>ENA-OWNT01005357-OWNT01005357.1-seawater-metagenome-genome-assembly--contig:-NODE-5357-length-10620-cov-4.089443_pt1 | contig 10620 bp, 16 predicted proteins | sample MGYA00238136_ERZ651165 | MGnify/ENA primary metagenome ERZ651165 (study PRJEB26861, sample SAMN08777766) | seawater metagenome | isolation source: coastal seawater | place: USA: Florida | collected...
ACGAACAAACGAACGAACGAACGAACGAACGAACGAACGAACGAACGAACGAACGAACGAACGAACGAACGAAGAGGCCAACTCACAGTCACTCACTCACTCACAGTCACTCACTCACTCACAGTCACTGACTGAGCGTTCAAAAGTCATCGAAGTTCGATTTCGTCGTTCGTCGTTCGTCGTTCGTCGTTCGTCGTTCGTTGTCGAAGAGTTTCGTTATTGCCTTCCAGAGGCACGAAGCGGCGACGCGGCGACGCGGCGACGCAGCGACGTCGCGAAGTGTATCGACGGTGTCAGGCGCGACGAAGGAAGGCGTGGTCGCGGAGAAGACAGACGGACCGAGTGAGAAAGTAAATACAGTAATGGATGAGCGGCCAGGAGGGCATTGCGGCGCAAGAAAGATGTGCGAGAGGAAGAGCGCGAAGACCGGGGCCCATGCAGAGGTTTGATGCCGACGAAGGCGCCACGCCCACACGAACGCCAAGCGCAGAAGATAACCAGCGCAAATGGGTTGTGGCGGCCGCAGAGGTGTTGGAAGCGAGTAGGCAAAGTGTGACCTGGCGGAGGAGGAAAAGCTTGTACTCGCTGTTATGTGTGGTTTTCGCTTGTGCTTTTTGTTTTTCTTTTGCTTGTCGCTGTTCGCTGTTCGCTTCTGGCTGTTCGCTTTTCGCTTTTCGCTTTTCGCTTCTCCTGGTTGGTTTTGTTTGCCCTTCGCGTCTCCCGTCGCCGTTGCTGTTGCTCCCCGGAACCGCGCATCGCATTCCGGTGCTGCATCGAGGCTACCACGACTGCACTGCTCGGCGTGCCCGGCGACAAATCAACGCTGCTTGGCCATACAAGCATGACTTCCCAGCGGCAGCTGCAAGATGTAAATGACAAGTTGTCCGACCTTGGGCTGGAGCACCTCACTGTGGCGGCCGAGGATGTTGGCGGCTCTTTCGCCAAGGCATCACCCAAGGTTCTCGAGATCTGTAGGACGGCATTTGCAGAACTGTCAAACGGGTCCAACGTGCCGAGCGACATGATCGGCTTTTCAAACGCCCTGACCCCTTTGGGATTGAAGGCCGTGTATGGAGCCAGGCCCAAGAAAATCCACGTTCTCGACTTTCTGTGCTCCGAACTGCAAACAGAACGGTTATCGCGGTTCCACGACACCGTGACTAACAACAACGGGGCGAGCACGGCGCCGTCCGCCAGCACGACAGGGCCCACGAGTTCGTCTTCGCCTGCCGCGGCAGAATTGCCGGCCACCGACGACGTGTCAGTCGGCGCCGTGCGCTTCGATGCGACGATTACGAAGTTGTCCCACTGCCTCAACATTCCACGGACGGACGACACGGCCGGGTTCTTGAAGCAAGTGCACAAGGAGGCTGCGAAGCTTGGAGGTGAAAGTGCGCGGACAAACAAGTTAGTGAAGGAGCAGACTGTGCAAAGTCAACGGGACGTCCTGGAGCGCATTAACGCAGCGCTCAGAGCGGACTATCGACTCCGTCGACAAATGTTGCTGCAGCGAGCAGACATCACTGTGCAATCCTTTTTGTGGACCGATCACGTCGATAGCGAAAAGCTCGCCGAGGTGTGTTCTGATTGATGCTTGTTCCAAATGCTTTAGTTGGTTTCTCACCCTTGTTGTTGTATGCGCAGGCCAAGCGGCAGACCCAGACGCTTCGAGCTGCGATGCAGGTGGAGCCCGTAGAGGTAACAATCGACAGTGTGTTGGATCAACGGCAGGCGCTGCTTCGATCGGCCCAATCGAGAATCACGCACGACGCGAACACCGACCACTCCGTCAGCCACGTGATCATTGCCAAAGTGCCAGATCGCGGCGGTGCGTTCCCTCGTCTGCATGTTCAAAACGTCATATCGTCGTCAACAACCGTTCACGTTCTGTGTGTTGCATGCTTCTGTTCAGGTCGCGCCGACGACATGCGCCCAACCGCTCGAGACTTCTCTGGCGGCTTTGGCGGAGGACACAGGGGAAAGGGCCGGTTTGACCGCAACAAGGGAGGTGGCGGCGGTGGCGGCGGTGGCAGTGGTGGTGGCGGCGGTGGCAATAAAAAGAGGGGGAAGCAGAACAGAAAGGCCAAGGGCAAAGTGCAGGGCGGATGGGGTTCGAATAACAAAGGCGGGAACAAAGATGGCAAGGGCAAGGGCAAGGGCAATGGCAAGGGCAGGGGCAAGAACAACTAAGCCGGGCCACGACCACCTTCTAACCAATAAAACAAAGCAACACTATCAATCACTACCTCGTTTTTACACGCTGCCGGCTGGCATCGCACCAAGCATGCACCAAGCATGCGTTCGCTAACAACGTCGACGACTTCCTTCTCCCCACATCTCGATGCGATGTTTCCGCAACCAACCCCAACGCTCCCTTTCATGCTGGTTACAGCCATGTATGTCATGCCGTGTTCTGGGGCCTCTGCAAAGCAATGCGAATGCGTCATTGGAATGCTCGAGGTGATGTGCTGCAGTCGGTGCAGTGACGCCTTTGTCGCCGACGATGGTCAAACATCATGATACCGAAAACAAAATGGTAAATTAAACCGAGATCCGCAATGACAGCGCGACTGCACCAGGCAGTTCGGTCTGTTTGTTGTTTGTTGCTTGGCTCTTTGTTGAGCTATCGTCTATTGACTGCCCAGGCGTGGTGTCGCCCATGGCATCATCTTGTTATCTTTCAGGTCATCGTAGCTTTGCTACAAAAGAATCTAGTCCTTCCAAAGTGAAACGCCTCGTTGCAACCAATTTGGCTAGCCTCTGGAAGGGGAACTGGAAGTAATGCCACTGTTGCTTGTTGCGGTGGTGACATTTCAGCACTTTCTTGCCAGAAGTTGCGAACGCGTCGCGCACGGAATCGACGTTGGATGAGTCCAGCACTTGCTCAACCGTGAAGATATCTTCGGGGCGAACTGTAAACCTACACACCATAATTTTGTCACAAGCGTCGGCTGTGCCGTGGACCCACGCTTTCAACCCCGCGGCGTCGAACCACCACTTATTGCCGCACTGCAACTTCTCTATATCAAATTCTGCACCCGGTCCCTCCACGAAAGTGTGGAACAATTCAAAGGGTTGCCCATCCGCTTGATGCTGCTGACTGGACATCGTCGACGTTGATGTCCACGCCCCTGGATCGGGGTCGAAACCCAGCCAAATTGTTTGCGTGTATTCTTTTGCAGCAAGTCAGCGAGTCAGCAACGACCAACAACCAACAACCAACAACCAAAGAGCAACCAGCAGGTCCGTACATACAACCGAACAAAAACAGACAACGAGCCAAGCAACCAACGCGCAGCTATCCGACGACCCAACCGACGACCCAACCAACCGACGACGCAACGACGACACAACGACGCAACGACGACACAACGACGCAACAACGCAACAACGCAACGACGGCGCAACGACGACACAACGACGCAATGACGACGCAACGACGACGCAACGACGACGGCAACAACGGCAAAAACGCAATGAGAGTGCGCGCACAAGCCTGTAACCACGGCTGTGCCGTTCGTTTGTTCGTTCGTTGCATGGTTTGTTTTGTGGCCTTTGTTGTGACATTCTCTCTCCTTCTTCGTTTGGCATCAACGTCGACGACCCCGTTCGTTGCGTTGCATGTCTGCGGGGTGTCGTCTGCAGTTGCACGGGCGGGAGATGGGGTCGTGTTGTACTGTCGTCAGCGGTGACAACGCGCGAGGTAAAGGCAGAAGAGACCATTGCGACAGAAGTGGTCAGCACTGATGGCTCGATGGGCGGCGTGTGACGCTAATCACGCGAACGGCCATCAGGGAAACGACAGCTCGGTATTATTTATCGACTGCATGTCTCAACACAGATCGACCGCCCCAGTTGCGTTCCAGCCACATAGCTGCGTTGTACTGAGATGGGTTGTTGTTTTGTGGACGGTCAGACAATCGATTTTGCTTGCGCTACGACGGGTGTTGTGCTTTTTGGGTTGAATTTTTGTTTGGGCCGCCGAGTAAGTATGGCAGCTCAAGCAGACTCGGAAACGGGGGACACGTCCTCTCAGCAAGAATGGGTTGACTTGATTCAAAAACTGCAGCGCAATGACCCGCACATTCAGTGCCTTTGTAAAGCTTTTGGGGACACTCCGTTGCGGGTAGTGTTCCAAGATCAAAGCGAGAGTGAGACACTTCCTGTCACAGATGCCGCGGAGGCAGTCCAGCTGCAGCGAGCAGCGTCAACCAAGCACTCAGAGCCAAGTCCCGCAACAACAGAAGTGACGGTCACGGACAGACCAGCGCTCACAACGATTGGCAACTTTGAACCGTCATCTCTCCGTGTCATCTGCCGACCATGCAGTTCTGACGGCTTCGAAGGCAAGTTGGTGGGATTTTTCGGCCTCGACGGAGATGAGCCGGTGATAACATTGTGCACGAACCGACTGGAGTCCGAGGAACATGTCCGAAATATCGTGGCGCACGAGCTCACGCATGCCTATGATTACTGCGTGCGCAAATGGGACTTCAGCACGAAAATGAGGCACCTGGCGTGCAGCGAAGTGCGCGCTGCACGCAACGGGGAATGCCATGACACAACCAATGCTCTATTTGGCTTCTTCCGAAGGTGGTGTACGCGGTGGAAAGCTCGTGCCTCAACACGAAACATGTTCCCAAACGGCGGGCAGATTGCCGTTGACTCGGTGTTCGATAAATGCTACGGCGATGTCGAACCTAAAATAGCTGAACCATCGTCTGAGTAACTCATCTTGTGTCGTTTGGTTGAGCTTGCGCGAAAGCTTGCGATGTTCTATGTTCACTAAAAATATTTGGCTTACTTGATGATATTGAGTTGATGGCGAAGATCGGGCGCATTCTCAAGTTGGAGGGCTGCTAGGTTGTCGGACACAGCCTATGCAACGGACAAAGCACAAGCAACGTAAAACTCGGACGCCACACAAGAATCAGGTATGCACGAGGTACCTCGAAAAAGAAATGGATGTCTCGAAGCGCAGAAATCACGCGCGACTGGCCTGTTAAGCTCGTCAAGCGGACTCCACCTAGCGAAGAGCGAATAACCAAGACATTGAGGGCGAGGCAGCGGTTCGGGCACATGGGGATTCGTGGTCGCGAACGCACCGTTGCCAGACCCGACGCTGTCATCAGGTGGCTTGATGTTCTCACCACGATCCGAAAGTTCAGCCTACGCCCAACAGTGGACAAATATTGAATCAGAACGCCCCGTTCACGGGCTGTCATGCTATGCTTACCAGTGCAAACGCGTTTTCGTCGTCGTCGTCGTCATCGTCGTCGAAATCCTGGTGTCTGTCCGCAGAGTGAAACGCCTTGATCTTCGCGCCCGAAGCTGCGCTGTACGATGCCAAAGAGTCCAGCTGGAAGACAGGCACACACACACACACGCACACACTCCATGTTTAGTAACACGCAATGTTGCTGCACAGAGCGACGAATATTTGCCTGATATGACATCCACGGAGCTACGTGTTCGTCCAGCAAAAACGCAACGTTCGCTGTTGGATCCATTACTTCCTCGATTTTGAAACGTCTAGCGCAGCCACAAGCATGGCAGTGACAACGACGCCTGTTCGATACTGCCGAACACACACAACTTACAATGCGGCAATTTGCTGTGCAACAACTCGCTTCACTATTCGGAAAGTTGAGTGTCTCTCAGCGTCCAACAAAGCGGAAGCCAGCATTTCAGCACATGTCCTACAAAGGCATCAGCACGGTGATTGGGAGTAGGTTCAAACAGTTCTCGATGGCCAGCCACTACTCACGCAATTTGCGCGCATGCAACAAAATTTGTGTTGTTCAAAATTTGCACAGTCTCTTCATGAGCCTCGCGCGTCGATCTGCGCATCTCACTCTCTTGCTTTTCATGCAATATCCGCTGCGTGGTGCTTCTGACCCACCCAGCGGAGGTGTCCTGACAAGTCCGTCCAAAGTAAGGCGAGTGCGCACTGTAGAGGAGTCTGCAGTCGAAACGAACCACAATGGATGAGCGTCTCTGAAGCTGGTGTTGAATGAGAGCATCTGTCAGCACGAAATGGAGCATCGTGTGTAGGTAGTCCAACGCCTCATAGCGTCGTTTGCCTTCCCTCTGCACGAAGAGCCAGAAATAGCGAACGTGTCAAACACGGAAGCAAAGATACTACCAGCAACGGATTTTCACCTTCATCTTCTCAATCGTGATGTCCACCAGTTCGGCCAAGGTATCGGCGTTCAGAATACCGTGATATACTGCTTTCGCGGCGCTCAAAGTCAAGAACACACTCTTCGTCGCAGCTAAAAGCAGCGGCTTCGCAGCTGGATTAATGGTTGGCTTCTGGAATGCCAGTTAGAGAAAGTTGAAGAAATGACTGTTCAAGCTCTCAGTGACAACGACGCACGCACCGAACTGCTGGAGCTACCATCCTCATCGTCGTCAGGTGACCAATGTTTCAGGAAGAATTGGATGTCCGCTGTCGCATAATGTGATGCCTGTGGGCGCACACTACAGCGTCAAGCTGGGTGTGTTCACGCTGCAGAAGCTCACGAACTAAGCAACCGTACTTGAATGCAAAGTAAACCGTGAAGACTGAACTGCATCCCACGCCTGACGCAATCACGCAAAGTGTAGATCATTGTCTCCTTGTCCTCGAACATCTGTGTCATACACGAGAACAACATCGATCAACGCATGGGCTGGCGAAGAAGACAATCACATATGCCCGGTGGTCGCACCTGCATGCTGAATTGAATTTTACTTTGCTCTGGGTCTGGATCGTTTGGGTTGACTGCAGTTAGGTGAGTAATGCGGTTGCCTGGCCGAGTCGCTAACCACCGAGAAAACTCGAAGATTTGGTGAATGAATAGCTCGTACGCGACTCGCATGTACTTCCCCGAAATCGAGTAAATCTACGAACAATCGCATGATTAGCTTGCCAAAGTTTGTTGCCATTCGCTGCATCCACTTTGAAGCACCTTGATGAATGAGACGGAGGATATCATAGACTTATCCGCTAGCGAGCCGTACCACAACGCGTCACCGGACAAGCCGACGTATGCAGCGCATTCAAAACTTGCAGCGCCTTCGGTGGGAAACATGCGGCCAACAACACCTTTAATGTACTCCCCGAATGTCTCCCACAACACCTATCACACCACTCTGGGTGAACTACAGAATTAAGCATGTGACACGAGAACAGGCCGAACCTGTGGGTTGCAATATTCGAGAGCACTTTCGTGGCCAAATAGCTTGAAGATCCCCATCTTAGCTTGTACCTTCTTTCGCCACAGAATCGCACGAGTTGGGTCATTCCCAACAGGACCTATTTCCGACTTCGCAAATCCACTCCGTTTGCGATGCAACCTTTTAGATAGGGCCGATCCCAACGCAAATCGTTTCGCCTGCAAAGTCGTCAACATGTGAGCTAAACACTTAAATCGTTGTCTAGTCTGGACGAACCCAACCTGAAATATAACTGTTGCGTACGGGTTCACCCATACCGGCTTGTTGTAAAATTCATTCAACAAGATGCGGAGGAAGTAGTCGAATCGAGAAGAAACGAAATATTGCTGTATTGTAGCCTCCATAATCATGCCTTCAGGGTAGCTTTTGCGGCTCCGAGCGTTGAGCTAGCAAAGTGGCAGCGTGTCATGTCGTGTGACGAACGGAGAATGCGGTGTCACACCAACACAGAAGCACACCTGGCTTGTATCCAGATCAACCACGCGCAGATTTGCACCCCATAGCGCCACGCGTTGGCGAGCTTCAATTTCTTCTGGACTCATCTTACTCCTGCGTTCATGAACAGCCGTCGATTGAATACGAAACGCAGCAAGCGACTGCATGTGCTCTCAACAGCAACGCACCGCACACGCTCTCGATTCTTCCTCTGCTTTGCACGACGATTCACCTTTTCTCTGAGATCCGCGTCGTCAAGATCCTGTTCTTTGAGTTCCAATTGCAGCGCTCGCAAATGCCGAATCACGGATAACTTCTTGGCGCTCGGCTCCATCGTAGTCAAAAAGCATCTACGATCACGACAACAGGTCACAAAAACAGGTCATAGCAACCTCGAAACTCTCAAGCATTCATAACTCCAACAATCCACTCACCCAATCGATGCGTCTGCTGCCGATGACAACAAATGGCTCAAACGAGACAAACTATCAATCGTATCTGCAGCAAGGACCAATGATTTTTGCGTGGCATCGAAGAATGACCGCAGCCAACGTAAGATGTTGGCTCGGAAGTTAGTGATATGAGACATCACTCGCTTCGAAGTCATGAGTAAGACCTGTGAAACACCGCGGCATTAATATCCGCGATTGCCGACGCAAATACGGTGTTTGAACACACCTGGTCGTGTATATACTGGGCGTGCTCTGTCAAGCTGGTGATGCATGCACCTCGTTGAGCAGGCGTCATGGTCCCTGCTGCCAGCTGATGCTCGAACAGCGACAAAATAACTTTGAAGCTGGCGGTGGCTTTGGACAAACAATGCACTTGCCAAGGAAGGCAGTTGAAGCACTTGATCAACGTGCGACTGCGCTCGTCCGGCTTGTCGCCCGCTGGAGGCCATCCTCTCTCCAAATCCTTGGGCAGACCACCGATACGAGGTTTATTGCTCTCGCGAACATACTCAACGTACGCGGAGGTGACTCCCAGATGTTCATCGTGAACACTCTCGGTAGAATAGAGCAGCGCCAGGGATTCTGCAACTTCACACGTGCGGCCTTTGCGCCATGAGTCAAGTACATCGTACGCAACCTGGTTTAACGACGAATTTCAAATCAGAACCAAGAATTGAAGAGTTACACACCCAAGTAAAGGTACCTGCTGGCGTATGGCTTTTCGGAATTCTTCGAAGTCTTGCTCTTGGTACATGCGCAGATAAGACTGCGCATGGGATGTCCTCAAGAAAACCCCGAGGTCGATAGATTCCAAAGGAAGCGGCAGAAAAGCTTCTTGTTCAGATTCGTCCTTCGGCCGAAAGAAGAGGCTGTATTGCTTCTGGACAAACACATACTTTGACAGCTCAGGTGTCAACTGCAACTTGAAGTACCCATTTAGAACCAATCGTTGCTTTTCGATCTGGTTTGATGAGGCATAACATGCAACGGCAACCAAACGATCGATCACAGAAAGTATGTGCACCTGTACGAAGACACCCACATAAGCCGTACCGTCGCGGACTTTATTTCTCCCAGTAAGCGGTCGTGCTTGATGCGACTGTCAAAAGAGTCGGAGGTCCACGATGCTGGCTTGTCCGTGAATCTACTGCTAACAAGAAACTTGCTGAAGAAAAAGTCCCCCGTCTCGGACGGTTTACACGCCGCCAACACATCCTTTCAAATATGCAAAAGTTGGGCCGGTAAAAACGCACGATCCACAAGGTGGCACCTCATCAGCATTAAACCGACCTTTAACACCAGTTGTGCGAACGCGGACAGACACTCGGTAAAGTCATCACCACCCAGTGCAATAATATGGTTGAGCCGAATTTGCTCGATGCCATGAACTGATGACACATTCATGATGGGTCCGACAATGGAGGTCCACACCTACAACATCAAAGCAAAGGCAAGCTTCATGGCGGGCCGATTTATGCACTTTTCGACTTCAAAACTCACCTCCGTTGGATGTGGTCCAAGCTGTGTCACCTTATTCAGGTCGCTGATCAGCAAAGGATGTCGGCATTTGTTGATGGCGGTCCGAACGACATTGAGCATGCCATAATCCAGTCTGTCGACCAGTGCGCTCCACCCGCAGGCAACCTCAGTCCTCTTCACGCTTCCAGCTTTGTCAACATTATACAGAGTCGACAACGGACTCTTAAGGTCGGGATGCTCCAGTTCAAATGTCTGACTTGGGACCTGGACCTTTGAGTCAGGCTGACGCAAGAATTGAGCTGCCGATTGCTGCTGCATCAGCAGATCTGTTTCGGCGATGAAGGCTGCTGTCGCAAACCAAGGAAATGGGTTGAGAGGCATAAAACCAGTGCTCACAAGATCTTTTGCGAAATTCTGTATGAGTTTGTAGACGCCCGTGAACTCAAGATATTGGTCGCGGCGCTTGCAGTGTTCCTTTTCGGCAGTGGCACTGCCCGGGACGTGCGATGGCTCCATTGCGCCACTCAGTGAAGTCATCACCCGCCCGTGCTCGCAGGGAAATTAGGGAAATGGCTATGTGTGCCAATCACACTGCACGCACATGATGAAATCGTCCTGCAATCGAACCCTGCATTCCACCACAAACGATTTCTTTGTCAACACAACAAAAAATGTGCGTTCTCAAAACTGCACCCACACATTCAACCAGCACAACAGAACTCCCACGCAACGAAGGAAACAACGAACTGCCCGTTGGCTGCTGCACATCACGGATCGAGAAAGGGGCGGCCTGTGTCGCCTGTCCTGCCTGTCCTGCCTGTGCCACTGCCACTGCCCCGCTAAATGTGGATATCAACGATGCTGCAACGATTCGCCAACGTCGTCGCAACGTCATCGTCGCAATGTCAACGCTACAACAACGACGCAACGACGCAACAACGCGCAACAACGCGCAACAACGCGCAACGAACGCAACGACGCAACGACGCAACGACGCGCAACGAACGCAACGACGCAACGACGCAACGACGCA
>ENA-OWNT01005359-OWNT01005359.1-seawater-metagenome-genome-assembly--contig:-NODE-5359-length-10619-cov-4.147221_pt1 | contig 10619 bp, 11 predicted proteins | sample MGYA00238136_ERZ651165 | MGnify/ENA primary metagenome ERZ651165 (study PRJEB26861, sample SAMN08777766) | seawater metagenome | isolation source: coastal seawater | place: USA: Florida | collected...
AATAGCCGGTGACGTAGGCGTACTGGCCATCCGGCGACACGGCGATGCCCACTGGGGCACTCAAACTATGCACACTTCCAACAACGACAGGTTCAGTGACGTCTGTGGCCACATCCACAACCGCGAGTGTCCCCGACTCACGCCCAATGACGTAGACGTATTTTCCATCAAGCGAAGTGGCCACATCGTTGGGGTACTCCATCGTCACGTTGTCTCCAGCAATACTGCCCACTACCTCAGGGTTGGCGGGGTCTGTGGCAACGTCCACTATTGCCACGCTGTCCGAGTTCACGGACACCACATAAGCATGGCGTCCGTCGGCCGACACGGCCACTCCTCGAGGAGTGTTCATGTTAACACTGTTTCCCGGGGTGCTACCGACAAGAATACTTTCGTCCAGTATTGTGCAGTTGCGGGTGTTACGAGAAGTGGTGGTCTCACCAGCGTTCGCAGCGCACGCAGCCTTCAATTCGTCAAGTTCGGCGGTGACGTTGCGGCCATTTACGAGCAAGCCATCGGCGCAGCTGCACAACCCATCCACAGAAAGGAGGGGTGCAGCGGGATCAACGCAGGAATCCGTTGACAAGGATCGGCGTGTGGCACCTTCTGCGCCAGCATAACGTTTCAACCCCTCGAGCTGTTGACCAACGTCGCGTCGCCATTCCACTTGTCGCTGGCGGTCCCTGGCCGTTGACATTGCCAGGTTCTTGTGCTTGGAAAGGAGTTCCACGCGCAAGTCGGCAATCGTCGCCTCGAGGCGCTGGTTCTTCAATACAAGGGATTCGACCAAGGCGCGCAAGTCGTCTTCAGCAGCATGCACAGCGGTGAATGTGCCAATAACGACTAACAACAACGGGAAAATGCCGACGGAAACAGTGTTTGCTCGGCAGCGGTGAAATGCGTGGCTTCCGCCTGTCAAATTGGTTGCAGCCATCTCCATTCGTAAGCCGGAAACTCGAGCGTGAAATACCCGTATACGGGTAGATTATGTGGCACTTTCGGCAATATTTGCGGACAAAAATCAACTTGCTTTTCTCAAAGCAAGTCCTCAACTAAACTGCACATCGATAACGGCATCGCGAAGATTAGCACGCCGCTTCGATGGGGATGGCCCAACAAGAATGATTGAAAGCAACCACAACAAATCAACGTATGTCGCACGTCGAGTATTTGCAGTTTTGCAGTTTTGTAGTTGCCGAACAGCATCAACACCATCCACTGTGTCTACGATAGCTTTTCACACGAATGTGGTCACGACACAAGCTCTATTCGAAAAGCCGCAACTAGTTTAGACGTGGAGACGTCGCACACTACTGTATGGCACAATGTATGCGCAACGCAACGAACCAACGAACCAACGATGACAACAACAACGGCGACAACGGCGATGGCAAAGTAAGCTGTAGCGCAACCCAACGAACCAACGATGGCAACAACAACCCGCCCGACAATGCCGACAAAGCCGGCGGCAACGGCGGCAACGACAACGCCGACAACGCCGACGACAACGATGACAACGACGACAACGACAACAACTTGGGGGTCTCCGGCGTGAGTGAGTGAGTGCGCGGTGGTAGTCTATTCATTGCTCAGCTGTAGTGCAACCCAACGAACCGACGATGACAACAGCAACACGGTCGACAACGCCGACAACGCCGACAATGCCGACAACGGTGGCAACGACGACAACGCCGACAATGCCGACAACGGTGGCAACGACGACAACGCCGACAATGCCGACAATGCCGACATCAACGACAACAACGACAACAATGGGGGCACCAAGTCTATTCATTGCTTGGATAACTTTTTAACACAACAACGACAACGACAACAACGACAACAACGACAACAACCATACAAATGGTAGTCTAGTCATTGCTTTGATAACTTTTACAACAACAACAACAACCATACAAACACTTTTACAACAACGATACAACACCGACATACATCAACGCCGAACGACGACAATGGGGACAACAACAGAACACAGAACGCAACATCCTGTCGTCACAGAGTCACAGAGCTATGCCGCTGTCGCCACGTACGTCTCAACCACAACGGGCCGTCATTCATTCATCGTGAGACGTAGCGTAGCCTGCATAAACGATGCTTCGTATGCTTCTGCTATTATAACTCGCTGCTCGCTGAAGTCCGAACACGCAAAACAGCAAAGCAGTCATCCTTGCTTTCATTGGTTGGCAGAAGGAAGAAGCTTGTTTGATTCTTGATTCATTGGCAGTGGCAGTGTTGCTGTGGTCTGCTTATAGTGTTGTGGTCTGCCGGTGGTCTGCCGGTGGTCTGCTGTGGTCTGCCGTGGTCTGCTATGGTCTGCTATGGTCTGGCGTAGTCTGCCGTTGTCTGGCGTGGTCTGCTATGGTTTGCCATGGTCTGCCGTGGTCTGCTATGGTCTGCCGTGGTCTAGTGTTGTGGTCTGCTGTGGTCTGCCGTGGTCTGCTGTGGTCTGCCGGTGGCCTGCCGGTGGTCTGGCGTTGTCTGCCGTGGTCTGTTATGGTTTGTCATGGTCTGCCGTGACCTGCTGTGGTATGTTACCGCTATTGCTACAAAGTGCTGTGCTGCTGCGTAGGGCTTCCTAGGCGACATCACTTTGCCAGCTCTACTAGATACTCTGTGCAATTAATTAAACTTAGCTTTGTAGAGCACATTGCACGTAACGTGATGCTCGTCGTATCATACTCGAGTTGGCTACCGCAACTGGGCATACCATCGTCGACTTGAGACAATCTCAAATGTACACCAGCATCAATGCCGTATTCATATCGCCTTGAAGAACGGCGTTTCTGTTCTGTTTTGCTGTGGCTCGGCCTATGATTGACGCGGAGGACCCATGCGATCACGGTGACTCAGATGCTGCTGCCTCGGAGCTCGTCGTACTAGGTTTCGGTTTCGGTTTCGGTTTCGGTTTCGGTGTCGGTATCGCATTGTTGTCTTGTGCCATATCAGAGTCATTGGTTTTGTTGCCGGTCCATTTAATGATGTAGTCGATGAACCACGCCATGTCTGCCGGAATCCCACCTTCGGCCTTAGCGCGCGTTGCGAACCTACCATAAAACTCCTTGCGAAGTGCAAGCATTCGCCAGTACCTGTTGTTACCACCGGACCACAAACACACAAAACAAAGAGCATATCAGTTGGTGTTTTCGTGTGGAGTGTGAGCATCCAGAGCCGCAAAACTGTGGGGCCTGACGAATTCACAACCTACCTGTCCACTGACAAGGTGCCCTCGCCAGCGCTGTTGTACCCATCTATGATCCATTCTGCGAATTGTTTGGGATTTGCTTGTGGCACAGGCTCCCCGGCCGGAAGTGAGCCGCCTTCCGCAAGCATCGTGCAAGCGAGGGCTGCCTGCCAGACGCACACAACGTCATGTTGGTCGACACAAACGTCGAAATGTTGCAGAAACATTTGAAACTCGTGGACGTGGATGTCTACGCGCGATACACACCTGGGTGACATCGAACTCCCACCATCCGAGTTGCACTTGGTCCCAGTCGAACACAGACATCTGGATGTCCTTCGCCCCGCCTTGTTCACCCTCGAGCACGAAAAAATTCGAGACGTTGCAGTCTCCGTGTAGCACGCCAAACTCTTCGGGGTTCTGAGCAGCGGCTGCATCGCTGGGGTGCAGAGCAGCGCCCGCAAGGATTGCTTCGTGCACGTGGTCCCAATTTCGCATACGCTTTGCGACGACCGGGCACTCTGCCATGAAGGATCGCGAGCCTGCGTGAAGAGTTGCGAGCCACGAGCCCCAAGCGCGGACGAGTGATTCGTCCAGCATCCATCTGTAGCTGCCGAAATCGACCGGTTTGCCGTGGGCCCACTCAAAAACGACGATGATAAAGTGTCCGTGGCAAACAACTGCCGGGTGGTGCGGGCGCCCAACTGTGGAAGTCTGAATTTTCTTACCAGTCTGCGCTTCTGTTGCCGTCGAGGACGCATCCTCTGGCGTAGGTTCACATACAACTTTCGACGGACGAACTGGCGCGCACACACCAGGCAATTTGTACACGTTGTGAAGAAACTCCACGAACGTCATTTCATCGCAGATTCGACCGTAATGCTTGTTGGCCACATCAGGGGTGACACGCACGGCATATTTTCGACCGGTTTCTTCGTCGGCGGCAGCAAACGTCGAGTTCTGAGATCCTTTGATGAGCTTGGATACCGTGATGCCCCAGAAATCCCGAACAATGTCGCTCACTTCATCCACCTTGACGGGCTCGTGAACCTCGAACAGTGGCATCCTACAGCTGCCGCGGGCCCGCACTCAAGGGTTCAGCGACTGATCCCGAAACAAAGCGCAAAGAATTCGCAAATGCAATGCACGAGACAAAACAAACACACTCTTTCATCTTGACCTTTTCACGTCTGCAATCCATCCATCCATCCATCCATCCATCCATCCATCCATCCATCCATCCATCCAGAAGTAGCATGGCAGAAGCGAGCGACAAAAGTGACAAATAGGATGACGACGGACGACGACGGACGACGACGGCGGCGCGGCAACGGCGTATGGCCAACACCAACTTTTTGAATCAACAATCGACGACGCTAACTTTCAAACTGCCACACAACGACAGCCGATGTCCCGACAACGAACGGCAACGAACGAACGAACGTTCAAACGAACGAAGGAACGAACAAACGAAGGAACGAACGAACGCACGAACGAAGGACGAACGAACGATGGCAAGGACGCGACGCAGTGCTGGCAACGAACGCTACACCCTTCCTCCACCGCGTTGTGTCGTGCTGGTTGCGTGGAGGGTGACGTTGAGATTGTTGGGTGATCGGGACGGGGATTGTTGGGTGGTGGTGGGATGGAAGATGCGGGTTGTTGGACAATGAGCGATGGCCGTTGACACTGAATTACACTGCTTCAAACCAACGCCACGACGGACGTCCTGGCTGGCAGGTTGTGTTTGAGACTGTGGCGTCTATCCTGGATGGCGCTGACGGTATTGTGGACACGCACCGTGATTCTGCGGTGGCACATACTCGTGCGGCCAGCAACGGATCCTCAAGCGTGGTTGCACCACAAATGCTGAATGTTGACGTTAGCTAAGTGAATGCGAATCGTTGCGCTCGCCGTTGGAGTCGTTCGCCGTTGTTGCACGACAGTGTTAGCTTTGGTTCCCGCCACCACACTGCCACAGTTTCGAGGGCATTAATTTGAACAGGTTTTGCCACGGATATTTGTCCCCCCTCGTTATGTGGGCACCAGCGCTGGCAGTACGCGGCGGCGCAATGCGATTGCAGTTCCGTGCCGCGGCGAGCTCCTTGTGGCGGATCTGTTCGCAAAAGCCACGGCTTGCGACACCTTCGAGCCATCGCACGTGGGCTCCATCGTGCCGATCGTTTTCGACAGGCAATGGTGGCGACGGGGATGATACGAAATTTCCCGAGGTACCCTCAGATGCTGATAAGCGTCCGCTCGTCGTTGTGGACGATGCGTCGTTGCGAGCGGACTGCAGCGATTCTTTGGAAGATTCTATAATGCCCAAAGGCGGCCATTGGCAGGGCCTGTTGGAGGAGTTGGTGGTAGAAGATCCCTCTATTGGACGCGAAAAGCTGCGACGTCTCGTTGCGGAAGAGTGGGAGCATCGCATCTCACTGGCGGACGCAATTAAGGAGTTTCTGGTGGACGAGACCGACCTCGCGGGATTGCCTTATTTTTCTTTTGAAAACCCGTACACGGGGCAGAAGACGAGGTGCGTTTGGCGTGTGAATGCTGCAGACTCTGTTTTTATTAGTAGTTGTTCTAAGTTCCCCAGTCCGTTGCTGCGTGTTTTGCGACATGTGTGGCGTGGCAACATGAAGGTTCTACCAAATTCGCGATGTCAAACGGAAAGCGTTGAAGCGGTGGAGGACGATGCTAAACTTGGAAATCGCACAAGACCTGAAACAGCTACAGCAACGGCGGAAAAGCGGCAACGCACGGCGGCGAAGTACGAAAGGGCCCTTTGAATTTGTTGGTATTGTGCCTTTGCTGAAGTTCTCCACCTTTTTGCCTTTCTTGAAACAGGTTCCGGCAAGCCCATTCCTCAGACCAGCGATCACGTCGTCACTGCGGCGCTGTGGGGCAACGGAGTAGTTTTCATGGTCAGCAACTCCGCAGCCGTTTGTTTGTCTTCGACAGTCTTTTCGTTCTAACGTGGCTCGTTTGTGTTGACCGCGAAGGCCAAAGCTGGAGCTTTCCTCGTCACCGGTTCCGGTGCTATGCTGTCCGAAGCAGTGCACACTCTAGCCGATTTGGGGAATCAGTACCTTCTCAAAGTCGGTGTGAAGCGTTCGTCCCGGACTCCGGACTATGAACACCCGTTCGTTCTATTCGCACCACACTGTCCCAGGTCTTCAACGCATTTCGTCAAGTGTATTTCTGCTTCAATTTGGTCATTAGGTATGGGCATGCTTCAGAAAGATACATATTCGGGCTTATCAGTGGTAGGTGAAGGCCATCGCAACATGTCCGGACCGAGTCTCCGCCGCTAATAAAGGTTGCTCCAATGTCAATGCACGTGCAGGTGTTGGGATCTTTTTCCTTGGATGTGGGGTGACCATATATCACGGCGTATCGTTGCTCTTCGAGCCTGCTCATGTAAGTGTTGTGTTGTCACCTACTCACAGCTCGCTTGCGGTTTGGTTGATAAGTCGTTGCTCGAATACCGATGCTAGGCTGTGGAATCTATACCACTTGCTCTCGGTGTGCTCGGTTTTTCCGGATTGGTGGAAAGCTACACTCTTTGGGTTGCTTGGCGTCAAGTGCAACAAGCTGCTGCAGATATCAACATGCCAATGCTGCAGGTGCGGTTGTCCTTGCCGAAGTGGTTGCAACCATATGGCACGAATAAATCGACTGACTGTGTGATACGATGGTGTTCGCTTGCTTGCTGTTCAGTACATCAAAGAAGGTCCGGATCCTATTGGAGTCGCTGTCATGATGGAGGATGGTGCTGCTGTAATTGGAGTGGGAATCGCGGCCGCTTCTTTAGGGCTTACATGGGTAACGGGCAACATATGGTTTGACGCCGTTGGCACCATGGCCATCGGCGGTCTCTTAGGCGGTGTGGCAGCGTTTCTGGTGCGTGCGCTTTTGTTTTTGTGGTCGAAACAATCAGAACGGTCTCAACGAATAAGCAACGCATCACCGTCATTGCCATAGGTCGAGAAGAATCGTGAAATGTTAGTTGGACGTTCGGTGCCCCATCAGACGCTGAAGCAAGTCGAAGACGCCTTGCTAAACGACGACATCGTGCGAACAGTGTACGGCACGAAGGGTATTATCATGGGTAGTGACCAGGTTGGTTGGTGTGGTGTCAAACAAGCTGGGTTGCTAGGAGCAAACCGATTAGTAAACGCAGAGAGATTGACTTCGTGCGCAACCACAACAGGTTCGATTCAAAGCGGAGATACAGTTTAACGGTTGGAAGTTGACGGAGAAGTATCTTCAAAGTAGTGGAATAGATTTGGTGCGGTTGACGCAGTTGTGATTCGCTCTGTGTCTGTTATTCATCGTTCCTTACTGCTCCATTACGTGTCTGTGAATGACATGCAGTCAACAGCGACGAAGCGCGTTCAAAGTCGCGAGGACATGGACACGTTTCTCTGTCTCTTCGGCGATGATTTAGTGGATATGCTTAGTGATGAGGTGAGCTAACGTGTTGTGTCACCGTGATATTGATTGAGAGATGTTATCACACCCCCGATGCAACTCAGGTTGATCGTTTAGAGGATATAGTTCGTGAAGAGTTGCCCACGGCAAAGTACGTTGATTTGGAAGTGTGGTGAACGACAAAACGTGATGCACAGACTTTGATTGAATGGCCAAGCAAATAGTAATTTTAACGTCGTTCATTTCAAAAAACGATCCATTGTTCTAAAGTTCACTCTGCTCAGCAACCTCGCTACACTTCGCTTTTCTTGGCTCGTAAAGGCTGTATTTGCGCCGTGGGACGCGCTCGTCGTTGCCGACGGTCATTGTCCTGGAAGCAAAAATGTGGCGATCTTCAAATCGGCGGAAATTATCAGTCATTTGGCGACACGACAAACAGTGGTTACCTGAAGGGCCGCAATTTTGTGACGGCGGGCAGCTTCTGCCTATGACAAACCACACACGCACACGTGGGTGAACATCCAAAGAAGTTGACGGAAAGCAGGTGCATGCGTTCTGCCATGCACGAACAAGCTTTTTGTCGACAGAAGCAGCATCAGTCAAAGCGGCCTACAACAGCAAGATGATTGCATGATGGAGCTGGTAAACACCAAGACCATACTCGTCAGCAGACGAACCTTGAGAGAAGCAATGTTTGCGTGATACTTCGTTTTGAGGGCTCGATCAACGATGATCTTCACGAACCCAACGAAACAAAAAAGTCACTTCGATGTTGTTGCGCTGGATCTCATGGAACGTTCAACACACCTGGTCTCGCGCTGCCGCAGCTTCCTGAATGGCGACTGCATCTGCCAGATCGCGTCCCGAGCAACTTTATCGATCAGCACATCAAAAGTTAGCGGGTTTCGCTTCTCAAAGTCACATACATGCATCACCCGATGGCACGCACCATGACGAAAGCGGGAGGCTGTGAGCAAGTGCATTTGCTTTGGCCGGATCAAAAACTTCGTAGAACACTTCAATTTTGACCGGCTACGTTCAACGTGCATCAGATGAAGGGTTCGTGGAAACGTGCAACAGCACAGTTTAGTCGCGGCGACGAACCAACGAGCGCTGAGGCTGCAGTTGTTGAAGTGCGTGGCGCAGGTATTGATGCCTCTGCGAAGGCCTAATAATCGAAGACACTGTGTCGTGAACATGGCATGGCACCAACGACATTGACCCACAAAATTAGCCGTACCCTAAGTCACGAATGAAGTTACGAATTGTGGCGAACCCGACCAGATCAGTGTGGTACTCTTGCAACAGCCGCGCATTTAAGCCGACTAAATTGCTGAAGCACCAAGCAGCAGTGTCGTCGCCACTCGTTTCTCTGCGCAGCCGCTGTATACCAAGGACAACATTAAGAGCAGGCTACGACGGAAAGTTGACATAAAAAAGTGCGCGTACTGCTGTGTCGAACGTGGCCAGGAATTGTTGCATCAGTCGGCGCAACCTTTGTTCTGTCCACGCCTGCAGAAGTGCATCGACGTTTCACACGTGGTTGTATTGATGCATCAACAGTGCGGACACCGCATACCTGGCCATCTACAGTTCGGACGCATCTCACGCAAACTGACAATCTCACAGCATAAATGCCGTGCCCGGGCAATCTCCGGACATGCCGCGCGCAATAGTGGCAGAATACCTGTTCACAAAGCGACGGTGAGACATCAAAGAAGCAGTACGTCGCTGTAAAAGAACTTCAATGTTCACCTGGCCACAACAATGGCAGTTCTTCCTGTTGACGGCGAAGTTGAACCGCTGACCGCAATTGAAGCAAGAAGTCGCTGATTCCAATGCGGTTAACTTCAAGTTTGGCTGGCTTGCAGACGCTAATCGTCTCGACGCATGCGCCAGCTGTGCATTGCACAATGCTTTGTTAACTTGCACCCGAATACTTTAGAGAGGGTAAACAACTTACCTCGCTCCTGTACGCTAATATCCGCGTCTCCAGCTCGTGCTTCAGTGGGACGCGCTCATTTTGACCTTGGAAGCGGCGCGAACGAGTACGATGTCAGACCTGGCCTGCAACTTCAAACGTAGTGAGTAAAAGAACATACCTGGGTGGTTGCGGGTCGTTTCTATCAACTTTAGTCTTTGCTCCTGCAAGTCAGCTAATGCAGCCCGCAATCCTCTTGCTGAGTTGTGGTACCTGCATGCAACAGCGAAATTGCCCAAAGCTTTACAACAAGTTGCGCACTGGTGCCTTCTCACGTTAACAGGGCGTGATCACGTACTGCCGACGACAACAGACACAAAAAACACCCAAAAGAGACTGTCTACACTTTTCTGCGACTGTTGTACGCTTGCGGCCCCTCTGTGACGTCCATGCGTCATGAGAAAAGACAGGCTCTGCTTTTTCCATGCGATCCTCGTCGGCCTTCGTTGAGGACACCTTCTGGTAATGAGAACCGCTGCGTCGTTGTCGCTTCCTGTCGACGAGCAATAAGTCAGTTGTCCACATAGCCGGACAAACACCGACTCGCGGAAGCACGCACCAAATACATCGACTCAATGAGCCTTGGCATAAGATGCGCTTGCCACAGCACCAGCATCCAAACGTTTCCAGACATTGCCACAGTGAAGGGTACATGATACGAGTGGGCTTGCGAATGATACAATCATCATCTGCTGTGGCTTGATCGACGGAGATCGCGTCGCAGCAACCACGCCGACGACCGAACCAGCGAACGAAAAATGCAGCCTCCACAAGAACCACTACCCCGAACGTCAACGCCGCATAATCGAACAGCGCTACCGATGGCGAGTTCCCAAGCGTGCCTACTGCTGCATCATCCGTCAAGCTTCTATGAAAACTGACTGTCAACGCCACGAAGACAACTTGGGAGGCAATCGCCACGAAGTGGCTGATGTTTGTGAAGTCGCAAGTCCATGCAGCACGCAGGACGCCGCGAATGGCGTGCTGAGCCCCGTACGA
>ENA-OWNT01005360-OWNT01005360.1-seawater-metagenome-genome-assembly--contig:-NODE-5360-length-10616-cov-4.016890_pt1 | contig 10616 bp, 6 predicted proteins | sample MGYA00238136_ERZ651165 | MGnify/ENA primary metagenome ERZ651165 (study PRJEB26861, sample SAMN08777766) | seawater metagenome | isolation source: coastal seawater | place: USA: Florida | collected...
CCACCGAGATCTACACTCTTTCCCTACACGACGCTCTTCCGATCTGACAACGAGCAGACAACAAGCAGGCAACAAGCAGGCAGAAAGCACAGATAGCAGACAACGGATACAGCAGACTGCCAGCAGACAGCAGGACAGAAGGACAGCAGGCGTCCTTGAAAGCTATGGCAGTGGTGTAGTTGCGAAATGGTCTGTGGTCTTGGTGGTCATTCAAAGGAATTGGTCGAAGTTGAAAGCTGCGCACTCCTCTACTGCGTGCCTACGTTCTGTGTCTGGTGAAAGCGCGAAAGTCGTTCGTTCGTTCGTTCGTTCGTTCGTTCGTTCGTTCGTTTGTTCGTTTGTCGTTCGTCGTTCATCCGCCGCCGCCGCGGTTGGTTGAGCGCTCGCTGATGCGCGTTGTTGCACATGCCGCCTTGCTCCTCAAAAAATAACGAACGTGACCATCTCATAATTCACCAACTTCCAACTGTACAACAATGAAAACTACAGTTCTACAGTTCTTGTTTCGTCATTCAAATACACAATATAATACCATACACTCACACAACTCTTGGAGTACTAAATTGTAGACTTACAGTACAGTACTTAAATACATCTAATGCCAGATAGGAGAAAAGTATAAAATGTACTGTAGCGTAAAAAGTACTCATCATCAATATCTTCTATCTTCGGTCAGTCAGTCAGTCAGTGTGTTGGTGTGCGTGGGCATTTGAGTGAGTGAGTGAGTGAGTGAATCAGAGAGTCAGCCAGCGTTCAACACTCACTGTCAGTCAGTCAGCCAGCCACTCACTCACTGTCTGACGGTCACTCACTGTCGGTCAGAGTGAGGCAAATGGCACATGCAGCCTGCCAGCTGCCAGCTGCGTTGAGTGTGTGAGAGCGAGCGAGTGAGTGAGTGAGTGAGTGAGAGTGGGGAGTGAGGACGCTGGCGAACGGTGAGTGGTGGTGAGTGGGCTGACGGTCATTCGTTGTTCGTTGGCCTCGCACTCACTCACTCACGGTCACTCACTCACAGTGCTGTAGCGTGAGTTGACCGAGTGTATCTATAAATGGTACTACGTGGATAGTAATGACTCTGTGTGTGCAGTTACAGTTTAATGTCGATTGTAGATATAGAGTGCTGCAAGCAGCAGTCAACGCCGCTCTCTGTCCCAACAAACAAACGAACGAAGTCAACGACCAACGACCAACGAACGAACGAACGACCGACCACGGACCGACGTTGGTCGTCTGTGTGTGCGTCTGTGTTTGTCGTTGCTGTCCTTCGGAAATGTTATCCATGACTAGGATACTACCTGGATGCCGCCTTACCGTTCTCCCAGTAACTTGCATTTCCTGAAGCGCGATTGCTCGCGAATTGGTCCTTGCGTTGTGTCGCGTTCTTGTTGTTGTTATTATATTGTCGTGTTGTGTTGTGTTGTGCTGTGCCGTGCTCTGTTTTGAGTATCCACGGTTCGTTGCGTCAGCAAACGCTCTTGACGAGCGTGCCCCCACCTCCCCCGTACCCGTGCCTCGTGCTTAGATCGGTCTTTCTATCGGGCCCTTCACGATGTCTGGTCCAATGAATGCGCGTGGTCGGAATGACCCGGCCTTCCACGACTTTTCGGGAGCCACTCGACAGTCCCTGTTGGCGCAGCCGCGCTGACTGCCACTGCGCTGCCTTCCTAGATGCAAACCGCAACATCGAGGAAATGGATTGAACTGCATGGGGATGGCTGACAAAACAGTGTGGTGTGAGACAAATCACATGCGGCTACGGTATTGTATTGGTATCTTTTTTGTTGTTGTTTTGGGGGCAAATTTTTGTCTGTCATTCGCGCCAGGAGGGAGTACGCGTCCTTGCAACATGCTACGCTTCAGAGCGTCTTATCAGAAGACGCTGAAATGCGCAACCGCAGATGCGTCGAAGAAAACGCGGTTCGCCGCAAAAATGGGAACGCCTTTCGAGCAAACACGCGCCCTTTCCTCAAAGAGCATTTCGGAACTGTTGTCCACGATGGAATATGGACCAGCTCCTGAGGATGATGGAGCAATGCACGCCTGGCTCGACGCCCATGGCCGCTCCTTCGGCGCCTTCATCAATGGAGAATGGCGGGACCTTGAGGATCGCAATGTTCATACTGCCACCGCGCCTTCTACCGGCGAAGCGCTCTGCGAAGTACAAGAAGCCAACGCGAGTGATGCAGATGCCGCGGTTGCTGCGGCCCGCGCTGCACACGGTGAGTGGGCTGCTCTCTCTGGGCACGCAAGGGCTCGTCACATGTACAGCATTGCGAGACATCTTCAGAAACACGCGCGCTTACTTGCTGTTGTGGAAGCTATGGACAACGGAAAGACAATCCGTGAAACTCGCGACGCCGACGTGCCGTTGGCAGTGCGACACTTTTACCACCACGCGGGATGGAGTCAAATTTTGGACCGTGAGTTGCCAGAATGGAAACCCTTGGGGGTTGTTGGCCAGGTCATCCCCTGGAACTTTCCTCTGCTCATGTTAGCATGGAAGATCGCCCCAGCTCTTGCCTGTGGAAATACCGTGGTCCTGAAGCCGGCACCATCGACTCGTTTGTCTGCATTCCTGTTTTGCGACATCCTGCAAGAAGCAGGGCTTCCGAAGGGCGTCGTCAACATCGTTACCGGTGACAATGACATGGGCACACACTTGGTGAACCATGACGACATCGACAAGGTAGCTTTCACCGGATCGACTGGTGTTGGCCAGTTTTTGCGAAAGGAGACGGCCGGAACAGGCAAGAAGCTTACGTTGGAGCTGGGTGGCAAGGGACCGATCATCGTGTATGATAGCGCGGACATCGACGCGGCTGTGGAGGGAGTCATTGCGGGCACATTCTTCAACCAAGGCCAAGTTTGCTGCGCAGGCACTCGTCTGCTCGTGCAAGAAAACGTCGCGGATGAATTCAATCGCCGCTTGCGCGCACGTATGCAAACACTGCGGGTCGGACATTCGCTCGACAAGTGTCTGGACATGGCCGCACTGGCCAGCGCTGATCGTGTTGGTGCGATCCAACAATACATTGATATTGCTCACGAGGAAGGCGCTGATGTCTATCAAACTCCTGTCCCCGATCTTGCTGCCGATGCTGCTGGTGGCGCATACTTCGCTCCCACCATCATCACAAACGTTGGCTCCACAAGTCCGCTGGTGCAGGAAGAAATTTTCGGCCCTGTTGCCACAGTGCAAACCTTCCGCACGCCTTCCGAAGCTATTGCTCTCGCGAACAACAGCCGGTATGGTCTCGGCGGCAGCGTTTGGACCGAAAATGTTGGGCTCGCCCTTGAGACTGCCATCAGTGTCAAAGCCGGGAATCTTTGGATCAACGCACACAACCTCTTTGACGCTGCGACAGGATTCGGAGGTTACAAGGAATCTGGCTACGGGCGCGAGGGCGGCCGCGAAGGGTTGTTTGCGTATTTGCAGCCCAAACACGGCCAAGGCAAGGCGCGCCTTCCTCAATCGAAGACCAACAAGTTCCGCAAAAACACGGAGTGGGGACATGTTGAACACAGTATGCCCAAAGTCGGCAAACTGCCGGGTAGCGTCGGAATCCCGTCCGGGGATGGGCTCCCGTCGATTGACCGTACCCCGAAAATGTACGTTGGCGGCAAGCAAGCTCGCCCTGATGGCCAATATTCGGTCCCCGTTCTTGCAGCAGACGGCCGCGTGATGGGTCAGGTGGGAAATGGCAACCGCAAGGATGTGCGCAACGCCGTCGAAGCTGCTCACGCGGTCTCCGGAAACTGGGGCAAGCGTTCCGCTCACGATCGCTCGCAGATTCTGTTCTACATCGCCGAAAACCTCAGCATTCGCCGCCAGGAGTTCGGTGGATTAATCAAGGATATGACTGGGTGCTCGGAGGAAGACGCTCTTGGGGAGGTCGACGCTTCCATCAGCCGTCTCTTTTACTACGCTGCATTCTCCGACAAGTACGGCGGTCGCGTGCAAGAGACGACGCTGTATGGTCTGACTGCCCAGATCAACGAGCCCATCGGAGTTATCGGCATTGCGTGCCCCGACGAGCACCCACTCCTCGGTTTCGTGTCGTTGGTTGCGCCGGCAGTTGTTCGCGGCAACAGCGTCGTAGCTTTGCCGTCCGAAAAGCACCCTCTTGCGGCTACAACTTTGTACCAGGTCCTGGACACTTCTGACCTGCCAGGTGGTGTCATCAACATTTTGACTGGTAACAGTGAACATTTGACCAAGAACCTGGTGACTCACGAGGATGTGGAGGCCATGTGGTACTTCCGTGGTGACGCCGAGGGCTCTTTCCACGTGGAGAACCTGAGTGCTGGCAACATGAAGCGAACGTTCACCGACTACGGTTCCGCCCGCAACTGGCTCGACAACATGGCTGGTGAAGGCGAGGAGTTCCTCATTGAGGCGTCGCAGAGCAAATCGATCTGGGTGCCTATGGGCGAATGACTATCACGCCCACCTGCCTTGAATGGTGCAGAATGGGGTAACTGGCGGCATTTGACCGCTTAGGGCGACGTGCTGCTGTCATCGTGCCACAACATACGCAAGCTCGCCAGAACAGGGGTAGCAGCGTGTGATGAAGTGTCAGTGGTGACACGATATGTCTACAATAGTAAATAAGTAAAAACTGAAAACATATATGGAATAACAAAGTCGGTGGACGTGATTTGGCTTGCAAGGTGCTCCGTGGTAACTTGTCCTTATCGCTTCACATTCAGCAGTGATTTAGCATGACTTTCTTCAGCTTGAAGGTTTGCAGAAGCATACTTGGACAGCAAAGCCAAACGCCGTTTGGCCAGAATCAATTGGTCAATGGCATCCTGGTCGGGAACTGGGACGTGTGCCCGCACTCCGGCGTTGGTGGTAGCATCGGCGACAACAGCAGCTGGCTTGGCAGGCTCTTCATCGCTACTCGACTCGTCTTCTGTGGTGGCCGCAGTGGAGGCAGCACTTTGTCCGCTAGCCACTTGCGCCAGCTTGCGCTTTTTGACATTCGTTTTCTTCGCAGCCTCCTCGCTTTGCAACTTCGCCTCCGCTGCTTTCTCGGCTTCCAGCAAAGCACCGTCGTCTTCGTCGCGGTAGCCATAATAATCTGAGTTGATATTTTTGAAAATTTGTCTACGGCTTCGTCTTTTCTTTTTGGGCGCTTCCTTTTCAAAGAGCTCCCTCACTCCCGGCAAATTTTTGGTGGCTCCAAAGTACAAGTAGCCACCGCCACCCCGGATGGCCCTGCCTTCCGCATCATATAAAACTTGCTGGGCTCCATAATTCGGCCCTCCTAACTTTTTAATTTGCCGCTCCCAATGCCGTTTCTCCCGAATCTTTTTGTTGATCTCGTCATTCATGTCACGAAGTGCGTGTTCGCCGAGACCAGCGTTTTGAATATCCCCGACCAGCTTCTGAATTTCCTTGATGATCTGCCGACGCCAGTACTCGCAATCTGCCAAGTTGTCACACTCTGACGCCAGGTACGGCCGCTTTCCCCGTTGAGGGGCCGCTAAATCCATTTTCATCTGGGTCCAGCGGTTCATGAGGCCCTGGGCCTTCTCTTCATTACGTGCCATGGTTGCTGTCTAGTGTGCAAAACTACTCGACCTCGCCAGGTTCTCAGAAAACACTTTCGACTTCGAAGACTTCTCTTTGAACAAAAAGAGGGCGCACAACAAAACGTACACGCACACACGCACACAGCCTGTGGTTGTGGACGCTCGAGCACCTTGTCGTGCTCTGATATTGCCACACAACACAAAACAATTATTTTTTAGCACCCGCAGTAGATGTGTTCAGCCGCCGTGCTGAAGCGTGTTCAGGCTCTGCCATGTCTGACGCTCCTCTTTCAAGTTACTGCGAAACGCACTCAAGTACATCAACTCCACCATCCGGTGAGCCATGTCGCAACCCACTCGCACCCACTCCACCGATCAACCAATTGACTCCAACTAAATCGCAAGCAACGCCACCAACTCAACTCACCACCACCGACACAAACAACAACAACAACGACAACAACAACGACGACGACAATAACAACTAGCAACCAATGCCGCCGACCCACCAACCAACCACCGCAGCAACTCCAACCAACCAACCACCACGGCCCAACAACCAACTCCACCGTCCAACCAAACAAGGCGGCCAACTCTTGGACGTCGAACTCTACTCCGCCATCCATCCGTCATCCACCATCCGCCATCGAACCAACTCCACCACTCACCGCTCCCACCATCGAACATCGAACATCGAACATCGAACATCAAAGTCGAACGAACATCGCACAAAATCGATCATCGAATCGAATCGAACCAACTCTACAACAACGCGGCCACAGCCCACAGCCCACAGCCCACAGCCCACAACCCACAGTCCACAGTCCACAGCCCACAGTCCACAGTCCACAGTCCACAGTCTCCTCCGCCAGCCAGCCAGGCACTCACCCACTCACTCACTCCCACAGTCAGTCAGTCAGTCACTCCCACAGCCACCACTCGCTCACTCACTCAGGATGTAGTAAATCAATTGCAGTATTCTCAGTACTGGGAGTACAATGTATCGGAACCCAGTACAAAGTGTTGCATAATTGATCGATGCAGTATTTTCAGTACTGAGAGTACAATGTATCGGAACCCAGTACAATGTGTTGCATAATTGATCGATGCATGAGGCTGTGAGTGAGTGAGTGAGTGAATTGAGTGAGTGAGTGAGTGGTTGCCGAATGAATGGAGTGAATGGAGTGAGTGAGTGGTTGCCGAATGGAGTGAATGGAGTGAATGGGTGAATTTTAACCACTCGATGCATGCTCCGACCACTCACTCACTCCGGTGATTCATTTATTTGCTGTATTGACCATTCATGCCAATGGCTTCGTGGACGGCTGGCTGGACGGCTGAGTGGAGTGAGTGGAGTGAGTGAGTGCCTTCCCACCCAGCCAGCCAGCTAGTCAGTCAGTCAGTCAGTCAGCTAGCTAGCCACCAACCGAACACAAACAAAGCACTCACTGACTCACTCACTCACTGACCGACCGATTCACCAATCACACCAATCACACCACCAACCACCAATCACACCACCAATCACACCACAAACAAACAAACAAACAAACAAACACAGCACCAGAGCACCAACCACAGCGCGAACCAACACGCAAACGACACGCAACACGCAAACACCAAACAGCTAGCCACAGACAGCAGTCATCTATCTATCTATCTATCTATCTATCTATCGTTATTATTTATCATGGTCGTCGTCATGTATGTCATCTTGAGTCGTCGTCATCTTGAGTCGTCGTCGTGGTCGTCGTGGTTGCCTTCGTCATCGTGGTGGTGGTGGTGGTGGTGGTTGTTGTTGTTGCCGTCGTTGTCGTGGTCGTCGTGGTCGCACACCAACACGCAAACATACATCAAACACGCCACAGAGACAGCAGTCATCTTTACCATAGTCAGTCGTCGTCATCTTTTTCATAGTCGTGGTCGTCGTGGTCGTCGTGGTCGTCGTGGTTGCCTCCGTCATCGTGGTTGTTGTCGTGGTTGTTGCGTGGTTGTTGTCGTGGTCTTCGTGGTCGTGGTCATCGTGGTTGTCGTTGTTGCTCTGTCGTCGTCGTTGTCTCTGTCGTCTCTGTCGTCGCCGCTGTCGTCACTGTCGTCGTTAACTTTGTTGCTATTGTTACCATTGTCGGTCTTTGGCGTTGAAACGTTATCGAAGGGAACAGTGGGTTGACTCTGTATCGCTGCTGCTGCGCACTCGCGCACTCCGTCCCCCACTCACCCAATGGCTCGCTCGCGCCATGACTCGCTGACAACGCCGCATTGTCGTCCTCGTTGTCGTTTGTAGTGGGCGCGTCTCAACTGCCGTGTCGTCGTGGCGTGCTGGTTGCTCTCTCACGCAGCAATTAAAGAATGCTGACTCTCAGAGCTCGTCTTTTCCTCGACTTTCCTCTTCTTCGTCCACCACCTCCTCGAGCAGCACCAGGGGAATGGTGTGACGGGGGAAGACTGTGACGTCTTGTGGCATTGACGCGCGAGCATGGGACGCAGCTCGGAGGGGACTGCGGCCGCTGGTGTTGAAGAGGAGGCCGCGCCAACATCCCGCAATGCTTCACCTTCTACCACGTCGGTGTTGTCGCTCGGAGCGGCCCCAATTGACAAGTGTGGTGGGGCGTGGGTGATGTTCCTCATCATGGGTGTCGGATTGCTGTTTCCGTGGAACGCTATCCTGCAGGCGACTGACTTCTTTCTGCACCAGTTCCCGTGCACTGCCATCGAGTTCGACCTCAGTGTCGCGTACATGTGCAGCGTTCTGCTTACGATGCTGGTGGCCATCTTCATCATGCACTGCTGTTCGTCGGTGACGGCTGTGGCGCGGGTCACCGTGGGTTTTGTGCTTATGCTGGCGTCCCTGCTGACGTATGCTGCGGCCGGCGACACCATCGCCTACATGCCTGCGGTGATGACGACCGTGATGTCCGGTGTGGGCGACGGTCTTGCGCAGACTGGGCTATACGGGATGAGCAGCACCCTGCCTCCAAAGTACACCACTGCCACCATGATAGGAAGCGGCGTGTCCGGTCTCGTCGTCACGGTGCTGCGTATCGTCACGAAGCAGGCGTTTGACCCCGGCTTTGCGGGGCTCATGCAGGCGACAGACATGTATTTCTACATCGCAGCTAGCTTTTTGGTCTTCTGCATTGTGTGTGTGGTGACCATCGAGTGCGTGCCCATCGTGCGATTCTACCGCCGACTGGAAAAGGTGCGCGGTTCCATCGCACACGACAGCACAGACGAAGCGGATGACATCGAGGCAAGCGTCAGGGCCGCTCTGGAGATCAAAGCCGCTACTGAGGCCTCTGTGGATGTCGCCGCGGACGCCGCACCTGACAGCGAAGCTCTTGCCGCCGATAACATGCGCAACGAGACCCCTGCTCGAGGCAAGTCCGTGGGTTTGATGCCCATGCAACGCGCATCGGTGCCTCTGCTTCATGGAGACGATGCAGAGCCAGGGTATTCCAGCAGCGAGATCCGCGATGTGCGGCGGCGAGCGCGCACTGCACCTGTTCAACAGGCACAGAAGCGTCGTGCCCCATCGCAAAGCAAGGCGTTAGACATTGCCAACCGTGCGCGTGCCTTTTCGCAGCGCGGCGTGTCATTGGGTGTCGGCAGCCGGTCGATTGTGGCTTCGTTGAAACCAAAGAAGCGCAAGAGGCGGAAGTCTACAGACGGACGAGACGAGGAACGAGGCGGCTGCCTGTTTTGCAAAGTTTTGCGGCTCATGCGGCATCACGCCGCCATAGTGCTTTCTACTTATCTGTTGACGCTCGCAGTGTACCCAGGTGAGGTGCTGTTGATCCAGCCCACCAACGAGACTGAGTTCTTGCAGGAGGTACGGCCCGCCGTGATCGTTGTTCTGCACGGTGGCGTGCAGGGAGGATGTTTCTGTGTCGCAGCACCAAGATACGGTACTCGCGTGCGGCATGCCGACAATTGATTTGCTTATGCGTTTTTTATTGCAGGACGGGTGGTTTGGGGTGTTGTTGATCGGAACTTTCAACGTTGGCGACTTTGTTGGCCGATTCATCCCATTTTGGGACAAAGCTGTCATCAAGAATATAGCTGCACTGTGGACCATCACCGTTCTACGCTTCATTGTGATCCTTCCTTTGCTTTTCTTGATGGTGTACGGCGAAATTAGATCGAATGCATTGGCGTTCGCGACGGTGTTCATCATGTACGTCGGTGGAGACCGTGATTTATTTCGGACGTGGCTGTGGTGGCGTGCTTGTGGCATCGCGTGTGTGATGAGGGACTTTGCTCTGGTATCGTATTGTGAGAAGTAACCATTCTTCCGTGGCACGCGCGTAGGGCCATATCCAACGGCTATGTAAGCACAGTTGCAATGATGCTCGGGTTTGTGCATGTGTTCTGTTGAGTCGGCGTGTGCGTGGTGCGCATGCCGTTTGTGGTCAACTTTGTGTGACGGTGCATGCTTTATGCCATATTTGTTAATCGTTTGTGCTCCAGGCCACAGAATGTAGCTCGAGAGGACCGTGAACTTGGCGGCTCTTTGATGGTGTTCTGCTTGCTGACTGGCCTAACTCTGGGCGCCTTGATTGGATTGTGGATTGGAGCTACGGCCCCGAACGATTGCAATAGTACTGCCTTTTCCTAAACAAATCAAAACTCGCTGTTGACCGTGTGATAGTAGTGTGGCGTGTGCCAGGCTCGGGGGCACGTCGATGTGTTACGGCGTCGTCCGAGGTCGAGGTGTGTCATGTCGAGATCGAAGTTTCGCAAACCGTAAACCACGCTCGAGACGCTCGAGTCGTCTTTCTTATGAACGCCGTCCTAGCTTCGGCCGTTCTGCAAAAGGCGTAATAGCTCTGGAGCTAGTCACCTGGAGTATGCACAACGCCACTGTCGTCGTGTGAGTGTCAGTCAGTCGGCCACTGCCAACTGAGCGACAGTCGGGCGCGGCGCCGGAGTTGAATGATACAGAAGGCAAACGTGGGCGAGCGAAGCGAGCGAAGCAGTGCGTGCGTGAGAGAGCGAGGTAGTGGGTATTATCGTGTAAATGTTTGCATAACGATTTTATCCAAAATATACTTCTATTTCACAGCAGGGAATTGTCGATA
>ENA-OWNT01005361-OWNT01005361.1-seawater-metagenome-genome-assembly--contig:-NODE-5361-length-10616-cov-3.148211_pt1 | contig 10616 bp, 8 predicted proteins | sample MGYA00238136_ERZ651165 | MGnify/ENA primary metagenome ERZ651165 (study PRJEB26861, sample SAMN08777766) | seawater metagenome | isolation source: coastal seawater | place: USA: Florida | collected...
CGAAAGTGCAGCCCCAATATTTTCCAGATTACCTGTAGCGGCATTAAAAATAACTTCCCAGAGCCTCTGCTGGGTTTTTGCGACCATGCGGACCGTCTGCTTTATTCACCGCGCTCATTGCTTAACTTTTTCACCAAGCGTAAACGAATGAAGATTAAAAAACGCAAACCGAGTACATCAGGCGCTCGAAAGCTCGTTAACGCGAGTGCGATTGGCGAGTTGAGATTAGATCCGCAAGGTAAACCGCAGCGCGTATCCATACTCACTGCAGAAGGTCAGGAAATCGATTTTCCACCGATAGAAGAAAGGTAAGCATTGTGTAAATCCCCTTGTGATCTGCCCTATCAGTCGCTATCTATTAATAAGAAGTTTTTCTGAGGGGCAATCATATGGTCAACACCATCACTAAATTATTTAAACAGTTGCTAGATGGAAAGGATTTAAGCAATCACTCAACCACAGATCCGAATCTGGCTATTGCTTGCCTACTGTCAGAAGTCGCAGGCGCGGATTACCAAATAGATGAGTCTGAAACAAAGGCCAAAAACTATCTGCTGTGTAAGTTACTCAGTATTGATGAAGCAGCAGCGCAAGCTCTATTATCACGAGCTCATCACATAAATAAAGAGTCTGCTTCGCTGTATGACTTTACGTCACAGCTAAGAGAACTGAGCCAAGAAACGCGGTTTTCATTGATTCAGGCGATGTGGCAGGTCGCCCATGCTGACGGGAAAATAGACCCGCTTGAAGATGCCGTGATTCGTAAAACGGCAGAGCTGTTGTATGTGGATCACAGTGAATTTATTCGAGCCAAACTGGCGGTCATCGACAAAACAAAGCCTTAGTTGACGGATTTTTCGGGCCAAAATCCTACACCAAAAAAGCCCAAAGGGAGCCTTCAAGCTTCCTTTTCCCTCTTCCAACGCACCTATGCGGTTTGCACATACCCAAGTCTTGCACCCCATCACAACAGAATGATTCAGAGATAAAACTCCCCTCTAAATCTCAACTTAGAAATCGATTTCATATAGACTGCAAAAAAGCCTATAGAAATCCGATTTACCATGTCAGAAAGCCAACAACTCATTAAGCAACTGAAGAAGCAGTTAAAACTGCGTGATATACAATATGTCGACATTGCCAACCACTTAGAGCTAAGCGAAGGTTCCGTAAAACGTCTTTTGGCGTCGGGCACTCAAATCAGTCTCGAGAGATTAAGCAAAATCTGCGACCTTATCGGGATGGAAATGTCTGAGTTATTTGCGTTAGTGGCGCAAGACAGCAAAACACTGCAAGGATTAACATTCGACCAAGAAAAGCAAATCGTTGATGATAAAGTGCTGCTGATGGTGGCGGTTTGCGTTATGAATGGCTTCTTGTTTGATGAAATTCTTGCCCGATACCCGCTCGGTCAAACCACCCTTATTCAAAAACTGGCAGAACTTGATCGCTTAGGCATCATTGAATTGCAACCAGGGAACCGAGTAAAGCTGATGCTCTCACCAGATTTTAACTGGATTGCTGGCGGCCCTATTCAAACCTTTTTCCTCAACGACGTGCTTTCCGAATTTTTCCGTAGTTACTTTAACCGCCAAGATGAAAAGTTAGTTTTAGCAACGGGCTTAATGACGCCACTCACTAACCAAAAGTTCCAACAAAGATTACAAAGGCTGGTCGATGAGTTTTACTCCGCTTGTCATGATGACAAACAGCTGGGTATTGATGAGCGGAACGGCACGTCCCTTGTGGTGGCATTGCGACGTTGGCATTTCGACTTATTTGACCAAATTAATAACACAACCAGCACTGAGTAACATAAGAAATCACTTCTAGTCACTCATTATGTTACTTGGACAATAACCCTACGCCTCCCGCTCCGTGTGTTGCATCCTAGCCCTCTCTAGAATGAGGTCTAACCACTTAGGAACGGAGGCAACATGGACCATAACCCACTCAGCCAATTAAAAAGCAATGTGCGTCGCGTTATCGACCTTGCATGCAGCTTTGTCCTGATCATATTTGCCGTTCTGATCAGCCCTAACCTTTTTGCAGCTGGCTTACTCAAGCCAAGCGATGCTCAATATCAATCACTGACTATTGAGACTCACCACGTCGATGTCGTCATTCAAGACGGCATAGCAACCACGACCATTGAACAAACCTTTGCAAACCCTAACGATCATCAGCTGGAAGCACTATACACCTTCCCTGTTCCTGAGAAGGCTGTCGTTGGCGAGTTCATTTATTGGATTAATGGCCAACCTGTCATTGCCGAAGCGGTAAAAAAACAGCAAGCCCGCCAAATTTATAATGATCAGAAGGCTCAAGGTCGCTCTACTGCACTCACTGAGAAAGACGGCTATAAAGCATTCTCTATGCGTGTTTTCCCAGTGTTGCCAAATCAAAGTGTCAAAGTTCGACTGGTCTATCTGCAAGACGCGATCCTTGATCACGGTGTCGGACGTTATGTTTACCCAATGGAAGAAGGCGGAACCGATGCAGCAGCAGACTCGTTTTGGACTCGTAATGACCGCGTTGAACAAGATTTCAGTTTTACCATGACCTTAAAGTCTGGCTACCCAGTGGATGGCGTGCGACTACCTGCTCACCCTCAGGCCTTACTGTCTCATAGTCCTGATGGTGAACATACCATTTGGAGCGCGCAACTTGGCAATCTAAGCACTAATGTTGACGGTATCGCGGGGACTGAAGGAAGTAATGAAAGTGGCATCGCGCAACCCTCTAACGTAAACAACGCACCGGCTTTCAACTTAAATCAAGACATCGTAGCTTACTGGCGACTTGCTGAGGGCGTACCAGGCCGAGTAGACATGCTGGCTTACCGCGATCCTCAAGAAAGTGACCGAGGTACCGTTAAAATCACATTCACTCCAGGCGATGATCTCAGTGCCATCACACAACCAAGAGACTGGGTATTTATCCTAGACCGCTCTGGCTCAATGCAAGGCAAGTATGCAACGTTAGCCGAAGGCGTAAAAAAAGCCCTACATAAGCTGCCAAAGCAAGACAGGTTCCAAATCATTATGTTTGATGACAGCGTGGTTGACATTACCAACGGCTATCAAGCTGTCACTCCTGAGCGTATTAACCAAGCCATTGAAAAAATTAACACACTCGGTGTCGGTGGAGGAACCAACCTACATGCGGGCCTGAAGAAAGGACTAAGAAACTTAGACGACGACCGAGTTACCGGTGTGGTTCTGGTCACCGATGGCGTTGCCAATGTGGGGACAACAGAGAAAAGTGCCTTCTTGAAGTTAGTCGAACAAGCCGATGTGCGTCTCTTTACCTTCATCATGGGTAACAGCGCCAATCGCCCACTGCTTGCACCTATGACTAAGATCAGTGACGGTTTTGCTGCCAGCGTATCAAACTCCGACGACATCATGGGTCATTTGATGAACGCCACCAGCAAGCTTAATCATCATGCTTACCGTGATATTGAGCTCAAGGTGAACGGAGCAAAGATTACCGATTTAACGCCTCAAGATATTCGCTCTTTATACCGTGGTGAACAACTGACCGTACTCGGCCATTACTTCAAATCGGGCCAAGCAAAGTTAACACTCTCGATGAAAATCGCTGGACAAGAGAAACAGTACACAACAGAAGTCACGTTACCTGAAAAAGCGACAGAGCACCCAGAACTGGAACGTATTTGGGCATTCTCCGCGATTCGCGACCTTGAAGAGACTATGAATTACTTTGAACATAAAGATTCAGACTCACAACAAGCCATCGAAGACATCGCCTTAGAGTACGGTTTGCTCACCGATTACACTTCATTGCTTGTGGTTGAAGAGCAAGTGTTTGAAGAACTGGGGATTGAGCGTCGTAATCAACAACGAGTAGAAAAGGAACAACAAGCACGCCAACAACGTGAGTCAGCCCCAACGGAATCACGTCGTACCGACCAAGGCCAGCCAATGTTCAATGACCCTGCACCTTCTCATTCAGGTGGTGGTAGTGGTGGCGGCAGTATTGGATGGTTATCACTACTTGGCTTTATCGGTTTGGCGTGGACAAGACGTACGCCGAAGAAAAGTAAGACCCTGTAAATTCACTTAAACACATTAACGAAAAACCGTCACTCATGGGGCAAAGATAGGATTCCCTGCCCCATGAGAGAAACCGGACAACTTGGAGGTTATCATGAAATTTCTACCTAAATCGCAGCCCTCACATCCTTATCCCGCAGGTTAACAAGCCGACTCAGAGCCATGCCCTTTAAGACTATGCCCCTTAAAACTGGCTCCTTAATCATTCAATAAGTTAAAGAGATCATTATGTTTACTTCTCGACGATTTTTGCCTTATTTCATCACCCAATGTCTTGGGGCACTGAACGACAATGTTTACAAAAACATCTTGCTGCTGATGGTGACTTATCAAAGTGTCGAAATGCTACCACTGCCCGCGCCGATTTTTGTGAATTTAGCAGCAGGGCTGTTTATCTTACCCTTTGTGCTGTTTTCAGCTCATGCTGGTCACGTCGCAGATAATATGGATAAGGCCAAATTGATCCGCGTATTGAAGTCGATTGAGGTGGTCGTGATGGCATGCGCAGCACTGGCCATTTTTACGCAAAATTATTGGGCAATGCTGGCTTTACTGCTACTTACTGGAACGCAATCCGCTTACTTTGGCCCTGTTAAATACGCACTGTTACCTCAAGCGCTAAAAAGCAAAGAGTTGGTCTCGGGGAATGCTTGGGTGGAAATGGGGACCTTTATCTCGATTTTACTGGGCACGATCAGTGCTGGGGTATTATTGTCTCTGACCCAAGGTCAGCTTCTTGCAGGACTGATCATTTTTACTTTATCTCTTTTGGGCTGGTTAAGTAGTTTAGCGATCCCCTCGCTACCCAGCCTGAATGGCGAGAAAACAACCGCGTTTAAATGGCATCGCGGCACTCAAGAAACCATCCGTATTGGTCAACAAAACCGTGGAGTATGGATGGCGATTTTAGCTATCAGTTGGTTTTGGTTCTTAGGGGCCACCTACCTCACCCAATTTCCGAACTTTGCTAAGCAACACCTAATGGCCGATGGCACTGTGGTATCGATACTCTTGGCGCTTTTCTCGATTGGTATTGCTTTTGGTTCTTGGGCCTGTGAAAAGCTCTCTTTCAAACAAGTTGAGTTGGGTATCTTACCTTTTGGTATTTTAGGTTTAACGCTCTTTGGCTTAGATATGCTTCACGCGCTCCCTCCACTGCCGCAAGTCAGTTCTGGTGAGCAATGGACAGCGCTAGACTTCATCCAACATCAACAACATTGGCGTTTGATGTTCGATCTGTTCATGGTGGGCGTGAGTGGCGGAACCTTCATTGTTCCACTTTATGCTTACATTCAATCCAGAGCGAAAGCCGAGCAACGCGCACGCACCATTGCTGCCAACAACATTATGAATGCCTTGTTTATGGTGATTTCCGCTGGATTTGCTATTGCTGGGTTTAGTTATCTAGAGTGGAGCGTTGTCGATCTCTTCTTGGCGATTTCCATCATAAACTTGGTGGTTGCAGTGTTTGTTTATCTTCAAGTGCCTGAGTTTACACTTCGCTTTATCAGTTATTTATTAAGCCATTGTCTATATCGCGTTCGAATCACTGGCAGAGATCAGATCCCTGACGCTGGTGGCGTGCTATTAGTCGCAAACCACGTCAGTTATGTGGATGCGCTGATACTCATGGGAGTGTCTCCAAGGCCCGTTCGCTTTGTCATGCATAAAGGGATCAGTGAGATACCTGTACTGAAATATGGCTTTCGCCACGCCAATGTAATCCCTATCTGCTCACCGAAGCAATGCCAAGAGACTTATAAGCAAGCGTTTGAATCGATTAACAATGCGTTAGATAACGGAGAGGTAGTGTGTATCTTTCCTGAAGGGAGCATCACTCGACATGGCGAAGTGAATACCTTTCGTCCTGGGGTTGAAAAAATCCTCGCCAACCGCCCAGTGCCTGTCATTCCTATTGGAATTAATGGACTGTGGGGATCGTTTTTCAGTCATCAGGACGGCCATGCTTTCACCAAACGCCCTAAACGCTTTTGGTCACGTATTCACATTAAGGTAGGCGAACAAGTCGATGGTGCAGAAACCAATCGAGCGGATCTGCAGCAACGGGTGGAATTACTTACGCAAAATTAAAACGACGACTGGCAGCATCGCAGGCACCGTCATACCAGCCTCATCTACAGCCAACAGGTCGCCGAGCAAATAGACCACTTCATCCAGCATGATCAGTTCAAGCATTAGAAAGAAAGTTAAAAAGCAAAAAGGGAGCACTTCTCTCCCTTTTCAATGGTTCCAATTGGACTTGCTATAGACAGAAAACTAAAGCATGGCGAGGGCTAACTTAGCCAAATTGTACGCATCCACATAACCTGAATGCTGTCGCCCTTCCCATTCTATATTTTCTTTTTCTTGAGCCGCTCGGTGACCAATTCGCTTGTCTTTCAGGCGATGCTGTATGCGGTATAGCGTCGCTAAGTTGATGAACTCTTTAAATGGCATTTCGATGCCTTTGTCTTCGCACTCTTTGGCCAACACGACGTCATCTCGTCCCCAAGAGGCGTAGATCTTATTCGCACCACCAAAGTTTTTGATCATCGACTTCAATACATCTTGCAGTGGGCGACCTTGCTTTTCAATTTTGCGCGGAGTGATGCCCGTCAATTGTGAACAAAATAACGAGACTTCATCTTTCTCTGGTTTAACGTAGTACTGGGCACGTTTAACGATTTCACCTTTTACCAGGTCAATCTCAGCTAAACCTATTTCAATGATTTCACCAGTTGTCCCTACGCCGTTTTCATTCCAGCAACACATCTCCAGATCAAAACAAACTACACGGTTATGGTTCATCACTCGCCTTTAATTGGATTATTCGAAAGAGCGGAATTCTACCTTAGAACAAAATACAATTCGAATTTTGCGCCGCTGACTGACTAGTTATTCTGCAACCGACACTTGATTACGCCCTGCATGTTTACTTCTGTACAACTGAACATCCACTTTTTGCAACGCATCTTCTTCGCTTTCTGTCGTGCGAATGATACCGCCGATACTCAAGGTGCATTTTACCGTATGTTCACCACACTCCAACTGCGAGGTTTCTACCGCCTCACCAATACGACGTAAATAGTCATAAAAGGCATCTCTATCAGACTTGCTAGATAAGATGGCAAATTCATCGCCGCCAGTACGGATAAACATATCGCCCGGTTCTAGGTGCTTCTCTACCACTCTAGCGACGTGGATCAACATTTCATCACCAACGACATGTCCGAAGCTATCATTGATATTCTTGAAGTTATCAACATCAAAAGCGGCTAAGCCAAATTCTTGTTTACCGATAATATTCCGGTGCAGCTGTTCGCTAAACGCGCGACGATTGAAAAGCCCGGTCAGAGAGTCATGATTGACGAGGAACTGTAGCTCTTGGGTACGTTCGTCCAGCAATATAGAGAGATGTTCTTTCTCTCGCACTTGCAAGAAAACAACATAAGCAAACAGACAAGCCACGGCTAATCCGCCAATGGCCACACTTTTCAAAACCAGCAAGTCATTGTTCGTCATCCTTTCGACCAACTTGAACTCAATCACCCATTCTCGATTCGGTAAGGTCACCGTTTTGCTGATCAGCATTCCGTCGCTGTGCGCAAAACCGTCGCTCTCATAAAGGGTAGGATCGTCCTCGGCATCAAACCCCAAATCCGTCACTTTAATCAGTAATTCTTGCTCAGCCGACGTGCGCGTAACCAAATTATCGAAGTAACGCGTGGTTCTGATGACCCCGACCACCACACCAATCAGATCCTGATTCGATTCCAGATCAAACACTGGGTGGTAAACCAATAAACCCGTTTTTTTTAACGACTGATCCAGTCCGTCCTGTAGCAATCTTACTTTGTCAGAAACACTCGGCTCCCCTGTCGCCCGTATTCCATCCACAACCAGTTGAAATCGTAAACGAGCTGAATAGAAGCCTAACAAATTCATATTGGTTTCGGTTCTGGGATAAATATCCGAAGCAACATAAATGGGTTCGTTATTTGGCATGATATAGCCCAGCGTTTTAGGGCCATCTTTGGGAACGGTGTAAAGGGTAAAGCTAGGAAAGGTTTGTTTCATTTTGGCAACGTGCGCCGCCAAGTTATCTTTTTCAATTTTTGGCAGCCATTGGAGGCCAATCAAGGTTTCAGACGAGGCAATTAGCTTTTTCGCAAAGACAGGAAATGTGCCCCAATTTTCCGGTTTAGTCGAATGGAAATAATTCGCCCCAGCGCCAATGGAATGAAGATCACTAGCCAGTACCTGCCGAAGGTTTTCCGCCCGTTGTTCGGCATGATTATCAAACAAGTCGACCGTATATTTAAGTTGAGAGAGATAAGCTGAGTAAAGTAATACCGAAGTGACCATCAATACGGAAAGGAAAGCTACGATGGGATAAACAAACTTCTTCTTAGCGGATAATTGCATACTTATTACTTCAGCCCTTTTAGATCGCTGCGCGGTTATCTTATCTGCATATTATCAATAACATAAGGGTTTGCATGTATTCCTTGACCAAAACCTTACAAACATCTCGTTAACGTACACTTTACGTACTAAATACGGATAAAAACACATCAATCAAGCGTTCAGCTGACTGATTAAATACGATTTCTAGCAGCGTGAACCATTGAATGTGTTACTATTCGCCCCAATTTATCATAATAATTTGGCTTCAAATGCCCTTGAAAGCCAATGCAGAGATGAGCCAATCTCTCCTGAATTGTAACTATAAGAGAAATGTCATGACGTTCGATTTACAAATGATCCCTCAAACGTTCGATATGCTACATGCTGGCCTGACCGCATCTAGCGTTCTTTTACTGCTGATTGCGGTTTCTCGCAAATCTAAAGTTGTTGAGAAAGTGGTAGAAAAACCAGTCGAGAAGATCGTTGAAGTAGAAAAGCCTGTCGAAAAAATCGTTGAAGTTGAGAAAGTTGTCGAAGTTGAAAAAGTAGTTGAGAAAGTGGTGGAAGTTGAATCGAAGCTTGCAACTGCTTCGACCGATTCTGCAATGCAGCTACTTTCTATTATGCAGCAAGAAGCGCGCCTAATTGATTTCCTACAAGAAGACCTAACTTCATTCTCTGACGAAGAAGTAGGCGCAGCGGCTCGTGTTATTCACACTGGCGGCCAAAAAGTACTTAAAGACTACGTGACGCTAGAGCACATCCGCAACGAAGATGAAGAAACTCGTATCACTGTAGCAGAAGGCTTTAATCCTCAAGAAGTTCGCCTAACAGGCAACGTAACTGGCAGCGCACCATTTAACGGTACTCTGGTTCACAAAGGCTGGAAAGCAAGCGCGATGAACCTGCCTAAACTAGCAGAAAACTACGATGTATCTGTGATTGCTCCAGCAGAGGTAGAACTGTAATGGAACATGCACAAACCGAAAACCAAGCACCTAAATTTAGCGTCGGTATCGATTTAGGTACTACGCATTGTGTGTTGTCTTACGTAGACACGGCGAATGAAGATGCGCGTGTTGAAGTGATGCCAATCCCACAACTTACCGCGCCAGGCACGGTAGAAACGCGCAGTCAACTTGGCTCATTCCTATACCAGCCACACGAACATGAGATGGATCCTTCTTCTCGCGTTTTACCTTGGTCTTCAGAGCCAAGAGCGTTGGTGGGTGCGATTGCGCGTAATCTTGGTTCAAAAACGCCGATTCGCTTAGTAGCAAGTGCGAAATCTTGGCTTTGCCACGGTGGCGTTAACCGCCGCGATGCATTCCTACCAGCGGGTAGCCCAGAAGAAGTAGAAAAAGTATCACCACTGCGCGCAACTGAGCTGTACCTAGAGCACCTAAAAGACGCTTGGAATCATACACATCCGCACCATTCCCTTGCCGAGCAAGACGTGACGATCACGGTACCTGCATCCTTTGATCCAGCAGCGCGTGATCTTACCGCAGAAGCAGCCCGAAATGTTGGTTTTGTCCATCTAACACTGTTAGAAGAGCCGCAAGCCGCACTTTACAACTGGATTGATAACAGCGACGACAAATGGCGCGACGAAGTATCGGTGGGCGACATTGTATTAGTTGTCGATATTGGTGGCGGTACGACTGACCTTTCTTTGGTTGAAGTAACCGAAGACGACGGTAACCTGACGCTGAACCGTATTGCAGTAGGTGAACATATCCTACTTGGCGGCGATAACATGGATTTAGCGCTGGCTTACCGCTTGAAAATGAAACTCGCGCAAGACGGTAAAGAACTGGCGCCGTGGCAAGTTCAAGCGATGACTCATGCATGCCGTGATGCGAAAGAAGCGCTTCTGAACGACAGTGAACTGCAATCTGTGCCAATCGTGGTACCAAGCCGTGGCTCAAAGCTACTAGGTGCGACACTAAAAACAGAACTAACACAAGAAGAAGTGCAACAAACTCTGGTTGATGGTTTCTTCCCGAAAGTGGCGGTGAGCGAGCACCCTGTGCAACGTAACCGTGGTGCATTGACCCAAATGGGCCTACCTTACGCGCAAGACGCGGGTATTACTCGTCATATTGCGGCTTTCCTGTCTAAACAAGC
>ENA-OWNT01005362-OWNT01005362.1-seawater-metagenome-genome-assembly--contig:-NODE-5362-length-10614-cov-2.677707_pt1 | contig 10614 bp, 20 predicted proteins | sample MGYA00238136_ERZ651165 | MGnify/ENA primary metagenome ERZ651165 (study PRJEB26861, sample SAMN08777766) | seawater metagenome | isolation source: coastal seawater | place: USA: Florida | collected...
TTCTTCTCTTCTTCAGCTGAGTCGTCAGCACCATCAGTTTCTGCATTTGCTTCATCTGCAATTTCAGTTGAAGACTCTGCATCAGGAGTAGCTACTTCTTCATCAGCTTCATCAGTAACCGCTTCGGCCTCCGGTTGAGCTTCTTCTGCTTCAGGCTCTTCTTCTACTGTTTCCACTACCTCAGCAGTTTCTTCAACAGCAGCGTCTTCAGTAGCTGGTTCTTCAACAACGGGCTCTTCGGTCACCACGTCTTCAACCACCGGCTCTTCTTCAGCAACTGCTGTATCCTGAGTTTCGACTTGAGCCTCTGGTTTGGCCGCCTTACCACCTCTTCTTCTTCTTCGTTTGCTGGTAGACTTGGTTTTGCTTTGAGTGTACAGTTCATTGAAGTCAACCAACTCAATAATGGCTGTCTCAGCATTATCACCTAATCGGGTACCCAATTTGATAATGCGTGTATAACCTCCATTTCTCTCAGCAACCTTTCCTGAAACCGCAGTAAATAACTCATGAACGGCATTCTTGTCTTGCAGGTATCTGAAAGCCAATCTACGGGCAGCTATACCATCAGTCTTTGACTTGGTGATAACTGGCTCTATGTATTTTCTCAACTCCTTGGCTTTGGCCGCGGTAGTGGTAATTCTCTTGTGAATTATCAATGAACTGGCCATATTTCTGAGCATAGCACGTCTGTGCCCAGCCTTCCTGCCAAGGTGATTGAATTTCTTACCGTGTCTCATCTATCTAGTCTTCGTCTAATCTATACTTAATGATATCCATTCCGAAGGTCAGGCTCTTCTCTCTCACCAACTCTTCGAGTTCAGCCAATGACTTCTTACCGAAGTTTCTGAACTTAAGAAGGTCAGCAATATCATATTGAACCAAATCTCCTAAAGTCTTGATTTCAGCAGCTCTCAAACAGTTAAACGCCCTTACAGATAAATCAAGATCGGTAAGTGGGGTTTTAAGCAGTTTGCGCATGTGAAGAAACTTCTCGTCAACCTGACTGTCTTCTTTCTTCATTTCGCTATCAAGAGTGATGTTTTCATCTGAGAACAACATCATATGCTGAATCATGATCTTTGCAGCACGCTTAAGGGCTTCTTCAGGATGAACTGATCCATCTGTTTCCAAATGAATGATCAGCTTTTCGAAGTCAGTTGCCTGACCTACCCTGGTGTTCTCAACGTTGAAGTTCACAAGCTTGATTGGAGAATAAATGGCATCAATAGGAATTAACCCAACTGGTGCATCTTTTGGCTTATTCTCTTCGGCAGGAACATAACCTCGCCCCTTGCTCACAGTAATTTCAACCTCAAGTTTTACACTTGGCTCCATGTTGCAAATCACCTGCTCAGGGTTGAGTACCTGAAAAGCACTTGAAGCTTTGGCAATATCAGCCCCGCTAAATGATTCCTGTCCGCTTATTGAAATGAAAATCTTCTCTTCTTCATCTTCACCAATTGGCTTGAACCTAATTTGCTTAAAGTTCAAAACCATCTCGGTTACATCTTCGTAAACTCCGCTTATAGTAGAAAACTCATGCGGCACACCATGAATACGAAGTGTGGTAATCGCATAACCCTCAAGTGATGAAAGCAAGACTCTACGCAAACTGTTTCCAATGGTAACGCCATACCCTTTTTCAAGGGGGGCAAATTCAAAAGTTCCATCAAAATCAGATGCTTTTTGCATCACTACCTTCTCGGGCTTATGAAACAGAATGTTGTTCATGGTTACTTTTAATTGATTATCTACTACTTAGAGTAAAGCTCTACTATGAGTTGCTCTTTAATATTTTCTGGAATCTCATCCCTGCGCGGATGGTTCAGGAACTTGCCTGCTTTAGCAGCGCCATCCCACTCTAACCAAGAGAAATTTTTACGTCCTCTCTTAAGAGATTCGTCAATCACCAAAAGAGTTTTTGACTTCTCACGTACTTCTATCACATCACCTGGCTTCAACAGGTATGAAGGAATGTTTACTATTTGACCGTTCACAAGGATATGCTTGTGTAAGACCAATTGACGTGCAGCTCGTCTGGTATTTCCAATACCCAATCTGAATACTGTGTTATCAAGTCTTGATTCAAGGAATTTCAAAAGGTTTTCACCGGTAATTCCCTTCTTCCTGGCAGCCATGTCAAAGGTCTTTCTAAACTGCCTTTCCAGCAATCCGTAAGTATACTTTGCTTTTTGCTTCTCGTCAAGTTGATTAGCGTATTCTGATTTCTTTCCTCGTCTTCTGTTTGAACCATGTGAACCAGGGCCATAAGGCTTCCTGTCCAAGGCCTTATCAGGGCCAAAAATCGGGTCCTTAAAACGACGAGCTATCTTTGATTTGGGTCCTCTATATCTTGCCATCTCTAACTTCCTTATTGAATTATACTCTTCTTCTCTTAGGTGGACGACAACCATTATGTGGTACCGGAGTCACATCATAAATGGTCTGAATTTCAATACCTGAGTTGTGGAAAGAGCGAATGGCGGCGTCACGTCCGGAACCAGGTCCCTTTACGTATACATCTGCCTTTCTCATTCCCAAATCATAGGCCACCTTACAACAGTCACCAGCAGCTACCTGGGCAGCATAAGGAGTATTCTTTTTAGAACCCCTGAAACCCATCTTACCAGCTGACGACCATGAAATCACGTCTCCATTGGCATTGGTAACAGAGATAATTATATTGTTAAAAGTGGCTTTGATAAAAATCTTGCCGATGGGATCAACAACAACCTTTCTTTTACGAGTGGTAGTTTTTGAAGTTTGCTTTGCCATTGACTTATATTATTTAGTAGCCTTTTTCTTGTTAGCTACAGTTTTTCTTCTGCCTTTACGGGTTCTCGCATTGGTTTTGGTTCTTTGACCTCTCAATGGGAGTCCCTTTCTATGTCTTAGTCCGCGGTAGCACCCAATATCCATTAAGCGCTTTATGTTCATTTGAACTTCAGACCTCAAGTCACCTTCTACTTTGTAGTTTTCGTTGATGACTTTTCTAATGGCGGTAAGTTGCTCATCTGTCCAGTCCTGAACCTTGATGTTGTAGTCAACTCCTGCCTGATCAAGGATCTCACGCGCTCTTGAAGTGCCTATACCGAAAATATAGGTTAGGCCTACTTCACCTCTCTTGTTCCTTGGTAAATCTACACCGGTTATCCTTGCCATAATTAGTGCTGTCTTTGTTTAAACCTGGGGTTCTTTTTGTTGATCACGTAGACCCTGCCTTTGCGGCGAACTACTACGCAGTCAGCGCTGCGCTTTTTTACAGATGTTCTAACCTTCATCTTACTTATATCTATAGGTTATCCTTCCTTTCGTCAAATCGTAAGGTGACATTTCTACTTTCACCTTATCTCCTGGTAATATTCTGATGTAATACATCCTCATCTTACCCGATATATGGGCAAGAATTTCATGGCCATTTTCCAACTCCACTTTAAAAGTAGCATTAGGCATTGCTTCCAGCACTGTCCCGTCTTGCTCTATAGTTGCTTGTTTGGCCATGTATATCGTCTCTTTTTTTGGGCTTGCAAAAGTAATTAAAATATCGCTTTAGGCAACTCCACCCATTGAACTTCTTCCTTTCAGTCTGCCGCTCTGTAGAAGGCCATCATACTTCTTCATTAGCAAGTGGCTTTCAATCTGTTGAAGCGTATCAAGTATCACACCCACCATAATCAATAGTGAAGTACCTCCAAAGAAGTAAGCGAATCCCTGATCAACTCCCAAAATCATTGCAAAAGCGGGAAATACTGAAATGGCCGCCAAAAACAATGACCCAGGAAAAGTGATTCTACTCATCACCGTATCAATGAAGTCAGCAGTGTCTTTACCAGGCTTAATACCGGGTACAAACCCTCCATTTCTCTTTAGGTCATCGGCAATTTGTGTAGGGTTAATAGTTACCGCTGTGTAGAAATAGGTAAAGGCTATAATGAGAACTGCAAAAGTTGTGTTGTAAAGCCATCCCATTGGATTACTAAACTGCACGTTGATGGAGTTCCATGCTTCTGAATTCTCAAACAGGCCAGCAAATGCCGCCGGAATGAACATGAGTGCCTGAGCAAAGATGATAGGCATTACACCAGCCGCGTTCACCTTTAATGGAAGGTATTGCCTTACACCACCCTGAGGTTTGTTGCCAATTACTCTCTTGGCATATTGTACAGGTATTCTCCTTACACCTTGCACCAGCATTACGGTAACCAGTATAACAAAGAGCAGTACCACCAACTCGAGAAGCAATACGATCAAACCAGCTCCTTCAGGTCCCATTCTTGCAAAGATCTCCTGAACAATTGACTGGGGTAGACGTGCAATGATACCAATCATGATAATCAACGAAATACCGTTGCCAATACCTCTATCAGTAATCTTCTCACCCAACCACATTACAAACATGGTTCCTGTTGTGAGCAACAATACATTAACCACCATGAAGAGTGTTGGAGACATGACGTCAGCGCCAACAATTGCTTCAGGGCTCTGTGACTTAAGGTTAATGATAAAGCTTACTGCCTGAACCGTAGTTATAACTATAGTAAGATATCTGGTAATCTGGTTTTGCTTATTCCTACCTGACTCTCCTTCTTTCTGGAGCTTCTGAAAATAAGGAACAGCGATGCCTAACAACTGAATTACAATTGAAGCGGAGATATAAGGCATAATACCCAAAGCGAAAATGGATGCTCTAGAAAACGCACCACCAGCAAAAGTGTCAATAAGCCCCTGAAGGCCTTTTCTTGCTTGATCAGTATATGATGTAAGCTCTTCTGCGTTGATACCTGGTAGAACGACGTAGGATCCAAGTCTGTAAACGGCAATGAAACCCAGGGTAATAAGAATCTTCTTCCTTAGGTCTTCAATGCTGAAAATATGCCTTAGTGTATTAATAAACCGCTTCATGTAAGGTAATTACAGGTTAGTAGTTGACCCGCCTTTGGCCTCAATCTGAGCACTGGCGGTTTTGGAAAATGCGTGGGCGGAAACGTTTACCGTTGCGGTTAGTTCTCCCCTGCCTAAAATTTTTATCTTGTCGTTTTTGGAGGCAATACCGTGTTTCATGAAGGTTTCATGATCTATTGTATCTACACCTGCTTTGTCAACGAGCGCTTGAAGCATATCAAGATTCACAGGCACATAGATAGTCTTGTTCAAAGGTTTGAAACCAAACTTTGGTACCCTTCTTTGCAATGGCATTTGGCCACCTTCAAAACCTCTCTTTCTTGAGTATCCAGATCTTGACTTAGCACCTTTATGGCCACGGGAAGCAGTACCTCCTGAACCTGAGCCTTCGCCTCGACCTAGTCTCTTATTGCCTTTTACCGAACCTTTGGCCGGTTTCAATGAGTTTAAGTTCATGTCTAAGCTTCTTCTACTTTAACTAAGTGACTTACCGCATTCACCATTCCAGTGAGTGATGAATTTTCTTCGTGAACAACACTCTGATTGAGTTTTCTCAAACCGAGTGCCTCCAACGTTTTCTTTTGTCTAGAAGGACGACCAATCGCACTTCTTATCTGTGTTATCTTGATCTTTGCCATGACTTATCCTTGGTAAACTTTCTCAACATCAATTCCACGGGTTTTGGCAACGGTGTAAGCATCTCTCATGCTTAGCAACGCTTTAATAGTAGCCTTTACCACGTTGTGAGGGTTTGAAGATCCTTTTGATTTCGCCAATACATCCTTCACACCAGCTTCTTCCAATACGGCACGCATCGCACCACCTGCAATCACACCCGTACCAGGAGCGGCTGGTTTAATAAGAACAAAAGCTCCACCATATCGGGCCAACTGCTCATGCGGAACAGTTCCACGATTGATAGGCACTTGTACAAGCGACTTTTTGGCATCGTTAACACCTTTGGCGATAGCTTCAGTAACCTCACGGGCCTTTCCTAGTCCGTAGCCAACAATTCCATTTCCGTTACCTACCACTACGATAGCTGAGAAACTGAAAGTTCTACCTCCCTTGGTAACCTTAGCGACACGTTGAATGCTCACTACATTTTCAGTAAGCTCTATTTCGCTTGATTTTATTCTTTTTACGTTGTTATCCATGCTATAAATCTTAGAACTTCAATCCGTTTTCTCTTGCTCCTTCAGCCAGCGCCTTCACTCTACCGTGATAAAGGAATCCATTACGATCGAAAACTGCATTTTCTACATTGGCAGCCTTGGCCTTCTCAGCCAAGAGTTTTCCAACCTTGGCAGCAACTTCTGTCCTGTTGGCGGCACCTTCAGTAGCTTCTTTTTCCATTGAACTTGAAGCAGCAATAGTATTTTGAGACACATCGTCAATCAATTGAGCATATATCTCTTTGTTGCTTCTGTAAACGCTTAGCCTGGGAGTAGTGGCGTTGCCGCTAACCTTACTCCTTATTGATCGTTTGATTCTCAGGCGACGCTTGGCCTTTTTTCTTGCTTGCGTACTCATGCCGTTAATTATTTAGCTGCTGATTTACCAGCTTTCCTTCTAATATGTTCTCCAACAAACTTGATACCTTTTCCTTTGTATGGTTCAGGTTTACGCAGCGACCTGATTTTGGCAGCAACCTGACCAATAAGCTGCTTATCACAGCTTTCAAGAGTAAGCAATGGTGGCTTACCTTTTTCGGTAACAGCCGTTGCTTTAACTCCTTCAGGGAGTCTCAAGTAGATATCGTGTGAAAAGCCAAGCGCCATTTCAATAACACTTCCCTTCACGGCTACTTTGTAACCCACACCAACAAACTCTTGTTGGGTTTTGAATCCTTCACTTACACCAACTACCATGTTGTTTAATAAACTCCTGGTAAGCCCGTGTAAAGCTTTGTGTCTCTTTTGCTCAGTGGGTCTCTCTATAGTAACCACACCACTGTCTTCCTTGATCGCCATCTCTGAACTGAGATGCTGAGTCATTTCGCCTTTGGGTCCCTTTACCTTCACCTCGTTGTTAGAGCCAACTTGTAGCTCAACACCTTTGGGCAATGAAATGGGGGCTGATCCTATTCTTGACATTTATGCGATTTTAATAGACGTAACAAATTACTTCTCCTCCTACATTCTCTCTTCGAGCCTGCTTGTCTGTCATCACACCTTTTGAGGTTGATACAATCGCAACTCCGAGTCCGTTTATTACCCTTGGCAACTCTTTGGTGTTTGAGTAATGACGCAATCCCGGACGACTGGCTCTCTGAATCTTGGTAATAGCCGGAATGCCACTAAGTGGGTCATACTTCAAGGCTATTTTAATCCTGTCCTGCACCTTATCTTCCACAAACTTGTAGCTAAGAATAAAGCCCTGGTCGTGCAAGATCTCAGTGATACGCTTTTTCAGGTTTGAGCTTGGCACCTCCACTACTCTGTGGTTTGCCTTAACAGCATTCCTGATTCTGGTTAAAAAATTTCCTATTGAATCTGACATGATCTTTACCTTTTACCAGCTTGCTTTAGTTACTCCAGGAATCTTACCGGCATGTGCCATTTCTCTAAAGGTAACACGGTTAATACCGAATTTTCTCATGTAACCTTTTGGACGACCGGTGAGTTTACATCGGTTCTTTGCTCTAACCGGAGATGAATTACGAGGCAATTTATCAAGTGCCTCCCAATCACCTTCAGCCTTAAGCTGGGCTCTTTTTTCAGCGTATTTATTTCTAAGCTTCTCGCGCTTTTGATCTCTAACTATGACCGCTAATCTTGCCATACTACTTGTCTTTGTTTTTGAATGGTAGACCCAATGCCTTAAGCAGAGCGTAGGCATCTTTATCATTGGTAGCACTGGTTACAAACGTGATGTCTAAACCAGTGATTCGATTCACTTTGTCAATGTTGATTTCAGGGAAGATGATTTGTTCTTTAACTCCCAAGGTGTAATTACCTCGACCGTCAAAGCCTTTTTCATTGATACCTCTAAAATCACGTACCCTTGGAAGTGCAACGCAGATGAGTCTCTCAAGAAACTCAAACATTCTTTCACCTCTCAGAGTTACTTTGGCCCCAATAGGCATCTCTTCTCTAAGCTTGAAGTTTGCTATTGACTTCTTGGCATAAGTTGGAATGGCTGCCTGACCTGCGATGAGCGACATTTCGTTTACCGCAACATCAACAAGTTTTTTGTCTGCAACAGCTGCACCCACACCTTGGTTAAGCACAATCTTTTGCAGCTTGGGAACCATCATAACATTGTCATATTCCAACTCCTTCTTAAGCTGGTCAACAAGTTTTTCCTGATATGTTTTCTTTAAAGTAGGTACCATCTTCTAATCAATAAAGTCTCCAGTTTTCTTAGAATATCTCTTGAGCTTTCCGTTGTCATCAAGCTTTCTTCCTATTCGAGTAGGATTGCCCGAGCCATCAACAACCATGAGCTTTGAAACCAAAACCGGCAATGGTATTTTTTCAATACCACCTTCTGGGTTTTGAGCTGTTGGCTTGCGGTGCTTTGTCCTAATGTTGACACCCTCAACAATTGCCTTACCATCTTGAGGGAATACCTCCAAGACTTCTCCGGTAGATCCTTTGTCATTCCCTGACAATACTTTTACCTGATCACCTCTCTTAACGTGTAGTTTAGGCATATCTTAATCTTTAGAGCACTTCAGGTGCCAGTGATACAATCTTCATGAACCTTCTCTCTCTGAGCTCTCTTGCAACAGGACCAAAAATCCTTGAAGCACGAGGCTCATCCTGAGCATTGAGGAGAACACAGGCATTCTCGTCAAAACGGATATAAGAACCGTCTTTTCTTCTGAATTCCTTCTTGGTTCTCACCACCACGGCTTTTGACACCGATCCCTTTTTGATAGCTCCATTAGGCATTGCTGATTTTACAGAAACAACAATTTTATCTCCTACTGAAGCATATCTGCGCTTGGTACCTCCAAGAACTCTGATACAGAGTACCTCTTTTGCACCGCTGTTGTCAGCTACTTTTAATCTTGACTCTTGTTGTACCATTACTTCGCTCTTTCAACGATTTTAGTCAATCTCCATCTTTTGTTCTTACTCAGTGGACGAGTCTCCATGAGTGATACAATGTCTCCCTCATTGCACTCGTTCGCTTCATCATGAGCAACAAACCTTTTGGTTTTCTTTACGAACTTTCCGTAAAGTGGGTGCTTTACCTTTCTTTCAATGGCCACGACAATAGTCTTGTCCATTTTATTGCTGGTAACCTTACCAATTATTTCTTTTCTGTTTGAGCGTTCCATAGTACAAATTATTGGGCCAATTCTCTTGCTCTAAGTTCAGTCTTCAATCTCGCCACCATCTTTTTGGTTTCCCTGATTCTTGTAGGGTTTTCAAGAGGGCTTATGGCATGAGTTAATTTCATTTTGGTATACTCGAGACTAAGCTCTTCTACCCTTTCTTCTAACTCTTCTACCGTTAATTCTCTGATTTCGCTTGCCTTCATCTCAGTTCTATTTAAGCGACGTAATCGTGACGTGTTACAAACTTGGTTACACAAGGAAGCTTTTGAGCTCCCAAAGCAAGTGCTCTTCTCGCAATATCTTCGCTCACACCATCAATTTCAAAAAGCACGCGGCCTGGCTGGCAGGGTACTACCCAATATTCTGGGTTACCCTTACCCTTACCCATACGTACTTCAGCTGGCTTTTTGGTAATGGGCTTGTCTGGAAAAATTCGAATCCAAACCTTTCCTTCCCTTTTCATATACCTTGTAATGGCGATACGAGTGGCTTCTATTTGTCTTGAGGTAATCCTGGTCGGCTCAAGGCATTTGATGCCGAAAGTTCCGAAAGACACCTGGTTGCCCCTTTGAGCAATCCCTCTATTGCGGCCTTTCTGTACTTTCCTTCTTTTAACTCTTTTAGGCTGTAACATCGTTTCGCTTGCTTAATTTAGTTTCTACGTGTTCTTCTACCGGCTCTCTTAGGTACGCGATCCTTCTTGTCGTCTTTCTTCATTCCAAAGTTTAGAGACAGGTCACGCTTACCATATACGGTACCTTTACAAATCCACACTTTTACACCAATTTTCCCATAGATCGTCTGGGCTTCAGCCAAAGCATAATCTATATCGGCTCTGAAAGTGTGCAACGGAATACGTCCGTCTTTATATGATTCTGAACGGGCCATCTCTGCACCGCCCAATCTGCCTGAGCACTTAATCTTAATACCTTCAGCTCCTAACCTCATTGTAGATGCAATGGCCATTTTCATAGCACGTCTAAATGAAATCCTGGCTGATAATTGGTTAGCGATGTTCTTTGCTACCAAATTGGCATCAAGTTCAGGTCTCTTAATTTCAAAAATGTTGATCTGCACATCCTTATTGGTAAGCTTTTTCAGCTCTTCACGAAGCTTGTCAACTTCAGCTCCCGCTTTACCAATAACAATCCCTGGACGTGAAGTATGAACAGTTACCGTAATCCTCTTAAGAGTTCGCTCAATAACTATTTTGGCAATGCCTCCCTTAGGAATACGCGCATTGATATACTTCCTGATTCTTACGTCTTCGTGAAGCTTCTCAGCGAAATCTTTGTCACCATACCAGTTGGATTCCCATCCTCTGATATAACCTAAACGAAGCGATATGGGGTTTACTTTTTGGCCCATGGATTAGTTATTTTCTTCAACATTTTCTTCTTCAAAACTTTCGGCGTGCT
>ENA-OWNT01005364-OWNT01005364.1-seawater-metagenome-genome-assembly--contig:-NODE-5364-length-10610-cov-3.749359_pt1 | contig 10610 bp, 4 predicted proteins | sample MGYA00238136_ERZ651165 | MGnify/ENA primary metagenome ERZ651165 (study PRJEB26861, sample SAMN08777766) | seawater metagenome | isolation source: coastal seawater | place: USA: Florida | collected...
CGATGCTGACAGTGACGACATTTGTGCAGACACAGATCTTTGTCCGTATGCCAAGGAGAATGACGCCGACAATGATGGACTGTGCGCGAACGATTTTTGTGTGGTTTCTACCTCGTCTGTTTGCAACGAATTCAGCGTGGAGCGGGCTGGGACATGCCGTGAGAGTGGTGTTTGTAACCTATGTAGTTGTATTTGTTTCGATGAGTGCCAAGATCCTTGTCCGCTCGATGCGGAGAACGACGCTGACAATGACGGCTTTTGTGCAAACGTCGATTCTTGCCCTCACGATGCGGAAAATGACTCCGACAGTGATTTCCTGTGCGGAAATGCCGATTCTTGCGCACTCGATGGCGAGAATGACGCAGACGCAGATGCCATCTGCGGAGATTTGGACTCTTGCCCGTACGACGCCGCCAATGACGCAGATGGGGACAACTTTTGCGGAGATGTGGACCTGTGCCCACACGATCCGGAGCATGATGCGGACCATGATTTGATATGTGGCGATGTTGATTCATGCCCATATGACCATGAAAACGACTTTGATACTGATGGCGTGTGCGGGAATTTGGACAGTTGTGCATATGACGAACGCAATGATGTCGATGGTGACCTGATATGTGGCGACACAGATGAGTGCGCCGATGACGCTGAAAACGACAGTGACGGTGATGGCATGTGCGGCGATGTGGATTCGTGCCAATATGACGCCGAAAATGATGCCGATGGTGACCTTATCTGCGGAAACGTGGACCTCTGTGCACACGACGCTGAGAATGACGCTGACAGCGATGACATCTGCGGCAATGTTGATTCTTGTCCGTATGACGCGCACAATGACGCCGACAGCGATATTTTGTGTGCCGACTTTGATGTTTGCCCCTTCGATGGTGACAATGATGGTGACCATGACGGCATTTGTGGTGATCAAGACTCTTGTGCATGGGATGCAGAGAACGATGCTGACAGTGACAGAGTTTGTGGCAACGACGACCTCTGCCCGTATGACGAATGGAATGACATTGACGGAGATGCAATCTGCGGGGAAGTTGATTCTTGCGCTTTTGACCCAAACAACGATGCGGACAGCGACCTTATCTGTGACAGTCAAACTTGTGTGGACTCTCCGTCGGCCGACTGTTCTCTGTACGCCCTTGACTCACAGGCGTGTGTGGATGATGGAATGTGCGAAGTTTGCAGTTGCTCTTGCTTCAAAGAGTGCGGTGATATTTGTCCGTTTGACGCAGAGAATGATGCCGACAACGACAACACGTGCGGTGACGTCGATTCGTGCCCCCGTGACCCAGACAATGATGTTGACAGCGATTCCCTCTGTTTTGCTGCGGATTCCTGTCCCACAGACCGCTTCAATGACGGTGACTCAGACAGTCTATGCTGGGATGATGATCCGTGTCCACTCGATACCGTGGATGATATCGATGGCGATGGTGTGTGCTCGACTGTTGATTCATGTAAGTACGACGCCGAGAATGATGCTGACAGCGACTTGGTGTGCGGGGATGTGGACGAGTGCCCCTTTGACAGTGAAAATGACGCCGATGGAGATGGCGTCTGTGCCAACCACGATTCGTGTCCTCACGATGCCGCGAATGATTTTGACAGTGATTTACTCTGTAGCTCGGAGGACAGTTGCCCTGTTGATCCTGAGAACGACAGTGATGGCGATGGAGTGTGCAGCCCAGAGGATGCGTGCCCTTATGACAACGAGCATGACGCTGATTCCGACGAAATCTGCGGCGAAGAGGACTCATGTCCTTACGATGCAGCAAATGACATTGACAGTGATGCCGTGTGCGGAGACGTGGACGCATGCCACCTCGACCCTGAAAACGATGCAGATAGCGATGATGTATGTGGCAACGTTGATGCCTGTGCCTATGATGCTGAGAACGACGCTGATGGCGATGGCGTGTGTGGCAACTTGGACTCATGCTCTCACGATCGATTGGATGACGTGGACTCAGATTTGTTGTGCCAAGACGTTGATAGCTGCGCATCCGACCCAGAGAATGATGCGGACATTGATGGCGTTTGCGGCCCACACGACTCCTGTCCCTATGACGGCAACAACGATGCCGATTCTGATATGATATGCGGTGACGTGGATTCGTGCCCCTGGGACCCTTTCGACGATTGGGATTCTGATAACCTGTGTGCGGACGTCGACTCGTGCGTCATGGATCCACTTAATGACGTGGACGGAGATGGCATTTGCGGCCCAGTCGATTCGTGCGCCAACGATGCGTGGAATGATATTGACAGCGACATGATTTGTGGTAACAGCGACAGCTGCCCTTTCGATGCAGAAAATGATGCAGACGAAGACTCAATTTGTGGCAGTGTGGATAGCTGCCCACGCGATTACTTGAACGACCTCGACGGTGATAATATTTGCTCAACAGTCGATATCGCATGTGAGGTCGACACGGACGGTGACGATATCTGCGATGGCAGAGACGTGTGCCCAGATGACGCGAACAATGATGCCGATTCCGACGGAATTTGTGATAACCTCGACAGCTGCGTATTTGACGCTGAAAACGACCCCGATGGCAATGCTGTTTGTAATGGCCAATTCAGTGGTCTGCTGAATTGTGGATTTGACGCTGCTATCATCGATCATTCATTGTTCCTGATACTCAGCGACGCCAACAATGATGGATGCCCGGATTCGCGAGCCGAACTTGACGATGAAGCGGCCGCGCATGTCATCACGGAGATCGCCAAGCTTATAACATTGACGGGGATGAATGGTGTGGACTTTGGGGGCGCGTACTTTTTCTTAGAACTAGACACAGATCCTGTCATTGAAGGTACCACTCTAACACTGCGTGGAAAGGTTGATTCCTCGGTACCATCGATTCGGGACTATCTGGCATCTGTTCTTGGGGTTGGTGTTCATTGGATCATTGCCACAATGGAGACGCCACGACAATCTAGTCGCCTGTTGCAGGACACTTCGTTTTTCACCGCGTATGTGGACTTGAATGGCATCATTCCCCAGCTTGAATTTGACACCGACTCTGACGGCATACTGAACGACGTGGATTCGTGTCCGTTTGATGCCGAGAACGACGTGGACGCAGACGGTGCTTGCTCCATTGCGTTTTGTTACGACGACCTCACTCGACTTGACCCGTCTTGTTACGACTATCGCGTTGGCCAGAGAAATGAAGGCCTTTGCGAGACCGACGGAGTTTGCCACTTGTGTTCTTGCTCGTGTTTCAGCGAATGCAATGGCGACTCCGAGCCAGATCCGTGCCCCACAGATGATGAAAACGACGCCGATGGAGATGGCGTGTGCACTGACAACGATGTGTGCCCGTTCGATGCCGAAAATGACATCGACGGCGACGGTGTTTGCGGTCAAACCACAGAGTGTGTTGAGCTGCCCCCTTTGGAGAAAGCCAACTCGTTCGGGACTTGCGGTTCTTACGCTCCTGGCGGAATCAATCAAGGTCATTGTCTTGATGATTTCTTATGCGATGTATGCAGATGCACATGTGCTCACCAATGTGGGACCGACACCATTGACAGTTGCCCCCACGATGCAGAGGATGACGCCGACTCCGACGGTATCTGCGGTGACGTCGATAGCTGTCCACTGGACAGCGCCAACGATAACGATAGCGATGGTGTGTGCGGTGACGTGGACTCTTGTCCGGATGATGGCTTGAACGATGGTGATGGCGATGGAATTTGCGATCTTGTCGATTCGTGCCCAGGAAGTGCTTTGAACTTGTGCGACACCACAACGACTACCACAACGACGGTTGTATCAACTACATCGTCTCCGCTTGCTTCGAGTTCCGACACGACACTTGCGCCTTTGGGCTCAACAATAGCATTGGAAACGTGGTACATCATTGGAGGGGTGGCTGGTGGCCTGGTCATTCTTCTGCTGGTTGTCATCATCGCAGTCGCTTGCGCTGACAGTCCTGATTCCTCGTCGAATCAGGCAGTGTATCATTCCAGTGCCAGCAAAGCTGGCGACATTGAGCTCGTTGTCGACAATAGCCCTTCGAGTGCGTACAGCAGACGGCGAAAAGATGACTCCATGAGCGTGGTTACTGAAGCTACGGAAGCATCCCAATACAGCAGCGTTAGCCACGATGACGGCGACACCGTTGGTGGGGGTGGCGGTGGCGCCGGTGCACCAAGTCCGCCAAGTCGAAGCAAAAGTGGCAAGAAAAAGGTCAGTCCGAAAACGAAGAAGCGTGCGTCCTCCGTTGGCAGCGTAGTCACCGACGCCACCGGTGCGACTGGAACACCCAGCACAACTACGTGGAAGCCTGACCCACAGAAGATGACTTCGCGAAGCTGGGAGGCATCGTTGAAGGAGTTCTTCCAAAAGCACAACGCTAAGAAGTTGGATACAGTGCCCAAGATGGCCAAAATTTACAGCAAGAAGCGGGGCAAGTTGCTGGATAAGCTGAAGAAGGCTTACAAGGCCGTTCCGAAGTTCCATAGCGGTGGCAAGTCCGTTCCCATCAAGAGCGTGTGACCTTGATTGCGAAGAAACGTCAATCAGATATCATATAAAAAATTAGAAATAGTAGCACAAAGTACATTGAACGCCATGCCTGTCGAAGGTTGTTGATGGTGGTGACTCCAGTTACTTGTGCAATTGTACAAATTGAAATGAACGGCCTGCGAGTGGTGATGAGCCGCTCTGACGGTCATCACATGTGCATTGTGTTGGCAGGTCGTTGCGCGGGTGGCTGCCTTTGATTTTGCATTTGCTGCTGATTGCTTGTGTATGCGTAAACTAAACCTAAAATGAGAATCCCAGTCAGGCCGAACATTAGGTAGGCCACAACAGCGAGGATGAGCACAATAGTTGGGAACGGGGCCGTCATCCCCGGCAACGTCAGGGTGTGGTTTTCCATCCCAATCATCCGAGCAATGGACAAAAAGGGTTCAACGAGGCCTGCACCTCCAGTATTGGGTTGCCTGCTTGTGTTGGAAGACCCTCTCTGACCGCGGGCGCCATTGCCCCGATTCGGTGCCGTTCGCCCGGTTGTGGACTGACTGCCAGACGGCGTAGTGGGAGACGAGAAAATTGTGCGTATGTTGCTGCCGCGCCCAGTAGTTCTTCGTGAACCCGCAGCGCGCGAATTTGAGTCGACAGGAACCTTCACCAGGTTCCCGTTTTTATCTATGATCGTCTTCATGGCGCCGGGCATCGTTTGGCGACACAAATACCGCAGCAAATAATCCAATTTTATTTGACGTAGAAATTGCCTTTCAATGACAAGATTAGCAACCTGGACCCGGTCTTTCACCGCTGTGGCAACGAACAGAAGTGACGCGAAATTGCTAACTGGCGCATGTCAGTTAGGCGATGGAAGATGCCTTTTTCTGGACGAGACCTCAAATCATCGGTGTCGCGCAAAAAAAGGCAACGATCGATTGCATGACGAGGGCAACCGTGGCAACGTGGTGATGTGGTGACTGATGTGACAACGCAACAACAACAACACGACGACGAACGACAAACGGCGAACGACGAGCGACGAACGACGAACTTCGAACGAACTTCGAACGAACTTGGACGTCGGTTGGCGGAAGCAAGGTTGGTACTTTATGTACAAACCTATTTCCGACAGCCTCACCTCTAACCAAAGTGATGAAATAGTAGTTTGTAAACTACTTTTAACAAATCGGTACTGCATGTAACGGGGTTATTGACGCTGTACGTTGTGCCTTCGTTGCTCCGACGCTCCGACGACGGAAGGGATGCCATGCCGCAACAGCAGCTGCTTTCGGAGGGTTGGTGTCCGCTTGTTGTGTGCACTGTAATGCGATGTATACCTTGAGCATTGCAGCGCATGCGAGAATCACAATGTCAGCAGCTTCGTTGAGGAGGGCGACGACGGAGAGAATATCGACGTTAGGGACATCGAAGAGTACTTTGTGGTTTGGTGGCCTTTCTTTTGATAGCGGACGGATGACAGTGACACAAGAACAATGAAAGATGTTGCTTGTTGCTTAGCATTTATGGGAGCACAACATACAAGACTAACAACACAACCGTAAATAATAACCTTCGTAAAATTCAAACTAAAAACTAGTGTTGGACTCGTGGTGGCTGTGGTTCACTCGTCGACGTTGTCGTGAGGTCACCGGAGGCCAAGAACAATCGCCAGGGCAGCCACTGGGATCAACAATGCTGAAAACGACGGGGAAGCGCTGCCGGCATATGCTGGAATATATGAACAATCGTCGCCTTCGTATCGACGGTACTCTCGTGACCGGTTGTAGGGACTGCAACAAGTGTGCACATGAACGTAAACTTGTCAGATCTAAGACATCAACAGGAACAATTCACATTCGGAGTGGCGTGATAGCTATGCACACACCTGTAAAGCATGCGGCATGAACAAGTTCCGGTTTCGATGTTGCATTCACCGTTCGGATACGAACAGTTGTTCAAACACTGACGCCACTTGCAAGACTCGCCGTAATATCCAATGTCGCATTGGCAGCTTTGAGGCACGCAGGAACGTTACGTCAGCAAACGTGGATGGGGCGGACACACGAGCGAGACTTGCTCCAGTATGCCAACATGTCCAAGTGCAGACAACGGACCGTGACACAGGGAATTCCACCAAACAAGCGCCGTGTCCTGAACAGCCATTGGGGCAGTCTTCAATCGAGCAATCCTGCGCAATGTGATCGAGTATTTCGTAAGCAAACAACAAACATTCGAGCGCCAATCATCGACATCCAAAGAGACACACCTGTCCAATGTACGGGGGAGCACATTGGCAATGACCAAAGCCATCACACACGCCATTGGCAGCACCCGGTTCATCCAGGCTGCAAGGAATTTTTCGGGCGTCCCGCAGGTACACGTCGTTGTCCGCGAACGTGTGACCCGCGAAGCAGCAGTGTGTACAAACTTGCTCGTGCGTATTCTCATCGTAGTAGCAAAAGTCACCAGGGCATGAGATGTTTGAGCAGTCGAGGCCGTAGTATCCATCGTGACAGTAGCAGTAGCCGTTGATGCAATCGCCATGCCCTGAGCAATTGTATGGACAAGCATCTATTGAGTACACCCAGAAGTCTCCGAGAATTTCCATGTCTTTGGTCACCGTCAAATCATCCAGTTCCTCTTTGACGAATGCGAAACCCCCGAACACTATCATGGAGTGGATGTCCTCGGCATACACTGCGCGATGAGAAAACCGATTCAACGGCTTCTCCCATTGCAGCTCCGCATCAAACCCCCCGAATTCACCGTCATCGTCACGGCCGTCCAGCCTGTCGCGGCAGCCATCCCAGCCGTAACTCTGCCGCATCGGCTGCGTGATGGTGAGGGTTTCAGCGTCCGGGAATAGCTTCGTTGGTACTGCTTGCACACTCATGACACCCACCAAGTCCTCAAAAGCAGAACATGTTCCTGTCAATTCAGACTCGCCCTCTTCATCGAGTCCGCAGACGTCGTACAACGTTTCCGGGAAGCCATCGGTGGCAAATGGGTTGTTGATAAGGAACTCCTCCAGCCGATCTTGATTGACTTCTGCAAATTTGCCGGCTGGGCCGTTGAAGTCATCCTCTGACCAATAGTCTTGGTCGCCCCACCACTCTGCAAACGCATCGTTCACGCATGTCTCGGGGTAAAGACCATAAACATGAGTTTTCTTCTCAAGCCAATAATTTGTGGTGATGTTGAACGTCCACATATCATTGTACCTGCACACGCATTGTACACGCACGTCACAACGAGTATGCGAACAGGCCGGCAATCTATGTATACAGAGACTTACGGGTAATTTGACCGGTACCCACCATGCAGCAGTAAAAAGTCATGCTGGTTGAGATCACCACCCGCTGGCGGGGTATCTATTGTTCGATAATGAGCCCATACCATAACATGGTCGTAGCGCGGACCGGGACGGACTGAACTGACAGTGGGAATCTCGGTCCAAAATCCTGTAGAGACGTCGTACTTCCAAAGATCTTGCAAGAAGTAAGGGTATGCAGGAAAAAGTGTTGTCCCAGTCGAGGCGCCTTGCAGGTCGACTGCGGCGCCGAGACCGGCACCTGCGCTCGAAGACTTGGGGTACGGAAATTGCGTACGAAACCCACCGTGCACCCAGAGCTCTTGGTCGCCAGTGTTCTGGTCCGTTCGCAAGGCCATCGCTGCGCCGGCGCGACCGGATGGCCAGTTGACTTCGCAGGTGACATCATTGCGCTCCGCCCACGCCTCGCCAGGGTCACTGAAGCACGTCTCTTTTCGAGCAATCTCCGTCCAATTCCCTTCTAACGTGCCCGCTTGCCCGTAGTAGCCTTCGAACCAATTGGGTTCTTGGCCTTCGACACGGTGCTCATACACCCACAGGTCATCGAGGTACCCACCGTTTGGCAAATTTTCGAGAGATTCCCAGAGGTTATCGACGCTATTTTCGGCGCTGAACCCGTGCCAGAGGCGATGTCCACCAAACACAAACAATTTGTTGTCCGAGAACGTGGCGGAGGCTTTCCAGCGCTTGCCAGGAGGAATTTCTTTGTACATTTGCCGCCAAGTGTTGTCGGTGAGGTTGAAACCCCACATGTCGTCACAGTAATCCTCGCAAAATTCCGAGAAGCCACCGTACACGACCATGGTGCCGCCCAGGTCGTCGTCGAACACGCCTGCAGCGTGGTGGTAGCGCTCCGTGGGGTGCGTGCACTGCAGGATGTACGCCGTGTTGTCCACGGAATCAGCGTACTTGCACCCACCCCATTTGCTACCGGAACTCATCTGGGTCCAGCCCTGGTCGACGCACGACTCCATGCCGTATCGTTCGCACGAAATATTATACGACCACACATCGTTGAATATTGCTGCGCGGGTTATGTAAGGAAACTGTTTGCACTCCTTGGTCAGCTTACCCTCGCAATCAATGACCTCCTTTTGATCGTACGACGTGAACTCAAGGGAGCCGTCGATTTCCTCAATTTCGAAAGTTTTTGGCTCATGGATTTTGTCCTCGTTGTTCGACACGCCTCCAAACACGATCACTTGGTCGCCCTTGTGCAGCACCAGAGAGTGTCCACGCCTTGCGTAGGGTCCGTCGGTTTCGAAGAAATCGTTATTGGAATATGAAATATTGGCGATGTCGCCTTCCCAGTACCACTGTCTCCAGCCATACGACGACAGAGGACAGGTAGCAGCCGCAAGCCAGAGGAGCAGCGCCCCATGACGTCCGAGCAGGCAAGATGTCATGGCGCCAAACCTTCAGCACGTGCGAACGTTCTACATTGAATCTTCTGCGCTGGCAGTGACGCCGGAACTCAAATCAACGAATGTTGCAAGCACCAAGCATTGCTTCAATCACAACAACAACAAATATGAACACACAAAAATACCCAATCAAACAACAAATTCAACAGCATTGGAAGAGTGCAATCCACTGCACCCCAAATGAATTCAATTCCAACCACTCCACACAGCACAGCAAGCATACAAACGCAATCCATGCTCTGCAAGTACGTCGAGTGTGTCTAGAAGACCCAGTCACGCGCACATAACAAACCACGCCAAGCAAACGCGCCAAGGACACCGAGAAAACGACAACGAAGGACAAAGGAGCGAAGGAACGAACGACGGCGCAACAACATTGAACCAACGAATGACGACGAACGAACGACAAACGAGCGACGACAACAATGAGAGAACAACGATGACAGCGACAACGACAACGGCAATGAAAACGACGACGACGATGAACGACGAAGGACGAAGGACGAAGGACGCACGACGAAGGACGAAGGACGAAGGACGAAGGACGAAGGACGAAGGACGAAGGACGAAGGACGAAGGACGAAGGACGACGAAGCGAAATGAAAAACGAAACTCCAACCACCTCCAAACTCCAACGGACCTCTCTCAGCCGGCAGCCCACTCACTCACTCACTCACTCACTCACTGCCGCCCACAATCGCCCACTGTCGGGCGAAGCTGCTCGAAAGTTCCAAAGTTCGTTCCAAAAAACAGTGTTGATGAATACTTCGACTATACATTCGTCAAACACATTCATTTCAAACAATTCTAACAGTGCACTGTAAAAACCGTTTGGGTACTGTATAGTTGAACGAATGTTTTTACTTCCACTCTTTCACTCAGCCGCGGTTGGATCTCGCAAAGACCTCAAAACCTCTAAAAAATGGCGACCTCTAAAAAAGGATCTCTAAAAATGAAATGGCAAAAATTCCAACCTTCAAACTTCGAAACTGTGAAAAATCGACGCACAGAGACAGTGAACGATGAACGATGATGACTGTGAACTGTGAACTGTGAGTGAGTGAGTGAGTGAGGGCACTGTGAGTGAGTGACTGTGAGTGAGTGACTGTGAGTGAGTGAGTGACTGACTGTGAGTGAGTGAGTTGGTGGCAGTGAGTTGGCGTGAGTGAGTGAGTGCTGCACTACCAAGCGTAGTGCACAGTGTGCTACTCACTCAGGCCAACTCACGACGTCACTCATAGTCAGTCACTGTCGCCAACTCACTCACTCACTCACTCACTCTGTCACTCACACAGTCCACAGTCACTCACTCACAGTCATTCATTCATTCATTCATCGTTCGTTCATTCGTTCGTTC
>ENA-OWNT01005365-OWNT01005365.1-seawater-metagenome-genome-assembly--contig:-NODE-5365-length-10608-cov-6.999145_pt1 | contig 10608 bp, 10 predicted proteins | sample MGYA00238136_ERZ651165 | MGnify/ENA primary metagenome ERZ651165 (study PRJEB26861, sample SAMN08777766) | seawater metagenome | isolation source: coastal seawater | place: USA: Florida | collected...
GCTTGTTCGATTTCAATTTGCTGATTGGCCATCGCTTGCTTTGTATCGTTGGCGACGCTTTCTAGGCTATGAGTAGAAACGTTCAGTTGCTCAACAGAGGCATTACTACTAAACGCAATATCTCTAAAGCTAGACACCATGTTGTTCAACCCTACTGCAATCTGTGTGAGTTCATCTTTACCTTGGGTATCTACCGCGAGTGTTAGGTCACCCGTTTCTTCAAGACGCTCAATGGTGCCGCCTATTCTGTCTAATGGGTTGATAATACTGCGTAATACGTTGACGGTGATAATGATTGATATGATGGCAATGACGACAATGAGCACTACCATGGTCGACATTTCTTGCCAATAAGTCTCTTGAACATCATCGATATAAATGCCAGTGGCAATCACCCAACCCCAAGGAGAAAACTGTTTTGCATAAGAGATTTTATCAATCGGCGTCGAATTTGGCGTTTTTGGCCACATGTACTGTACTGAGCCTTCACCAAAGCGCGTCGCTGCACTGACCATTTCTCGAATAAAGTACACTCCATTGGGATCTTTCATAGCAGCAGAATTAGTGCCGTTTAAGCTTGGTTTAATCGGGTGCATCAGCATGGTGTGCTGGGTATCTAAAATAAACAAGTACTCGTCATCGGCGTAACGCATTGCTTCAATAACTTGCTTGGCTTCAGTTTGCGCTTGTTCAAGCGTCATCTTTGAACTGGCCACTTGCTCTGCATAAAAACTCACTATGCCATGAGCTGTTTCAACGATATGTTGAGTTTCAAGTTGTTTAGACTGCTTTAATTCACTGTACAGCGAATTAAGCATTAAGAAAGTAATGACAAGAATAACGGCAAAACAAGCGCTTACTTGCACCCACAATCGCGTTTTAACAGAGAGCTGTCGCAGTGTTGTTTCCATGATTTTCCTTAAGCATTGATCCTTGAGCTAAAAATGGCTCTAGAGGCATGTTTTTCGACACGAAAACTAAATTAACAGCTCTTGGATTGTTCCGACAAGGCCGATCAACCCATCTTTTGACTTATGACAAATTTTGCCTTTCATCGACTGTAATTGAACCCGATAAGTAATGCACAGCCTGCCCTCGTAGCTTCACTCTTTCACCTTCAATCACACACAATAGCTCACCTCCTCGTTTCGATGCCTGATAGGCTTTTAACTCAGTTTTATTAAGCCTTTGAGACCAGTAAGGTGCTAATCCCGTGTGAATAGAGCCCGTTACCGGATCTTCATCACCGCCATTCGCAGGCCAAAAATAACGGGATACAAAATCATGTTTTTCGCCTGGAGCAGTCACAACCACATCCAACGGTGCCAATTGTTTAAGTTGCTCAGTACTTTGTTCGACAGTTCTAACGTCAAACTCACTGTTATAAACAGCAAAATAGGCTTGCTGATTTTTTAGTACTTGTTCAGGCTTTATCGATAAACCCGCAATGAGCGCTTCTGGTATATCTGAAATAGCTTCTGGTGCAAAACTCGGAAAATCCATTTCAATATAACCATTATCTAACTTGCTGATAAGCATAGAGCCTACCGTTGGTGCGCTCAGTTTTACCTGATGAAAAGTTGGTTTTTTATTAAACAGCACAAACGCTGATGCTAAAGTGGCGTGACCACAAAATGCAATTTCGGTCATTGGAGAAAACCAACGAATATCATAAACACCCGTTTCAACAGGCACTAAAAATGCTGTTTCAGATAAGTTATTTTCTGTAGCGATGGCCTGCATTAGGCTTTCGTTTAACCAAGTGTCTGTGATGATCACTGCCGCTGAATTGCCACCAAACTGAGTGGATGTAAAAGCATCCACAATGTCGATATTTAACTTCATAATTCCATTCACTTTATTTTTTATATCATCTAGAAACTAGCTGAGATTTAAAGGCAAGTGAAGGGATTAAGTGTTATGCATACAATTTAGGAATTGAATTAAAAGAAAAATAAGCGGGCAAAACTGCGAAGGGATGCAATTAAAGGGGACTGCCCGCTTGAAGAGCGTTGTTAAATAACAACTATGGAACTAAGTTCATTTAGTTACTTAAATAATAAGTAACTGGCTTAATGAGCGGTAACTGACTCTGTAAAATCAACTTCAATATACTCACTTATTTCTGACTGCAAACTGAATTAGCTCTTAGCAATCAATTCATTAGTTACTTTATCTATACCCACTTCACTAATACGAGAGACAATTTCTTTCTGCTTTGCATTCAATAGTGAAATACTTTCAGCAACTAGGTCGTAAACTTGCCATTCGCCTTTCTTGTTTTTTCTGAACTTAAATACAATGTCGATACTCGGGGCGCCTGGCTCTACAATCTCAGACTTAACTGAGGCAAACTTACTTTTGCTGTCTAAAACTGGTTCAATAAAGCGTACTTCTTGGCCTTTGTAACTCATTAACACATTGGCATATGTGCCCGTCAGGTATTGTTCAACCGCATCTATAAAACTCACCGCTTGCTCGCGTTTTACTTCTCTGACGTGTTTGCCAAGCAGCTTAAAAGAGACAAACTTAATGTCGATATGCGGCATCAGTTGCGCACTGACCAGCTTTTTAAGTTCAGTACGCTTTGTGTCTTCGTCTAAATCTTTCAACTTACCAATATCGATAAACAGCTGATCACCGACTGATTTAATTAATGTGTATGGTGTCTCGGTATTTGCTTGTTTAGAACCCGCGCCAGCACTGTACGCACTGAATAGAATTAATACCGAAAAAAATAAATACTGTATTGCAGTTTTCATAATGTGTCCCCGTTTAGTTAGTGAGTGCATGATACGAGTTTGTTTAATGATGAAAAAGACACACTTTTGCACTCTTTTGTTGCCAAAAATGCACACTAATAAAAAATCTATATATTTCAATTAGTTTTACTTTTGTTTCGTTTTCAGCATCAATATCGTGCACATTTGTTTGCATATAAACACAAATAGCTTTGTGAAAATACGCTCATTGAAATGATGAGGTTCACATTAACTATGAATTTACTCCGTTTATTGGCATTCGCCTTCTTACTGACATTTACTTCAACAGCATTTGCAAATAACAAGCACGGTTATGCTATTCACTATATTCATGGCGAAGGAGACGTAGATGGGATCAAACTGGCTTATCAGTATCACCCTGAAAACTTACTGCCTGATGCTTGGAAAAACTTTGACTTACATTTTGAGACCAGCATTAACTTTTGGAATTATTCAGCTGCTGGCAGAGGTTCAAAAAGCAACCACGATACTAACTTTGTATTGGCTCTTACCCCTGTATTCAAATACCCAATCTCAACTTGGCATGAAAAACCCCTATATTTAGAACTGGGTATTGGGCTGGCACTGCTAGACGACACGCATTTTGCTGGTAAAAACGTTAGTACCCATTATCAATTTGAAGACAGACTCGGACTGGTTTATGACTTGGGGGATGCCAAAGTGGCCGTGAGGTATATGCATTACTCAAACGCGGGGTTCAAAAGCCCAAATCCAGGACTCGATTTTATTTCACTCTCGTATTCCAGCTTTTTTTGATGTTTCCCAAAAGCTGATAAAGGGTTGTGTGGCTTAGCCACTCAACCCTTTTTTTATAAAGACCTAAACTTATCTAATTTTGATAATCGGTCGCTTTGTACAAGTTTGAGTTAACAACATAGACAAGGCGTCACGGACTGCGGCCACCTCGAAATCGATTATGTTTAATTCTGGCGCCTGAATGCGTTTTTGTGCCACGTCTTGTAACAGCTGCTCGCCCATAAATCGTAAATGTTGCTGTGCACATAAACTATTTGAAAGCCAAGCTCCTGACACTGAGACCACCCCAATATTCGGCGCTTTCTCAAAAAGTAACTGTTCAGGAATAGTGCTAAAGCCATTTAGACACGCAATACGACCACAAAAACGCAGATGTTGTAAATCTTCTAAGAAAGTTTCACCGCCTTGGGTGTTAATAATGCAGTCAAATCCCGCATTGCCAATTTCTCTTTTAATTTGCTCGCAAACACCTTCTTGCTCGCAATCAAACGCTAAATCAGCACCGAGTTTTTCAAGGCGCTTCTGATGGGTTTTTTGTGCAAATGCATACACTTGCGCGCCTTGCTGTTTGGCATATTGAATCGCGAAGTGGGCAACCGCGCCTTGTGCACTGTTGATCAGTAAAGATTCACCTGATTGTAACTGTAGTTTGTTTAAGGCGATTAGTGCCGCCATACCAGCATTGGGTAAAGATACGGCAACCTCGCTAGGTACTTCATCAGGGATCACAGAAACACTGTGGCTAGGCACCACTGCATATTCTTTTAGCATGCCCTGTTGCGATAGACAGGCGTTAAATAGCACGCGTGAGCCTTTGTTCGGAAAAACGCCCTTTGGCGCGTCAACCACAGTGCCCACTGCATCGAGTCCCAAAACATGAGGGTATTGCCATTGTGAAAAGCCAGTCTGAGCTAATCGCGCGTCAACATGGTTCAAAGCAACATAATCAATGGCCACCAGCAACTCATTCGCACCCAATTGTGGTACTTGACGTTCAGCACATTGCAAATCGAAAGCCTCTCCGGCCTGAACGAGTTCTATGACTTTCATTGAATTGTTAACTGCAGACATACATTTCCTGTCATTAAAAGAATCAGTTTGTGGTATCAAAACACGCCAATTATTGCAAAATAATTGCTAATTTGTCGCTTTTTGCTATTAAAACACGTCAATTCAAGTTCAACAACCTCACTGCGACAATTGTCAACATAAGGTAATGAAACCATTAAATTTATAATTTATGCTTTATTTGTAGATTATTTATCTAGTTTTACGGCTTCATTGGTGCCAAACTATCATCAATATTGATTTTTAGGATCGCACCGTGGATACAACCAGTCGCTTGATCATGTTACTTGAAGTTGTTGAACAAGGTTCATTTTCAAAAGCTGCCGAACTTAGAAACATTGATCGTTCTGTCATTTCAAAGCAAGTAAGTAAATTAGAAGAAGATTTGGGTGTGCGCCTGCTCAACCGAACAACTCGCTCTTTCTCTTTGACTGCTGCTGGCGCTGAAATGGTAAAAAAAGCCGCTGAACTTAGGTTATTGCTACAAGATACAGTGCAACTGGCTGAAAACTACCACCAAGAGCCTCGCGGTTTACTGCGCATTACGGCGTCGAGTTACATTGGTAAGTTTTATCTCATGCCTGTGATCAATGACTTTCAAAAGCGCTTTCCGCAAGTCACCATAGATTTAAGACACGACGACAGAGTCGTAGACATGGTGTCTGAAGGCTTTGATTTAGCATTTAGAATTGGTGAGCCTCGCGACTCTTCGCTTATAGCACGTAAAATTGCTCGTAATCGTATGCTTATTCTTGCCACTAAGCAGTTTTTAGAAATTTATGGTGAGCCAAAAACCATGGCTGACTTAGAAGAGTTGCCTGCTGCAGCCTATTCGAGTTCGCATATCCGCTTTGAATCTATCAGTTACATAGATGACAAAGGCGAACCTCAAGAACAGCCTATTAACCCCGTGTTTAAATCAAACGACGGCGAGGCATTAGTTGAAAAAGTGCTTTCACACAATGCCTTTATGACTGCCCCCGCTTTCTTTTTCGCAAAACCCATGGAAGAAAGTGATCTTGTGCCAATTTTGACAGACGTCAATTTGCCTGATTACAGCGCCATGTATGCCGTGTATCCACATCGAGACTTACCTGTCAGAACACGATTATTTTTAGACGCCGCAAGACATTATATTGGTGATAAAACACCTATTTGGGAGAGAAACATTCCAAATATAGAGCGCCTTTATCAACAAAAATAAGCCCAAAATTTACTATTTAAGCGATAGTTTTTGTTGATACATGGCTTTGTCTGCGTCGATTAAAACTCGCTCTAGCGTGTTCTCCTGGTTAAGATCTACGGCAACTACCCCAGAAGAAAAACCGATGGTGTGCGCTGGGTAACCTTGTTGAACAAATTCGTTGATCCTTGCTATTAACTGCTTTGAATTAATTTCTTTATCACTATTAAATAGAACAACAAACTCATCGCCACCCCATCGACAAACCAGATCTGTAGACCGCGTTACTTCTGTCAGGGCTTGAGCAAAAACTTGTAGCAACTTATCGCCCATTTCATGACCTAAATTGTCATTCACTTTTTTAAAGTCATCTAAATCGATAAAACACAGTTTTGCCCTGCGCCCAAGGCGCTGAGATAATCTGCGATATTGTTCATAGGCCTCTTCAAACCCTCTTCGGTTAAGTATACCTGTCAGGGGATCGAGCCGACTCTCTACTCGCAATTGGCTTTCTGTGTATAAATGTGCCAAGTCACTATTCAACACTTCACTCATAAGCTCCAATGTATTAACAAGTTGATCGGCATAATCACTTGTTTGTGTATCCATCACACATAAAGTGCCAAAAGACGTACCATCAGGCCAAAGGATTGGGTAGCCTAAATAAGAAACATAATTGTCTTCAGTATATTCAGGGTTTGAATGCCACTCGGGATGTTGTTCGGCATTTTTTACATATAAGGGCAGATTGTTTTGCACGACATAATGACAATAAACATTCTCGTTCATATCCGCTGCGCCCCCTGGTGAATAGTGGGTTGTGGGCAACTCAGATGCAACAAGTACTTCAATGCCTTTATTACTTGCCTGAGTCACGAATGCCGCAGGCGCCGCGAATAAATTGGCAACCGTGTTCACTAGTTTTTGCCAGCGCTGCCAATCTATTTCTTCTACTGATAATTCATGAAAAGATTTATAAGGATAACCGCTCATTTCGCTACTTAAAGACAGTAAACTTTATATAAAGATAGTAGAAGAAAGTGATCTTGACCTAGTTTGCCAGACTGATGGCCATGATCTAACTTCATTATCAATTTTTTATTGAAAGTGTTTCTTGTATATAAGCAATTATCATTTTTAAAGCTCAAGTTAAAATAATCGCCAATAACCCATTCAACCGAATTGGAGACACTATGTCACAACAGATTATTGAAGATTTAAACCGCCGCTATACCGTTAAAAAATACGATGCAACGAAGAAAGTTTCAAACGATGATTTAAACATTATTCTCGAAGCACTTCGCTTGTCGGCATCATCTATAAACTCTCAGCCTTGGAAATTTGTCGTCATTGAAAGCGACGCAGCAAAGCAAAGATTGCATGATAGCTTTGTCAACAAGCATCAGTTTAATCAGCTTCATGCCAAAGAAGCTTCGCATACGATTTTATTGGCTTACGACCCTCAATTTACGAAAGACAAATTCAGTAAGCGTGTCGATGCCGAAGTGAGTTCTGGACATTTACCTGCTGAAATGTATGACACTTTTATGGGCGCTTATGCTTTTGCAGAAATGAATACCGATGAAACTGGTTACAACGGTGCTTGGACAAAAGCGCAAGTATATTTAGCCCTAGGTAATTTACTGCATGTACTTGCCAGAATGGGGATTGCCTCTACCCCAATGGAAGGCGTTGACTCTGAGCTATTGGGCGAATTATTTAAAGAAGAGCTAGACGGACATATCTCTGAAGTGGCCCTGGCAATTGGTTACCACAAAGACGGTGAAGACTGGAATCATGGCTTGCCGAAAGCGCGCTTACCTCGTGAAGCAGTCATTAGCGTGATTTAAATTTTATATAGGTAGTTGCTAATTAGGCAACTACCACTTTATTTCTTCCACCTTCCTTTGCTTTGTAAAGTGCTTTATCAGCGGATAAAAACACATCGTCCACATCATTATGATTGGCACAAACCTCTGCCACACCAAAGGAGCAAGTCACTTTAAAGTTTATTTGCTCGCCTTCGATGGCTGTATTCTCTATTGAAAGGCGCATGCGCTCTGCAACTAACCCAGCTTGCTTTGCATCCGTATTAGGTAACACAACGGCGTACTCTTCGCCGCCAAGTCGGCCTACTAAATCGTATTCTCGCACTTCTTTTTGTAACACATCGGCTACTCGGATAATCACTCGATCACCCACTGGGTGACCGTAGGTGTCATTTACTTTTTTGAAAAAGTCGATATCTAGAATGAGCAATGATAAGGGCGTATGCAAACGCCTCGCTCTATTAAATTCAATCGTCGCTTTATCAAATAAAGCTCTGCGATTACTCAGCCCTGTGAGTTCATCCGTTGTGGCCTGCTCATGTAACACCTCATTCAGTTGAGTTAATTGCTGTTTAGCCACCTCAAGTTCAGTGATATCCATACCTAATACAACATGACCGCCGTCTGAAAGAGTCATTCGCTGCATTTTGAAAAAGCGCCCGTCTACGGTGTCCGTTATAAATTGCCGCTCAGGTGTGCTTGACTGCATTCGCTCGACATTTTCTAACCAGGCTTTTAAGTCATCTGAGTCTATTTTTACACCCACTGACTTTTCATACATCTCGCTTATCACTTCAGACTGTTTGCGCCCTAAGATTGATTCGACGGGCAATCCAAGTAGCTCAGTCATTTTATTGTTGCAGTATTGATATACAAAATGTTTGTCCATCATGCCGACAGCAACGGCAGTTTCATCCATGATCTCTTCAAAAGGAATTTGGATCTCTGCCATTAAACACGCACCTTGAGTTCGAACAATACATTTAATTATAGACAAGCTTTATCAGACTCAAGGTTCAATGCGCATAATATGTCAAAGTGGCAAGTGGCCCACTTTGACTAAAATAATGGTTTCTTGCTCTACAAAGGGGTGATGTTCACTCATGTGAGGACTGCGTAACCATGTGCCTTCTGGGTACCTTCCTTGCTCATCAATAAACTCCCCACTTAACACTGGGCGTGTTTATCTTTGAGGTGTGAATTTTGTTCAAATCAAAGGCTTTCAATACGCGAAATGAGCTACGCGGCATAATGGGTTATGTAAGTGGCGAATGACAAAGTAGTGGAAGCCTTTGGTTGAACTCTACGAGCAGCGCGAGTTGGAAGTTTATTCAGCGTTATCGGCTGACTTACATAGAATAACTATGCTACGCAGCCTCTGCGGGGCAGCCCCTGCCTTGCCTAAACATCCAACTCACTGCTGCAAAAACAAACAGCAAAGGTCAACACGCCCAGCCATTTCTTCACCTCCAAAATGTTTATGGGGCACAAACTGCTCGCCCGCAGGCCATTTCACTAGTGCAGTGTGTTCATGAACAAAACTATGCAATGGCATGACTTGCAAGTTACCCTGTCCTTGTTGCCACTGGGTATCTAAGGTGTGAACTCTTATCGTTTCGGTGTCTTGTTCGTCAAACTGATTAAGTTTAACGAAGATAACACAGCCCTCTTTACTAAATGGTGCATGAACGCTGTTTGGTGGATTGCGGATATAGGTCCCTGCAGGGTAATCGCCAAACTCGTCAGAAAACACGCCTTCTAGCACAAAGATTTCCTCACCCATAGGGTGAGGAAGAGGCTTAAAAGCAGAGCCCGCGTCATATTTCACAATACTTGTGGTATGTCCTGATTCTTTGTCTTCGCGCTCTAAAGGTTTACGCCACACACCTTGAGCAGGGCTAGGCTGCCAAGGCATATCTGCTGTTTCTATCACTAAACGTTCTAGAAAATTCATATTCAGCATATTTATCTCCTACAAAGCACAAGATGCTCAGTGTATTAATTTCTACCCGCCATCACACCGCCGTCCACATCTAAAATGCTGCCGGTGATCCAACTTGCATCATCTGATAATAAAAAGACGATACTGTTAGCAATATCATTTGGCTCACCCACTCGTCCGATTGGGTGAAATGCATTAAAACTGTTTAGCGTACTGTCTATGTCTTCAGGCGCAATAAAAGAGCCATAAATCGGGGTTTTAACCACAGCTGGAGACACCGCATTAACGCGAATTTTGTCGTCCGCGAGTTCCATAGCCAAATGCTGAGTAAAAGTATGCAAGCCCGCTTTTGCCATTGAATACGCCGACGAAGGCGTCGCTTTGATGGCTTGCTTTGCCCACATAGACCCTATGTTCACAATGCTACCGCTACCCGCTTTTTGCATATTCTTGACAACCGCTTGAGTCAGTAGAAATGTTGCTTTATTTAAATCATGGTATTGATTGTAATCAGATAAAGTGTGCTCAACAAAAGCCAGCGGTGAAAAGTAGCCAGCCGCATTCACTAAGTAACCATAGTGTGTAGACGATGCAGTAATTTTGCTGGCAAGTGCCTGTACAGCATCAATGTCATATAAATCAATCTGTGTGCCAGTGACTTGACCTAAACCGCTCAGCTTACTGACGGCTTTATCTAGTTTTTCTGCATTATTCGCTAATATTTCTACTTGAAGTCCAAGCTCTAATAGTGCTTTTGCCGTCGCGAAGCCCATGCCACTTGAACCGCCAATAATCATCACTGTGCCTGCATTTGAAAATTTCATATTCACATCTCTTGTTTGTAAAAGTCGTGATAATATTAATTTTACGAAAAGCCTCTGAATAGTAAGCACAATTTGGTTAGGTAGGTACTTTTTGGTACATCTTTATGACAGCAAAAGAAAAAATATTTCCAAGAAAATTAGCGCCTCAATCTAGCGCCCGTATGGTCGAAACCATTTATGGCTGTAAATGGTCTTTAACTGTGTATCAATTATTAGATGAAGG
>ENA-OWNT01005366-OWNT01005366.1-seawater-metagenome-genome-assembly--contig:-NODE-5366-length-10607-cov-3.083096_pt1 | contig 10607 bp, 6 predicted proteins | sample MGYA00238136_ERZ651165 | MGnify/ENA primary metagenome ERZ651165 (study PRJEB26861, sample SAMN08777766) | seawater metagenome | isolation source: coastal seawater | place: USA: Florida | collected...
TATTTCTGGATTGGTTAATCAGTCAGGTATTGACTATTCGGCTATAGGCCGTTCTAAGTTTACTTCGGGTACTTTGATTCTTTTTACTCTTGTCATCATGCCATTTTTGATAGCACCAGCAGTCCTAAAGAATGCCTCATTGTGTTTCTTAAACTATGACTTCGCAGCCCTGAACTAGCACTTTACACAAGCAGCGCGTTTTCAGTGTGATGGCTTTACAAGACTTACCACAGAAGCTGGAAAATAATACCGGTTGATTTCAATATGAAATTAGTCAATTCGTGAAATGATATGCCCTTATGCCATTTTCATTTACCGCCTGTGCTAAATGCCCATTGTCAATGAAGCGATAATGGTTCATTATTGATCACAAATCAAAACATCTCCCATGATAAAAACTACTATTTCATTGCTTATGTGCCTTATGTGTTTGGTTACATCGGGCCAGCAATACCGTCTCAAACGTGCTTCACAAAATCTCGTTGACCCGTGCATTACCATGGATCGATGGGACAATCTTGTAGTGGCAATGACTTCCGAAGATGATCCTAATTGCAATGGTTCATGTACCGCAAATGGGAATTCCACGATTGTTGTTACTAAAAGGGATCAGACAGGGTCATTGATCTGGAATAAAGAAATTGATTTTCCGGCGTCTGACGTTGACCGGGCAGTTCACATTGAAAGAGATGGTGACAATACCGTGGTACTCGGAACACTGCATCGTACTATAACCGGTATCAGAAATTATGAGATCAATCCGGTTGTTTTCGTCCTCGATCAAAATGGTGTAATGATCAAGGGAAAGTCAATACATGTTCCCAATTACCATCCTCCTGGTCGTCCTGTTGACTTTGTCGGTGCTCATATCATTCCTGATGGAACTGGTGGATATGTGTTAACAGGTACAGTCACTCATGAAAGTGCTACTTGTTTCAATGCAAGTACGGTGGTTCGTTTTTCAGTGATTCTAAGGCTTGATGGTAATCTGGATGTTCTTTGGGGACGAACTCTCTATTTACCCACTTCACCAGTAAATCATCTTTACGCATCTGCCAATAGCGCATTGTTATCATTAGACGGTAATACTGTTTTCGTAACTGGACAGGATCGGGCCCCCGACGCTGGTAAGGACAAACCTGTTGCCTATGTAGCGGCCATAGACCTGGCCACAGCGAATCTGGTTTGGCATCGGGCCTATGATGTAATCTTTGACGATTTCCCATTCTATGGCGTGAAGTTACTCCACGATAACAGAGGTAAAATGGCTTGGTTTCTGCGGCCTGCGATGACCCAAAATGGAGGAAGGAGTAATATTGTCACCATTGCAGAAGTTGACCCGGGAACAGGCAGCGTAGGCAACGTGAATAAGTACCTCTTCGAAGAAATCATTCCAAGCGATATGGAGTTTTTAAACAATGGTACATTAGTGATTAGCTCCCTCTCATCCAGGGATAATCAAGCTCTGGCCGCGGTAAACTGGCCCGCAAATACAGCAGCCTGGACACATTTGTTTTCAGGACCAGATGCAAGCCCCAATGCCAGCTTGTGTAATGCACCATACTTTGAATTAGATAATAGTGTTTCGCTTTTCTATCCTCAAAATCTTGGATTGATACATAATGGAAATATTTTCACGGTTACGGCTGGAAACTCTTATTTGGGAAAACAGACGGTAAAGATTGATCGATTTACGATCAATGGAAAAATGCCTACTCACTTAGGCTTGTCGCAAGATGTTCTGGTTACGCCATGTGTCTCTCAATCATATGACCCTTCTGATGATGATCCGATAATTACTGAAATAGAAGACCGAGCCAGTTTGTTCAATGATCATAGTTTCGGAGTAACCTCTTGGACAGCGGGTGATGGCGTTGTGGTTGAAAAGGACGATTGCGCTAATGGAGTCTTTGTTGAAATGCTTACTGATGTGGCAGGTTTTGAGCTCCAAGATAAGCAGGTCTCCATATTTCCCAATCCCGCCAATGGCAATGGTTTTTTCCTAAGTATCGGTGAATTTCCGGAATCAATAAACTACCAAATCTATAGTATCACGGGTGAAATGGTATATCACGGGCTTATTCTACCTGACACTCGTCAAGAGATACTTCTTGACGATCCTGCTCACGGCCTCTATGTTTTGCGTTGGAATGCCGGAGGAAATCAATCGGGCATACTTGAACTTGTTATAGAGTAATGCTATATATTCTAGTTCAGAGGGCAATCCACCAGGATTGCCCTCTGAACTAGAATATGGTTGCTTTCCTGATTTCAGCCAAAAAATTGCAACAACCATCAATTAGGTAGAAGTGCCTTATATCATTCGACCGCGCTTTGCTGCTTTTAAGGGGCTGGCGAAAAGCATGCCCCGAATAAACAACAAGCGAACCGAAGGGAGCCCAGTCCCCGCTGACTGATGAATAGCCAGATTACTACCTGCTTTTTTAGTTTCTTGTTCTCAGTTTCTAGTTGATTGCTGAGATAATTAGGCAGTGCCTGCAATACTCGGCTACAGCCTTATGAAGGCTCATCTCTTCGCCATGGCTAACTAATCAAATCGACAACTCTTCCCTTCTGCCAAGCTCAGTGGTGTAGCCAAAAGTGCTATAGCCCTTGTGAAATGTTTTGGAAGATAAATACCACTTGATCCGGGCTTTGTTGGTAGTGATTTTTGGAATCAATTAAAATCTCACTTTATGAAAAAGAACATCACCAGCATGCTGTTACTCACAATGTTGTGCAGCTTTTCATTTGCTCAGCAAGATCGCTTTAGACAAGCATCCAGAAACCTTGTAGACCCAACCATGACCTATGACGCCGGAGGTGATTTGGTAATTGCTGCGACTTCTGAAGATGACCCTAACTGCGGAACATCCTGTACTGCCACCGGGCAGTCAAGCATTGTGGTTACAAAGCGTAATACTGCCGGAGGGCTTATCTGGAACAAAGAATTTAATTTTTCTGCGGTAGACCGAGCCATGCATATTGAAAATGATGGACAGGGTGTAGTGGTTCTGGGTACCATTCACAAATCAATCACCAGCACAATACGCTCGTATGAATACAACCCCGTCGTTTTTGTTCTTGATGCCAATGGAGTAATGACCAAAGGCAAGAGTATTTATGTTAACTACTCACCAACCGGAAATACTCCATATGACTTTGTTGGCTCATTTATAACACCTGATGGCAGCGGAGGCTACATTCTTACCGGAACAATTTCTGAAGACAACGATCAATGTTTCACATCTTCCAATGTAATCAGACTATCAATCGTTGTCAGGCTCGATGCCAACTTAAACGTTCTTTGGTCAAGATTTATTCATCACCCGGGTACTACGGCATATCATAGACATGTTTCTGCAAATCATGCACTAATGTCAGCTGATAATAGCACTGTATATGTTACCGGTCAGGACAGAGTAGTAGATGGTACCGGAGACAAGCCGGTAGCCTATGTAGCGGCTCTAAACGTGAACACTGGTAATCAGATTTGGCATAAGGCTTATGATATGATTTATGGAGGCAAGCCATACTATGGGGTAAAGTTGCTTTGGGATAACAGTGGTAGCCTGGCTTGGTTTTTAAGGCCTGCCCTTGTAAACGGGGTTGGCGTACAGGGCATATATGCCTTGGCTCAGGTAAGCCCGGGCACAGGGAGCGTATCGAATGCAAGAATTCATCAATTTGAATTTGGGGTACCATCTGATGCTGAGTTTCTGGATGATGAACTTTTAGTGGTAAGCTCTATGGCAGCCGCCGATAATCAGGTTCTTTCGGGAGTAGACTGGCCAGCAAACAATACCATTTGGAATACTATTTATTTAGGTCCAGATGCCAACCCGAACCAAAGCTTATGCAACGCCCCTTACTTTGAAATGAGTCAAAGCATAGCCCTGTTCTATCCACAAAATCTCGCTGTTGAATATGGGCAAAACACATTTGTAGTCAATGCTGGATATGTCTATGCAGGTAAAGAAACCATAACACTTAATGAATTCGACGTGAATGGTCAATTTCCAGTTCATTTGCCTGACTGTCTTGACCCTCCCGGGATTAATGATTGTGAGTCATGTGCATGGGCAATTAAGGACTTTGCCATGGACGTGACAGGTTTGGATGAAGAAGTTGAAATTGCTGAAGCCTATCCCTTCAATACTCAAATTGTTGCAACCGGTGATGCGGCGACTATTCTTAAGGACGATTGTGTAAATGGTGTTTTCGCTGAGGTCTTGAATGGTATCTCTGATTCAGAAATCACAGACACCCATGAAGGAATTGTCTATCCCAATCCGGTAATCAACAATCGATTCACTATGGATATGAGAGGCTACTCATCCAATGTTGTATACAACATATATAATTTGCAAGGGCGAGTTGTTAAAAATGGACAATTCAACACTGAAAAGCCTATTGAAATTGAGTTGGACGGGCTCATTCCGGGCTCTTATTTACTTCAATGGAATACAGTTGCCGGAGATTCCGGATATATAAAGTTGGTGGTCGACTAAAATTCCATTTGCCTAAGCACAAAGGGCAATCAAAGATTTTGATTGCCCTTTCCATGAAAAATAATTCTTGTTTTGATCAGTTCAAGAAATTGCTCGCGTCGATGATAAGAGAGAGGTACCTGATGATTATCTGATAACACAACCGTGCTTAGCCTCCCCCTTTCAAATGATGCCAAAAACTTCAGGTTGACTATGTGTTTTTTATGAGTTCGAAAAAACGCTTCGTTTCTCAGCATCTTCTCAAACTCTCCAAGACATTTACTAATGATCAACTTATTCCTGTTGACCATATGAAACCAACTATAATTGGAATCTCCTTCTATTCTTATGATTTCTGACAGGCTAACAAACCGGTAGCCGTTCTTGGTTGGAAGCGCAATTTTTCTGTCGGGCTTAGCAGCGGATTCTTTAAGGTCTGGACTCATAATGGTGATGTTTACCATAAACATCATCACAAAATTCTACGCAAATTCTAACAGATCAGAAACCGAAGGGTTGACCGTGCGAATGGAGCGTTTGACTTTAGGAATGAACTTTGTTAATTCTCATCGATTGTTTCCTCGCAATGAACCTGGTCTAAGGTCGAAACAGATCACTGTCCAAAATTGCAATGGCAAGGAAAAGGAGCCTGAATTCACCCAGGTAAAACCCAGTTAAGCAACTGAATTTTAAGGAGGTGGCAGCCATAATTGCCCAAAAGTTAAAATCGGCCATCCATTGTAAATCTCAGGCAGGGAGACATAACTTGGCGCTTAGTTGCCAGACAAGGAATCCTTTCGAATCCACTGTTTTACTTTCATCCTTCTGGTCAATAATAGCAAGCGTTAAAATCCAAAAACCATGACCTTAGCCAAAAACAGAATTCACAGCCAACTGCAGGCCTGTTCGTCATTTATATATGCCCTTACGGTCATATGGCTATCTTTAGTCCTGACGGGTTGTAGTGAGCAGGTCAAAGACACCCCTGTTCTCACGAGCCAAACTGAAGTTATTCAATACCGTATTAATGGTGAAGCCGCAGAGTGGACCGTCTCACCAGAGGTATCACCTGACCGTTTGGTTATTGAGTGCGAAGCGGTGATGAACAATGTGGTTTTTACCACTGGCATTGATTCAGTACAATTTCAAATCAAGGAGGGAGATACTGCCAGATTCCATGTTCTATTGAATGGAGACAGCGCATTAACTGAAATAGTTGGGATCGCGAAAAATGTCAATTTCTCAGACGAATATATTCAAGCAAACAAGGGCACTGTATCGGTTACGATACCTGAAGTGCATGAATTGATTTACATAGTAGGTGCCATTTCAGATATTGGTAAAATCGATACTATCCTGATTGATCATAACACTGAATATTATCAGAAAGTGTTGGCACATTTTGAGCCCTATAAGGATCACGCGCTTATTGCACTTGTTAATGACAACATTACTGCACCAATGCATGAGCAGAGCTATTTGTATTTCTATGGAATGAAAATGAATGCCTGCGGCTACTTGTTTAGCAATGATGGTAGCATTGTTGATGATGGTATCATCCACCGCATGGGATTTCATTTTTTGAAAGACCCCATAAAGGAAAACAAGGAATTGTATGAAGATTTCGCCCGGACTTCAGGTTTCAGAAGTTTCTTTGAAGAGCATCAGGACTATTATGAAAGCCTTGTGGGTCTTTACAATGACTTGATACCGATAGATGACATGAATCATTGGTTGGAGTCAAAGTTTAAGATGAGCTATGGAAGTTATAAGATCACCTTCTCACCGCTCACTTACGGATTACACTCAACCGAACAATATGAAGACAACGGTTTTGAGCAAACTGTAATGTATGTAAGAAGACCAAAAATGCTGGAAGAGCATCCATATAACGTCAATGAAATGCTTGAGTCTCTTGTTGTATTCACAGAGATTGATCATGGTTTTGCGAATCCATTCCTGGAGCCTTACCATAAAAGCATTGAAGAAGCCCTGTCGTCACAGGATTTGTGGGTAACCAGAAATGATGTCAATACCATCTACAGCACCTCTTTCGACCTGTTTGCTGAGTATTTCACATGGTCTCTCTTCTCACTGTATTGCCTGGATCAATTTGACAGCACCGATTACGACATATTCGAACCGATGGTAACCAGGCAAATGGTAGACCGGGGTTTCATTAGATATGGTGAATTCAATTCAAGGTTGGTGGCACTGTATAGAGAAAATCCTGATGCTGATATGACCGAACTAACTGATAAAATAATCGAGTGGTGCGCAGAAGTAAACAATCAAGATCTGGACTAAGTAAGGACCGCCCATTCTGAAAAGCAGAGCTTGTCCATCACTTGCTTTGTAGCAGAATTGAAGCCCACAATTCTGCCTCGGCTTCTTTATAGAACATAGGTCTTCATCAGGCCTGATCCTACCCTTTTTCCTTCATGGGCTTGTTGCGCCCCTACAATGAAGCGCGATAGGCGATCAATGATTACATGACAGGTAACTCCCACTACATCAGGTGCGAGTATGAATATGTGACATGCGACTTGGATTAAAGGAACGAACACAACAAAAGCAACCGCTGCCAGATATATAAAAAACTGTATTCCAAACACTTAACACTCAATCATTCAAATAAGCGGAATACCTTCAATATCTGTCTTAAATCACATTATGCTTATCCAAATAAGTTTATCCCTTAATTCGCAAGTGCCAGTTCCAGACATTTGGTTCAATAGCCATCATGCACAGGAAATTTGTAGAATACCTGATACTTATAGCTGCCATTTTTTGTGCAGTCAGTGCATGTCATGCCCAGCAACCTGCCCACAGAGTTTACAATACTAAGGATGGCCTACCCAGCAATACGGTGTACAGAGCCATACAGGATGATGAAGGATATTTATGGTTTTCCACCGATAAGGGCATCGCCAGGTTTGACGGACTTGAATTTGTCAACTTTACACTTCACGAAGGAATTGGCTTACCTGTAAAGATTCTGTCAAAAGACCTGAAGGGTCGTGCATGGTTTTGCTATGGAGGCCGGGAACTTTTCTACTGCGAAGGCGGTCAGATCTACCCCTATGCCCACAACCAACTAGTTCAGGATTCACTGGATCGAGAGTACATTGAAACCTTCGGTTTTGATTCAATCGGAAATCTATGGGTCGGGTTGATGGGGCAATGGCAAAAATCATCCATTGCCTTCATTTCACCTGAAGGGAAATGGACATGGTACGACACACATTTTGATGATTGCCTGATATATACCAAACAGTTACCTACAGGTTGGGTAGCCGGAACTCACATATATGAATATGAGAGATTACTAAAACTTGAGGAGCCCACGTTTGTCCCCATTTTGTTAACTGAAAAAAATGGCAGGTTAGCAAGTTATGAACTTCCGGAAAGGTATAGTGTGACTTATATAGAAAGGGAAGGAAAGAAATATTTAATGACAGGGCAACATGGCCTCTTTGAAGCCACTCAAAATAATGAGCTTACAAAAAGAGGCAATTATGACCTGGCCTATGGTTTTTGTTTGCTGGATAAGAGCAAGAACGTTTTTTTTAAGGTGAAAAATAATGGCATTCTACAATTTCGTGGAAATGACATTGGTAAGAAACCTGTACATCTTTTTAAGGGAGAACAAATTTTATGGGTAATACAGGATAATGAAGGTGGCTATTGGTTCTGTACCAGGCAATATGGTGTCTATTATGCAGCATCCCTGCATGTTGAAGCCTATCGGTCAGGAGAGGATATACCCAAGGGCTATATGAACGGGCTGTTTAAGCAGTCTGAATCGCGGCTTATCACTTACATGGGCAATTCTATCTGCTATTTTGACATCGGAAAAAGTAGCATAGACACTTCATCTGTAAAAATTGACGGTTACGTAACAACGCTTGAAGTAAGAGACTCTTCTGCTGTATTTGTTGGATATCATGGTCCTGGCCCGAATTTTCATAAACGCTCAAATACATTAAACCTGGTCTCTGGAGCCGATGGGATCCGTTTCATTTCTGAAGGAGAAGTGCTACTCTTGAAAGGAACGGACATTTCCCATTGGAATCTGAATAGTGGACAATTTCAATGGGTTCAGGTGATTGGAAAGCGGGTTTATGCCTACCATCCACAAATGTTAAATCACTTTTGGTACTCTACTGAAGACGGAGTTTTTAAATCGGATACGGGATGGCTAAGCTCTACTGCGGAAAAACTGGGTGACAAATTCGCGGCACCCGTCCTTGACTTCATTGAATTAGGTCAGGAATGGGTAGCATTGGCTTCTGTCAAACATGGTGTACTGCTAATGAGAGGAGATCAAACCGCAGTATTTGATACATCACATGGCCTGCTGAGCAATCACTGCCAAAAGTTCTATCTGGACGGACGTAGACACCTGTGGGTAGGGACAGACAAAGGAATCAGCGAATTAACCTTTAAAACGAGTAAGGACTCCGTTCAAATGGAGGTGTTGCAAAACATTGATGTACACCACGGATTGCCGGAGAAGGATGTAAAAAGTTTTGTAGTTGTTGGTAGCTCGATTTGGATGGCTACACCTTCCAGTTTGTTTAAGATCCCAAAGAACTTAGGACATAGCATTGGTCCGACACATAATTTCCCCATATACATAAACGAAATACGGCATGAAGGACTTGTGCATACTTCTCATGAAATTGCTGAATTCAAGCACCGAAGCGGCCCTATTGAAATAGGTTTTTCAGGGCTTTACTACCGAGACCCTGAGTCAGTTCAATACCAATACAAATTGACAAAGGGAGAAGGCGGGTGGAATACAACCTCACACAATCGGGTAACTTATGATGAACTCGCACCGGGTGAATACACTTTTCAGGTAAGAGCCGTAAACTCAACTGGGCTGCACAGTTTGGGAACCGCAAAGTGGTCATTTGTGATTCACCCACCCTTCTGGCAAACCCTCTGGTTTTTGGGTATTGTTATAGCACTGGCCCTGGTTTTGGTTTATCTCGTTGTGCATTTCAGGGTCCGTTATGTTAGAAAAAGAGAAAAATTGCTACAGACGGCCATGTCTTATCGCGACCAGGCCCTGCGTTCGCAAATGAACCCCCATTTCATTTACAATACACTCAATGGTATTCAAAGCTATATTATTACTGAGCAAAAGGAAATCTCTTCCAAGTACCTCACAAAATTTTCGCGCCTGGTGAGGATGGTATTTAACCATAGTTCACAACAATTGATTAGCCTGAATGATGAATTGGAAGCCCTTAACCTGTATCTGGAGCTGGAAGTATTCAGGTATGATGATCACATTGATTACGTGCAGAAAATAGACCAACAAATTGATGGAAAAATGATAGGGGTTCCTCCCATGATTTTACAACCCTTTGTAGAGAATGCACTCATCCATGGCATTTTACCAAAAGACCAAAAGGGTGTGCTGGAACTGGAGATCAGGCTGTTGCACAATTATCTTGAATTCAGTATCAAAGATGATGGCCCCGGAATTGACATAAGCTCAAAAGGGAACGCTCAGAGAAAGGGCGGCAGTCAGATTACCTTCGACCGCATTCGTCAGTTCAATGAGGAGAACCACTTTTCAGGACAGACTAAGTTTGTTGAGCGCGAAAACGGTGGCATACAGGTTTATTTCCAGCTGGCCTTGAAAACCATCAGCCAACCATTTTATTAACCAATCTACTCAAACAGTAATTTAATCTTATAATTTCGCGAATTCAACCATGTTTGAAACAGTTTAGGACGATCGTGAATTGTACTTCTGTTCAATACTATGTGCAGCGCGACCTTTTGACCACAATAAATGTGAGAATACGCGAAAAACAGATTAATTGCCGTTTAAGAGGAAGTACCATAAACCCTACCAAAGGGCTGTTGAATTGAGTTATGCCCATTAAGACCATTATCATAGATGACGAAGCGAACGCTATTAACCTAGTCAGGACTCTTTGTGAGCAAAATGCCCATGCACTTGAGGTGGTTGACACCTGTACCCAAATAGGTGCTGCAATCAACAGCATTGCCCGCCATTCACCACAATTAATTTTCCTTGATATTCAATTTGTCAATGGCCTTGGTTTCGATGTGTTGAAGGCATTTCCGGAGCCT
>ENA-OWNT01005367-OWNT01005367.1-seawater-metagenome-genome-assembly--contig:-NODE-5367-length-10606-cov-4.851648_pt1 | contig 10606 bp, 10 predicted proteins | sample MGYA00238136_ERZ651165 | MGnify/ENA primary metagenome ERZ651165 (study PRJEB26861, sample SAMN08777766) | seawater metagenome | isolation source: coastal seawater | place: USA: Florida | collected...
TTCGTTCGTTCGTTCGTTCGTTCGTTCGTTCGTTCGTTCGTTCGTTCGTTCGTTCGTTCGTTCGTTCGTTCGTTGTTTGTTTGAGTCGGACGTTTGAGGACGGGACGGACGGACGGACGGACGAGCGTGTTGGAGGGATAGAGTCACTCACTCACTCACTATGACGAAGCTGTGACGACGACACGACGACACTGTTGTCGTGGGAGTGGAGCGTGTGTCGTTGGTTGGTTGGTTGGTTGGTTGGTTGGGTGGTTGTTTGTTTGTTTGGTTGCAGTTTGTTTGTTTGGTTGCAGTTTGTTTGTTTGGTTGCAGTTTGGTTGTTTGGTTGCAGTTTGTTTGTTTGGTTGCAGTTTGGGTTCGGGTGGGTTGGTTTCGGGTGGGTTGGTCGCATTTAAGGTCGTTTGTGGTGTTCGCTTGTGGTTTGGTTCGTTTGGTGTTTTCTGCTTGTGGAACGGTTCGTGTTGGTGTTGGGTCGTTTGGGTCGTTTGGGACGTTTGGTGTTTGGTTGGTTGTGGCTGGAGTTCCTTCCTTGGGTTCGTTTGGTTCGCTTGGTTCGCTAGTTTGGTTGTGGTGGAGATTCATTCCGTGTTGGGGTTGCTTGGGGTCGTGTGACTGACTGTGTGATCGGATCTCCATTGGTCTTGTCGTTTGGTTGACCATACTGAGTCGGTATGTTTGCCTCCGTTCCGCCGGTTCGATTTCTGACTGCTGGAAGTTGGCAGCAAGCGAGAGTCGTGAGCCGACGCGGTGGCGCGTATTCCGCACCACGATTTTCGGACTTGGACGCTTGCTTCTCCAGCGAAAAAGAATTCTTGGGATTTTTGCTCGGAGCCGACGGCGATTGTTCGCTCTTTTCCCGGCTGACGAGCTGGCTGGCTGGCGCGGCTGCCCACTTGGCTGCCCACTTGGCTGCCTGCCCAACCTCTCCCTTCTTGGCCCTGATCTGCTTGCTGCATTCGTTGGGGACAGCACCTCCGCCTGTCTGCGTGAACCATGTTGTCCTCGATCCCGGAACGTGGCAACTCGTCCGGAGACATATTCTCGAGCGATATTTTCCAGGACGATGCTCCAACATCCCCGGAACCCAAGGTTCTCAAGAAACAAAAATCTCTCAGCACGATCGAGGCACTCAAAAGCCGTGCGAAGGGACTCAGCATCAGCAACACCACCACAGTGCCCGCGACACCCAAGTCGCTGAAACGATCTGTGCTCGGCATCAAGTCGGACGTGCGCAACAGCAACATCAAATCATCGCTCACGGACTCGGTGAAGAAAGCGCAGGAGTTGAGTTTCAGCCTCATTAAAAAGAAGTCCAAGCCTTCGTTCACGCCAGACACGAGTCAACGCTCTTTGCAACGCAACTTCCATTCGCAACACAAGCACAGGAGAACTCCTCGGCAGAACAGTGTAGCTCCTTCCCCTCTTGGTGGGCTGCGGAAAACTCCACGCGCAAGAAAGTTGAGCGCTCCGTTGGAGGCCGAGGTTGAGAAAATCACGCAATGGCGACCAGAGAGCCCAGCTACGAGGGCAAAACGTCTGGCGCAGCAGAAGGCGCAGGCGCAGGCGCAGGCGCAGGCGCAGGCGCAGGCGCAGGCGCAGGCGCAGGTGCAAACCCAGGAAGTCAACTCTTCTGGGTCAGCATCAGCACCAGCACCAGCACCAGCACCTGCGCCAGCTCCGGCGCGCTCGCCTGGACCCGTTGCCACCACTTCTGCTTCCTCGGTTAAATCGAAGACCAGTGCTACGACCAGCGGTGCCGCATCATTGTCGTCTCTCCGGCAAAAGAGTTCCGTTTTAGGATCATCATCCACCTCACGCCGTTCCACGCGGCCGAGACGACTGGGTGGGGTCTTTAAGAGAATGGGGCTGCGAAAGGCCCAGCGGTTCCAGACTTCCAACCCGATTTTGGAAGTCACTCCGTCGGCAACAACCTCCGCATCGTCATCATCTCCTTCGACTGTTGCAGGATCAGTCAAGGCTGCTGCCACAAGTTCGGAGCCATCCTCCGTACTTCCCTCGGATTCGCATTCGAGCAAGAGTCCAGCTACCGCACCAGAACCCGCAATGCAGCCACACGGTCCTGAACAAAGCAGTCGCGACGACAGAGACCTCACACCACCCGTGAACTTGAACGACGCAATTTCGAGAATCAAACCAAAATTGGCCGATCTTTCGCGCGAGCAGCTCATCGCATGCCGAACGGCAGAGGAACAAGGAAGCAACCGCTCGACGCTTCTGAATCACATCAGCAAGCTCATCACGCAACGCAGCGAGTCGCTGGTGTACCCGGAAACTGAAGCCATGGTGTATCCGGAAACGGAAGTAATGGTGTACCCGGAAACCGCTGCCAAAGTGACCCCTTCCAAGTTCAACGGGGTGCACGGCTTAGCCGAAGTCAACGAAGTTGACGAAGAAGAGGAAGAGGCGTATGACGACGACGAAGACGAATTTGGGTCGCGTCGTGCATCCAAGCGTGTGGACACCAAAGCTACGCCAGCCCCAGCATCAACGAAAGGATCACCCACGCGACAAAAGTCGCCACTGGCATCGAAGGTGCCCCCGATTCATGGAAAAGTTGATTTGGATGAACACCATTCAGGGGTTCTCGCGGATTCGGAATCATCCGTGAGCGCAGAGGACGCGTCCTCGAACGCGCTCGAAGCAGATGATCTAGTGTCGACACCAAAATTCGACTGGAAGTCCACGGCACTGTCACCGAATGCTGTCGTCATCCAGGCAAGCAACACGCAATCAAAGTCCCCAAAAACGACTACGGCCAGAGCCCAAGCCCAAGCCGGAGCCGATATTGTACCGGCACCAGCGATGACTGTGGCCCGTGCAGCTGCTGTGTCCCCGGTGCGGGCAACGAGGCCAGTTGCCAGCACGCCCCCGCTGGATGCGAAAGCCCAAGACCAACAGCAAAGCCCACTCGTCAATGAATCGTCAACGACGGAATCGGAGTCGTCCATTCCCGACACGACGACTGCTCAAGCACAGCATGTGGAGAAGCCAACATCACCAGCGGTATCTTCTGCAGCAATTGGTTCAACTTCGACGGCCTCCATCGGCAGTGCGAGTTCTGGATCTCATGCTGCTTCACCTCCTGTGTCACGCCGAATTTTTGTTGACTCCACGCGCAAGGAACAACCCAGTCTTCGGCGCACTCATTCGAATGCAAGGTCTGCGCCTGCGGTGCCTGCAACACCAGCAGCTTCGTCGTCGACAGCGGAATCGAAGGCTGGGCCTCGCGTGTTGTATTCCTCTGCGCATTCTGCCAGGCATCGCTCCCGAAGTCAACATCAACAGGCCGTGCACTCGCGCAGTCAAGATGAATCGAACACAAATCTTGGCGCGTCCAACAGCCACTCAACTCACCAGCACAATCACCTCCGATACCGACAGCAAGATCAAGAAAGACCTCACCGAAAGAAGGTTTTCTTTGTCAACGGCAAGGAATACGAAGTTGTCAACAGCATCGGTCGCGGTGGCAGCAGCAAGGTGTACATGGTCAAAGACGGGCAAAACCAGCTGTTCGCGTTGAAGCGTATCAAGGCCAAGAGCCGAATGACTCAACGTGCACGCGCTAGCTATGAGAACGAAATTGACTTGATGAAGTCATTTCGTGGGTGTCCTCGCATTGTGCAGCTGTACGACTCAGAGATAAATGCCCAGACTTCGGAGGTAAGGCGCCTTGTCGTCTTTGCTTCCCGCCGGTCACACATTGTGACACGTTCCACTTTCTTTTTGCTGGCAACAGGTGTTCATGGTTATGGAACATGGAGAAATAGATTTAAATCAGTGGATCAAGAACAGGGTGCGCACTTTCCAAGAACTTCACGGGAGCGACACCATGCCCCCGCCGCTCGACGTCCACGTCGTTAGAACGCTGTGGTTACAAATGTTGGAAGCAATGCAAGTCTTGCATCGCCGGCGCGTTGTTCATAGTGATCTTAAACCTGCAAACTTCGTCTTCGTGAAAGGTACGATTCTTCGCCGTCAAGAGGTTTTGTTGTGTGCGTTCAAGGAGTGACGTCTCTAATTTTTGACGGCTTGCAGGAGAATTGAAGCTAATTGATTTCGGCATTGCGAGAGCAATCGAGTCGGATATGACAGAGAACATTCACCGAGACACCCAAGTCGGCACGCTCAACTTCATGCCGCCTGAAGCTTTGGAGGGTGTAGTGAAGAAAGGCCCCACAGGCCGCGACGGAAAACCTGACGTTCGACTTGGGCGATCTAGTGATGTGTGGGCACTTGGGTGAGTTTTGCCTTTCGCTGGATCGAATGTCCCCACAAAAACGTGGTTTGACAAAAGTGTTCCCGCTTTGTGACAGGTGCATGCTGTATCAACTGGTTTATGGAGCTCCACCATTCCACTCTCTCAATCTAACGCAGAAGATCCGAGCAATTACGAACCCAAAACATCAGATCTCGTACCCCAGCACTGGCGCCGCTGTCCAAGATCCTACGTTGGTCGCCATCATGAAGCATTGCTTGCAGTACAATCCCAAGCTGCGGCCTCCCATTGAAGGATTGAACGGGCTGCTGGTTCAACGCCGAGAGCAGCCCAACGCCTTCACGCTGTCTACTTTGTCGGCGGAGGGCACCCGGCAGAGTGCGTCAGTTGCCCAGCAACAACTAATGAAGGAGAGCTTGAAAATATTGCTCCGGGACGTTTCAAAGCTCACCCCGGCACAGCTGACAGTTTGCTCGAAGTTTGGCGACGATAGTATTGCAAAACTCATGCGGACATTGGTGAAGCACTCTGCACGGAAGAGTTCGTCTACCCATGCGGACAATGTGCTCTTGGAAGCGTGTGGAGTTGAAATTGCCGAGGAATTGAGAAAGTCCGTGGCGCCTCCTGCGGCACCGCCGATGCCGAAGATGAACGGCGGCTTGCTTGCAGCAATTGGTGGGGGAGCCGCGAAACTCAAGGGCAAGCGCCGCAAGAAGAAGCCGGCGCGGAAGCTCAAGTCACCCGTGAAAACCTCCAAAGCGTCAAGGGCGGGAGTTGGCGGCGGCATCAATCTCAGCGATATTCTAGCTGTCAAGGACGGTCTGAAGAAGAATGCCAGACGCAGGGGGTCAACAAAGTCCAAAGGCCGTCAGAAGCAGTCCAAGCCGCAGAAAAAGGAGGCACCAAGCCCATGGGCTATTTCAACAGCAATGAGGAATCGGCGCCAGGCTCTCGGCGATCTGAGTCCCGCAACGCAAACCATCCACGAGGATTCATTCGAATGGTGAAAGTAGATTGGAGAAAATAGAAAATAGCCCACACCAGGTCTGCTGAGAAACTACTGTGATAAAGTGATAATCTGTTAGCAAAATTCTTGGCATGCCCTGTTCCATCGCCATGCACCACCTGAACGGTTTTGTGATGTTGGGGATGCTCCCATGTTGCGCGCAGCGTGTGGGTTTGATAACGGCCGTGAAGCAAAGTTTAAAACGAGCGGGTGGAGCCCCGAACATCGGTGGAATCACCATCCTCGCTTTCTTGATCGCTGTTTGCTGCACGGGAAGTTTCTGCTCGAGATTCTTGTAGTTCCGATTCATCGTCTTCACCTTGGCTGCTGGCGTTCGCCACGTCGTCGTCGTCGTCGTCGTCGGCTTCCTCGGCTTTAGCTTCAGCAACCTCACCGTCAACTGACTTAGTCTCCGCGTCGTCGATGCTGTCATGACTGTCTTCTTGGCTGCTGGAGTCTGACTCGTTGTCATCGGCCATGAGTTGATCTCGAAAGTCGTGAAGCACCGACAATGTGTGGAGATCTTTTTGATCCAATCGTGTATCACGCTGGAACATCTGCTCACCGCCTTCCTCTTCTGAGTCCGTGTCCATATCCTGCATAAACAACACGCAGTCAATACGCTATTCACTAGGAATATGTGAGGAGTAAATAATGCAAAATGAGGTTTTCGGACCTGGACATCGCTGGGTGTCAGTCTGGACCCTGCGCGGGTGGCCCAGCAAGACCAAAACGTGGCGCCAAGGAACACTAGCGTTGCACTACAAAACAACGTAACAAAGAATGATGAGCTCCAACGACCTGGGTCACACGTTATTCGCCAGCGCGAGCTGCACAAGCAATACCTCAACGCAGCAAGGATGTAGAAATCAGATGGATTGTCCCACTGCAAAGCTGCAGCATTTTGCAAAACGTAGAATAGCTGGTAGATCGACGTTTGGATTCCGTTGACGAAACCAATTGCCTGTTTTGGGATTCAATTTCAACAATCAGCCAATTAGCAAGTCGCCGCGCAATATAGTTGTGCGCGAGTCAGTGCTCACTTGTGGTTCAGTCGCTTCCTGCAAAACTTGAGTATGGGCGAGGTCAAATGACCACAGCCAAACTCTCGCGACGGATATAGATAGAATGATTACATAGCCTTGCACGGCGGTGCTCACGGGAAGATAAAATGCAGTCGCCGCTAGCACACAACAGAGCGCCGGCAGTTCTGTCAAAATTCGACTTCAAGAAGCGACTCTACGACAACACTGATGGACTTACAAGGTAAAATGGTGAGGAAAAATAACCATGTCGACGCACTTCCAGTCTTTGTCAACGATCTACAAAGAAAAATTCAAGCACATAGATTCAGTCGCAGTCGCACGCACGGACACGTGAAAAAGCAGTGTGCGGGTGAGTCACACACCCAGCAAAGCACGGGCTATCCAGCAGCAACGGGAATAACCACGTCCCAACTAGACCAAAGAAGGCACCGAGCCCACTGGCTGCCCCAATGAGCCCAATGTTAATGCCTTGTGACTGCAAGTACCCGACCATCAACACCCCGCTGTTCAGCACACTGAAGTAATGAAATGTGTACCCCATAATGGGCCAGAAAGTTTGATGCCGTGAAAATCGACGCAGTCGCGAACACAGCGGCTCTTTGGTGGGGGCTGACGAAGCCGCAGTTGTGGCTGCATCAATGGCAGTGACCTTGCGTGGCGCCTCCTGGTCAGTTTCTATATCTTCAGGCGAGATGGCCTCAGCAACTTTCGCAACTTGCAACTGTTTGGAGTTGTAGTACACACGCCGACCGAGCCACCATTCAGGAAGTAAGCACACCACATTCCACCCAATCACGACAGACACCCCTGTGACCACTATTCGACCTAGTGTCATAGTTTAACAGTTGTCAGACGCACGGTGTGTTGTCAGATGCATGGTGTGATTGTGTTGTTTTGCAGACGCAGTGACCGATCACGAACGAACCGTATGAACCGTCGGCTGACAATGAGACAACAATTCCAAATACTGTCGGTGCGAGCAACCTATCACGATTTCAGGAGCACAGCAGCGCGCACAGAATGTCCGGTGACGGGGCGGCACACACGACAAGCATGATTTCAGTCATGGCAAAGATAACGCACTTGCAAATCAAATCGATACGGCGAAGTGTTGTGTTGAACTGTGTCAGGATTTGTCGGTTGGGACCGGCGAGAACCACTACCCAATCCTTTTCAATCGATGTTGTGGCCAACGTGCTGCCCAGTTCAGCGGCCACTCCAGTCAGAACCATAGCCAGCAGCAAGAAGGCGACGGTGGAAGTCACGGATTCGCACTGCTCTCCATCAATATTGCCAGCTGCGGGGTCATCCTCCGGCAACGTGGACAAGCTATCTTCGCACGAGAAAAAGGCCGACTTGGTGTTGAGGAGTGCCATCACGAGACCACAGTTGATGAGGATCAACAATCCTTGCGCCCACACGGCAGTGGTGAAAACTTTGAGGCGGTTTGTTCGATCGATCCATGCCGACACCGGAGAGGTGAGAAAAATGAGTGAAAAGTTCAGACCGAGCGAGTAGAGAGCACACGGCATCAACGAGTCCGGGTAGAGGTCGATCAGCATGACAGGGACAGCGAAGGCCCACATCCTGTCTCCGAAAGCTTGCAAGCCATGTGCCAAGTACAGATGCATCATGGGTGGGCTTGCGGCTTCTTCTGCATTGGACGCGCTTCGTTCTCCAACCATGCTATACTTTTTGCCACAGCAGAAGCAGAATCTAGCGAATACCTTGATACCGAGGAACAACGCAACGGAGACGAGCAGAACGGCCACGATGCCGAGCGCGACCCAGTTTCCTGTAGAAAGGCAGAACGGGTAAGATTCGCCTTCGGCCACTGGCAGCGCATCTGCCGACGCGTTACAAATGAGATCAGCCAGCATGGTGCCGCGCGTGCGTGTGATGTGAAACACGCTTCACGGACAGGCACGCTTCGCCAACTGTGGGCGCAATGCGCTTTTGAGTTGGAAAAGAAATGTCTTGATCGAGAATTTGACGTGCGAACCGTTCCGTGACGTGCCCTCCTTCCACAGAGAGTGGGATTCCTGCGAGGCGATCGACCAAAGGAACGAATGAACGAACGAATGAACGCCGTGATGACCCTAGGACAAAGGACTGCTGACATGTCAGACGAAAGGAACGGCGAACATCGTCGCAACAACGATAACAACAATGTACATAACAATGCCAACAAGCACCATTACCTCGACCAAACAGAAACCAAACGAGCGAACGACGGACGGAATGAAAAATGAATAAAGAATGAATGACGGAGCAACCAAAGGGACGGCGACGACAACAACGACGATGACGACAACAACGACGACAACGACAACAACGACGACAACGACGACAACGACGACAACGACGACAACGACGACAACGACGACAACGACGACGACGAACGACGACGAACGATGAACACCAAACAACGAACGGACGAACGACGAACGACAACGAACTTCGAACGAACGACGACGCAAAATCCTCCAAAATCCTCCAAAATCAAAAATGGCAAAATCCAAAACCTGATTTTCAAAATCACAGTATTTACTACTGTATACCTAATTCAAATTTACTCCAAATTTCACCAGAACGCACAAACATCACCTTTTGCTTCATTACTATCTAAAATCACTCAACTCAACAGTAATACAAAACACACATTCAAAATACATGACAATAATGGAAGGAAAGTGAATCTGAAATCTGAAATGTGTTGGTTGTGACTGTGAACGATCGATCGACAACGCATGATGGCAGCACCAACAGTGCATCAGCACGTTGGAGCCTTGGAGCATTATCGCATTGTAGCATTGCAGCGTTGTAGCATCGGAGCATAGGAGCATTGCAGCGTTGCAGCGTTGCAGCGCTGGGGCTGAAGAAGAGTGACAATGCAATAGTGCAATCATGCACGACGACGACGACGACGACCACCACCACCGCCAAAACCTGGAGCAGGTGCAAGCAGAAGCAGACGCAGCAGCAGTAGCAGCAGAAGCGGCAACTGCAGCAACTGCCGCCACAATTTCCCCACATCAACACCCGCAATACGGCGGAGCGTCATGTATGTAGTAACGTGATAATATAGTTTACTTCACAATAGCTGGCCAAGGAGTAATAACGGTTTCGATGGTTGCGAATCCTTGGTCTGATGTGGTACATCTCAAGCCACAGCAGCTCAATGTCGCATGCCGAAGACGCTCACTTCATCGGTGTTCTGGCCCTTTTCGGTCGCAACCGGATCCCTGCAAGCACGCGCTTGCCCAAGGACTTCAATGTGCTTGATGGGCTCGCACGCAAAAGTTTACGCTCCAACACCCTTTTTGCAGCAAAAGCGGAATGCCTCCGTGATGGCTTGTCTCGCAGCCGCTTCTTGTGTTTGCTGTCCATGACCGGACTTGTCGCGCGCACTTTGTAATTGGTCCAACTTGGTTGCTGATATGACGGCGGAGGTTGTGAGTGGTGGTGTTTCAAACCACGGGGGGCCTTTGGCGCTGCGGTGTCGTTTTTAGTGTGCAACGCCAACAAGTCGCAGCCATCCGATTTTGATTTCCGCAGCCGATAACGAGCGCGCCGGCGCACTGTCCGAGAAAACGGCGAGTCAATGTCAACTTGTTTACTTCCTGCCACGGGTCTTGATGTCGCAATGATTTCGTTGAAAAGTTGTAGCCCGTCGTGGGCAATGTTCTCTTTTGTGCCGGACATGGCACGCCAGTTACTTCATGGTGGAAATCCACGTAAGTATACTTGCAGCCACACAAAACCCACCGTCAGAACTGAAAGGCAGCTGTGATGACTTGTGGCAGGGCTAAGTGTTGTCTGCGCACCAAAAGTTGCAAGGTTTTTCCTTGGCTCACACTGAAACGTCTCAGTTTTGTCCTCCGCCGTATCTTACACGCCCTCAATGCATCGAGTCGTTGTTGTACTGGCTCACCACTTGCACTGTCATCGTTGCTTGGCTTCTCCCGCACGACGACATCAAATGACGCTTGCACCACTAAAAACTCATCACTCCACTTCCATCCCTTTCGCCTCGTTCTTTCCCTTTCGCCTCTCCTTCTTTTCGCCATTCTAGCTTTCCACGCGAACTTTCTATGGCAAAAGCAATGCGTTGGTGACTGTATTAACGTGGTCAAGCCTGCAGCGGATGACCAAGATCAAGAGCAGTGGCGAAGGAAATCATTCGTCGTCCGTCGTCGTTCGTCGTTCGTCGTTCGTCGTCGTTCGTCGTTCGTCGTTCGTCGTTCGTCGTTCGTCGTCCGTTGTTGCTTTCGTCATCGGTGGCCAGCCCAAAGCCCAAACTGCACTTCGTGTAAT
>ENA-OWNT01005368-OWNT01005368.1-seawater-metagenome-genome-assembly--contig:-NODE-5368-length-10602-cov-6.277245_pt1 | contig 10602 bp, 6 predicted proteins | sample MGYA00238136_ERZ651165 | MGnify/ENA primary metagenome ERZ651165 (study PRJEB26861, sample SAMN08777766) | seawater metagenome | isolation source: coastal seawater | place: USA: Florida | collected...
GCCTGGGTGGGCGAGCAGCTGATGGAGCTCGGCGTGCAGCTCGTCGTGCTGGGGAGCGGGGACCGCGACGTCTCCGATCGCTTCGTGGCGATGGCGCGTCGCTGGCCGGACCGGGTGGCCGCGCACATCGGGTTCGACGCGGGGCTCGCGCGCCGGATCTTCGCGGGCGTGGACCTGTTCGCCGTTCCGTCCCGCACCGAGCCCTGCGGACTGACCCAGCTCCAGGCGATGCGCTACGGCGCCGTCCCGGTCGTGCACACCACGGGCGGCCTCGCGGACACCGTGGTGGATCCGGGCGACGCCGGCCTCCGCGCAGGGCAGGGCACCGGCTTCCGCTTCGCCCCTCACGGGCCCGATCCGCTGCTCCACGCCGTGGGCCGCGCGGTGCGGATGTGGCGCGACGATCCGGACGGCTGGCGCGCTGTGCAGGCCGCGGGGATGGGCCGCGACTGGTCCTGGCGGGAGCCCGCGCAGCGCTACGCCGCCCTCTACGCCGAGCTCCTGCAGGGACGCAGCACCCCGACTACCATCGACCGATGAGCCACCGGAGGACATCGTGAGCCGCCTGATCGTGTTCGACTTCGACGGGACCCTGACCGACGCCGAAGAGGAGGGCGCGCCCTTCCGCGGCGGCTACCTCGACGACATCGCCACGCTGTGCGGCGTCGAGCGCGCCGCCATCGAGCCCCTGGCCCAGCAGTTCGAAGCGGCCGTGGCCGCGGACGCCCAGTCGTTCGGCTGGATGTACGGCGGCCACATCGTCGCCCCCGCCACCGTGGACCCGTACCTGCGGATGATGCCGGTGGCCCGGATGATCTTCGATCACTACGGGCGCTTCGCGGACCCCGGCGAGCGGGACCGGCTGCTGGACGGGATCCTCTACAAGTACAACTACCCGAAGACGAAGACGGCCTTCCGGGCGGGCGCGCGGGAGCTGCTGCTCCAGATGCCGAAGGCCGAGACCTACGTGGTGACGAACAGCCACACGGTGCCCGTGCAGGAGAAGATCCGTCAGCTGTCCGCCCAGGGCGACGACGCGGACGCCCTGATGTGGCTCGTTCCCCGGGTGTTCGGCCGCGCCAAGAAGTACATCCTCGCTCCCGACTTCGACGGCGTCCCCGAGTCCATCGCGGTGCCCGGCCTCAAGCGGCCGATCCTCCCCCGGCGCAAGCACTACTTCGACGTGCTGGACCGCCTGCGCACCGAGGTGGGCGCCGACTGGGCGGACGTGCGGGTCGTGGGCGACATCTTCGAGCTGGACCTGGTGCTCCCGCTGACGCTGGGCGCGTCCGTCGCCCTCGTGGTCAACGAGCACACACCGCAGTACGAGCAGGACTTCCTGGACGCGCACGCCCGCGGCGCCGTCCTGCACGACCTGGACGCGGTCGGGGAGTGGCTGCTGGGCTGAGCCCCGTCCGGGGCGCCCAGGCCGCGCGCGCGGCTACAGCCCCATCGCGCAGCTGTAGAGGACGACCACCTGGGTGGAGTCCGTGTCGCCGCTGCAGTCGGTGGCCGTCAGGCGCACGACCGTCGTCGTCTCGTTGGTGACCCCCCAGCTGCAGGAGCCGGTGGGCCCGGGCAGGACGAGCTCGGTGGTGGGTCCCTCGGTCAGATCGAGGCTGCCGGGGCCGGAGACGACCTCCCAGGTGACGGTCACGGGGTCCCCGTCGGGGTCAATCGAGTCGCTCGCGTCGAGCGTCGCGTACTTCGTGGGGCAGCCGGCCTGGCACGGGTTGGGCGCCTCGCCGTAGTAGATGTCGCTCGGGTGGTCGACCACTGGCGGCGCGTTCACGAGCTTCTCGGTCGCCGTAATGGGCAGGGCCACCGGCTCGGACCAGTGCTCGCCATCGAAGACCGCGAGCTGGACGAGGTAGTCGCCCTCCAGATCCGCATAGAAGGACGGGGCCTGCGCGCCGGCGTCGTCGAACGCGTCCGGGCCCAGCGGCGTCGTGCTCCCGGGCGGGCGCAGGAGGAGGTGCCAGCGGTAGCCGAGCGCGTCGCCGTCGGGGTCCGCCGACGCGCTGGCGTCGAGGCCCACGTACGCGCAGCTCTCCTCGTTGAGCACCGCGAAGGCCGCCAGCGGGGGCTGGTTGGTCGACGCCACCGTCACGTCCACGTAGTCCGGGGCGCTCGTGCGGCCGCCTGCGGTCACGGTCAGTCCGAAGGTGTAGAGGCCCGGCGCGTCGGGCACGAAGCAGGCCTCCGCCGCGCCGTCGTCCACGTCCGCGGAGACGAGGACGGATCCGTCGGGCCGCGCCGCGAGCGTCCAGCCGTACTCGAGGTTGCCACCGAGGGGATCGAACGAGCCGGCGCCGTCCAGGCAGACCTCGGCGCCCTCGAGGCCCACTCCGTCGGTGCCCGCGTCGGCCTCGGGCGGCGTCCCCTCCGGGACCACATCCACGATCACGTGCGCCGAGTCCGAGACGATCATCCCGTCGTCCACCTGCAGCGCGAGGGTGTACCGGCCGAGGACGTCCGGGAGGAAGGAGGCGAGGACCGCGTTCCGGTCGCCGTTGCGGTCGAACGGGTTGTCCGGCAGCGCCGAGTCGGCGGGCGCGGCGTGCACCCGCCAGGTGTAGGCGATGGCGTCGCCGTCGGGATCGTACGAGCGCGATCCGTCGAGGGTCACCGAGCCCGCGAGGGGCGCCGTGGGCGCGGTCTCGATGAGCGCGACCGGGGCCGTGTTGAACAGCCGGGGCGAGTAGTTGACGGCGGGCGCATCGCAGCCGGCGACGGCCGCGAGCGTGAGGAGGAGCAGGGATGTGGTGCGCATCACGACTGCAGTGACTGCACAGTCCATTCCCGATCAATCAATCGACGGGCCGTCACCACACGAACGGTGTGGGTCGGAGACCCACACCTCTTCGCGAGGACGACCCGTCGATTGATTGATCTCCTGATCGACTTCGCTCGCTGCGCTCGCTGCGCGGCCCCGCGGGGCCTTGCATCAATCGCCGGTCCGTGACTGGGGCGTCGGAGACCCAGTCCTCGCCTACCATCGCGGCGTGCGCCGCCGCCTCCTGTTCACCGGGCTCGCCATCCTGCTCGCGCTGCTCGCGTTCGAGGGGCTGTTCCGCGTGCTGGAGACGCGGGTTCGCGGCCTGCTCGGGCCCTTCGAGATCGACGAGGTACCCGAGCCGCTGGGCTTCGATCCGTTCCATGAGGTGGGCCACCTCGACCGCAACGACGTCATGAACGCGGCGGGGTATCGCGGTCCCGAGCGGCCCACCGAGCGCGCGCCCGGATCGTTCCGCGTGGCCGTGCTCGGGGACTCCTTCACCTTCGGCTGGGGCGTGGCCGCGGAGGACGCCTGGCCCGCCCTGCTCGAAGCGCGCCTCGCCGCCCACGCGCCGGGCGCGCGGGTGGAGGTCCTGAACTTCGGGGTCCCCGGCTACAACACCTGGCTCCAGCTCCTGCACTGGCGGCGGGTCGTCTCCCGGTACCAGCCGGACGCGGTGCTGCTCGGCTACTACAGCAACGACGCCGCCATCGATCGGCGCGTCCCCAACGTCCATCGCCTGTGCCCGCTGCCGGCCCCCCGGAGCGCCCGGATGTTCGCCGCCGCCCAGGAGCGCTCGGCCCTGGTGCGCGGCATCCACGACCTCGCCTGGTTCGTGCGCCAGGGCTCGCCGGTGCCGCCGTGGGGCTCGGACATGGTGCTGCGGGAGGACCACTACGGCTTCGCCTGCTCCATGCACTGGCTCGCCGAGCTCGACGCGGACGTGCGGGCGACGGGCGCGGGCTTCTCGGTCGTGCAGCTGCCCCACATGGAGGGGCTGGGCCAGGAGCCGGACGAGGAGATCGCAGCCCAGGAGCGGCTCGTCGCCGCGCTGCGGAGCCGGGGGATCGCCACGAGCCACCTGTATCCGCGGATGGCGGGGGCGGACGGCCGGGCCGTGAACAACGCCGACGCCCACCCGAACGTGCTCGGCAACCAGCTGATCCTCGAGGCGCTGTGGCCCGAGGGCGGGCAGTGGCTGCTGGCGCAGGCCCTCGTGCGCGGCGCGGAGGCCCCCAAGCAGAGCGACCCGGATCCATCGGATCCGGGCCGCTGAGCGTGTGTTCGTCGGGGTCTACAGGCTGAGCATGTAGGCCACGAGGTCGTCCATCTGGGCGTCCGACAGGCCGCCGGTGTCGCCCATCTCGCCGAGGCGCACGGCCTCGAGCACGGAGCGCAGCGTCGGCGCGGACCCGTCGTGCAGGTACGGCGCGCTCGCCCCGATGCCCTGCAGACCGCGGGTGCGCACACCCTCCAGGCCGAACATGTCGTACTCCTCGTTGTCCGTCAGCGCCTCGCCGTTGTGGCAGTCCGCGCAGCCGACCTCGGCGCTCTCGAAGAGCTCCTTGCCCCGCTCGACGGCGTCGCTCGCGCTGCCGCGGTTGGGCGTGTCCGGCAGGGGAGACCAGTCGACGTAGGCCGCGACCTTGAGCGCGTCCTCCATGTCGAGGCCGTCACCGCCCATGCGGCCCTGGCTCGTGATGATCACCTCGTCCGTGACCGTCTCGACGCTGTCGACCCAGGTGACCGGTGCGGTCAGCGACACCTGGCCGGCGAGGCTCGGCGTCTGGCGGCCGAAGTCGTCGAACTGCCAGGTGAGGCCGTCGTTGCGGCCGTCGAAGTGGCAGGTCGCGCAGGAGACCGCGGCCCCCGGCAGCGCCATCTGGTCGTTCGAGGCAGAGAAGAACATCTTGCGACCCTCCGAGACCTCCGCGGGGAGGACATCGGTGGTCACCGGGACGGCGTCCCGGGTCCGCACGTCGTTCGACTCGAAGTCGCCGTCGCCGTCCTCCATGGGCACGCCCTCGTCGAAGCAGCACCGGTCGAAGCTGGACATGGAGTCCTCGAGCCGCCCGAAGCGCAGGTCCGCCACGGAGCCGTCGAAGCCGTTGTGGATCCAGGCCTCGCGGTCGTCCAGGAAGGTCACCGCGCGCGGCGCGGAGCCCGTCAGCACGGTCGTGACGCTGGCGAACTGCAGCGAGCCGCCGAACTCCATCGAGTCCTCGAACCGGCGGAAGCGGGACTCGTTCGCCCGGCTGTTGCCGATGGACTCGGGGACCTCGACCACCAGGGCCGCGTCGGAGCCTTCCAGGGTCATCACGACGTGGTCGCCGTCCGGCGCGTAGGTGGCGCTGGCGGGGTAGCTCGACACGACGTCGCCGCGGCCGAAGCCCTGCAGGATGAGCGTGTCCGTGTACTCGGTGCGGAGCTTGCCGTCCTGGTTCGTGACCACGAGCACGGCGGCCGGGTTGAAGCGCCGCGTGCCGTCGGGGCCGCCGCCGGCGTAGCCACCGTCATCGGGCGGCTCGAGGGACTCCGGGTCGACCTCGCCGACGGGCGTGACGTTGTTCACGTACAGGGACGGGATGGTGATGGACGTGCCGTCCGGCGAGACCGCGAGGTCGCCCGTGACGCGGGCGCTCAGGTCGACGGGCTCGAACGTCTCCGGATCCAGGCCGGTGACCGGCGGCAGCTCCAGGGACTCGACCTTGTCGTTCCGGACGTTGATGTCGGTGATGAGCCCGCCGTAGGCCGAGCCGACGTACAGGTGCTTGCCGGCGGGGTGCAGGGCGACCCACCGGGGCTGGCCCTCGATGGCCCACCGCTTCGTGATCTCCAGCGTGTCCGCGTCGATCTGGATGACGTCGCCGCCCAGCTGGTTCGCGACGTACAGGAACTGGCCCTTCTCGTCCGCGACGATGCCGAAGGGCTCGGCGCCCACCGGGATGCGCTGCAGCAGGGTCAAGCTGCCCGCGGCCTCCTCGAAGACGCCCACGGCGCGCTCACCGCGGAGCGTCGCGAAGACGCGGCCGTTGGCCCGGGCGAGGCGGCTCGGCTCGAGCCCGGCCTCGATCTCGGTCACCGCGTTCGTGGCGCGGTCGACGATGGAGATCGTGCCCTGGTCGGCGTTCGCGACGTACAGGGCCTGATAGTCGGTGGACGCCAGGACCGAGGTCCCGCCGGTGTTGAACCGGGCGTCGTTCAATTCCCCGGAGCAGGCGGCGAGCGAGCCGGCGGCGGCGAGGACGGAGAGTCGGAGGAGGGAGCCGAAGGACAACATGTGTCTCCCGTGGGGGGCTGGTGGGCGCGTGTCCCGGATCGTTGACGGTGCCAGGTCCACGCGAGTCACAAGCAATGGGTGTGCCACACATACGGGCACCGACCTGACGTCGATCAAGTTACATCGACCTCTGGGATCGAGCGGGCCCAATCGTGCCCGCCGAGGCGCAACGAACCGCGGATCGTGGAACCCTGTCTCGTGTGTCCCAGCATCCGGGCGGATGAACACGGGGGGATGGTGAACGAGGGGATCGCGCAACTGCACGACTATGCGCTCCTCGATGAGCTGGGGCGCGGCGGGGCCGCCTGCGTCTTCCGGGGGGTGCACCTGCCCACGGGCGACGAGGTCGCGGTCAAGGTGCTCACGGGGCGGCAGCTCGGTCGCGGTCGGGCCGTGTCCGCCTTCCGCAACGAGGCGCGGGCGACCGCGCGCCTGGACCACCCCAACATCACCCGCATCATCGATCTGGGCACCGTGGACACGCGCGCCGCCGATGAGTCGAAGGGCGTCCTGTCCGACGGGAGCCCGTTCCTCGTCATGCCGTACCTGCGGGGCGGGACGCTCGCGGAGGTGGTGGGCGGGCTCACGTGGTGGCAGATCCGCGCCGTCCTGCTGATGCTGCTCGACGCGCTCGCGCACGCCCACGCCCGCGGCATCATCCATCGGGACCTGAAGCCTGCGAACGTGCTGCTGGACACGAGCCGATCGGGGCTGCGGCTCTCGGACTTCGGCCTCGCCCACGCCCTGGACAGCGCGCCGGGAGCGGCCGAGCGGCAGCTCTGTGGCACGCCCCTGTTCATGGCGCCGGAGCAGTGCCGCCGCGAGGCTCGCGACTACGGTCCGTGGACCGACTTCTACGCGCTGGGCTGCCTCGGCTACACGCTGGCCCAGGGGCGCAGCGTCTTCTCCGAGCTGATCACGCCGGAGCGCGTGCTGTCCGCCCACGTCAACGCCAAGCACCCGCCGCTGGCGCCCCGGTGCGTGGTGCCGGCCGGCTTCCAGGACTGGCTGGACGCGATGGTCGCCAAGGACCCGTCCGCGCGCCCCGCCCGCGCGGCCATCGCGGCCCGCGCCCTCGAGGAGCTGCCCGCCCGCTGGGAGCCGGGCGCCGAGTGGTTGATGCCCACGGACGAGGACGACGTCATCACCGACCCGGATCTGTCGGCGGTGGCGGGCACCCTGAACTTCGATCGGGGCGACGAGCGGCGGATCACCCTCGGCGCCACCGTCGACGACATGCCGTTCGACCAGAGCCTCGACGGCTCGCTGAACACCCTCGACGGCATCGACGGTCCGACGCAGTTCGACTCCACCTTCCCGTCCACCTGGCGCAGCCCCGCCGATCGGGCGTCGGGGCCCCAGGACTGGCCGGACGGGATCGGGCTCCAGCTGTTCTGGCTGCGCACGCCGCGGTTCGTGGGGCGCTGGGCCGAGCGCGACCGGCTGTGGGACGCGCTCCGGGATGTGTGCACGCGGGGCCAGCCAGGCGCCGTCGTCCTCAGCGGCGCGGAGGGATCCGGCCGCAGCCGGCTGCTCCAGTGGCTCTGCGAGCGGGGCCACGAGATCGGCGGCGCGGACTCCTTGCGGGTGGAGTTCGACGGCTCCGGCCTGGACCCGATCGCCCAGGCGCTGGCTGGCTTCTTCCGGCTGGACGGCCTCGAGACGGGACCGCTGCAGACGCGCTGTGAGGTCGTGCTCGCGCGGCTCGGCATCAGCAATCCGTCCGAGGCGACGACGCTCGCGCGGCTGGTCCGCCCGGAGATCGGCTTCCCCCTGGCGGGGCCCGAGCGGCTGGCGTTCGTGGTGCGCGTGCTGGTGGCCCTGGGGCGCCGGCGCCCACTGATCCTGTCGATCGACGACGCGTGGCGCGATCCCGACGCGCTGGAGCTCGCCCGGCGGGTGGTCCGGCATCCGGCCGCCGGCCCCATCCTGGTGGCCCTGACGGTGGTGGCGGACGGGTCGGATCGCGGGGGACTGGGGCGCGGCGCCCGGCTCGGCTTCGACGTCGACCAGATCCACCTGGAGCCCCTGGAGGGGGTGGACCGCACGCTGCTCCTGCGGAGCCTGCTGCCCCTGGAGCCCGGCCTCACCGCCGCCCTGGAGGGACGCGCCGGCGGCAGCCCCCAGCTGGCCGTACAGCTGGTCGGTCACCTCGTGGACCAGGACGCGCTCGAGCCGTCGGAGTCGGGCTTCCAGCTGCGCGAAGGGGTCCCGCTGGAGGTGCCCCGGAGCCTCGCGCAGGCCTGGAGGCAGCGCGTCACGACGTTCCTGGCCCCGCGATCCGAGGACGCCCGCGTCCGGCTCGAGGTGGCCGCCGTGCTGGGCGCGAGCCCGGATCCGGAGGAGTGGGAGGATCTGTGCCGCACGCTCGGCCTCGGCCGTGCCCCGGATCTCGTGAACGCGCTCCTCGACTTCGGGCTCGCGGTGCCCGTCGACGGCGCGCCGGACGCCTGGCGGTTCGCCAACGCGCTGATCCTGCAGGAGGTCCTCTCCCTGTGTCGGGTGGCGAAGCGGTTCGCCGAGCTGCACGCGGCGACGGCGCGCTGGCTGAGCGGCCGGGGAGGGCAGCGGCAGCCCGAGCGCGTCGCCGATCACTGGGAGCACGCGGGGCTGCCCAGCCTGGCCATCGATCCCCTGCTGGACGGCATCGCCGCGCGGCTCGAGCTCGGCGAGCTGCAGCGGGCCGAGGTGCTGCTCGCGCGGCAGCAGCAGATCCTGATGAACACGTCCGTCTCGTCCACCGATCGGCGCCGGACGCGGGCGGCGCTGCTGGGCCTGCGGCTCGCGCTCCTGCGCGGAGACGACGCGAGCTTCACGGCCCGCCGCACCGAGCTGCAGGGGCTGCTCGGCGAGCACGGCCCGGACGACCTCGTGGGGCGCCTGGAGCTGGACCTGTCCCGCTGGGAGATCCGCGCCGGGAACCTCGAAGACGCCGCCGCCGGCCTGGACCGGGTGCGCGAGCGCGCCGAGCTCGTGCACGACGAGAAGCTCATCGCGCGGGTGCTGTACGACCGGGCGCGCCTCGCCGTGATGCAGGGGGACCTCGCGAAGGCCGAGGAGCTGTTTCAGGAGGCCGTGATCGTCTTCGAGCGGCAGTCCGACTCTCCGTCGAGCGCGCGGGCGCTCCTGGCGTTGAGCGAGCTGGCCGCGCGGCGGGCGGACTGGGGGCGCGCGGACAGCCTGATGGGGATCGCGGATCGGATCCTCGACCAGGCCGGCGGGCTGCTCGGCGAGGCCCACGTGGCCGTCGTCCGGTCCGCCGTCGCGCGGCAGCGGGGGGACATGCGCGGGGCCACCGAGCAGCTGCGCGTGGCCGTCGAGCACTACCGCGGGCTGGACTCGCCCCAGGTGACCGAGCAGGAGCTCAAGCTGGCGCAGACACTGTTCCGGGCGGATCAGATGGACGAGGCCCAGGTGCTGGCGCAACGCGCGCTGGCCCACTTCGCGCAGAGCGGAGACGTCGTGGGCCTCACGGCGGCCCACGTCACCGTCCTGCCGGGCCTGGCCCACGACCAGCGCTGGGAGGAGTATGACCTGCACCTCGAGCACGGGCTCGAGCTGCTCCAGAGCACGGGGCTGGTGGACGCGGACCTCGCGTGGGCGGCGCGGCAGGCGGGCGATCTCGCGGCCGCGGCGGGGCAGCCGCAGCGCGCATGGCGGGCCTTCGCCCTCGCCCGGGATCAGCTCGGAGTGCTCGGCCTCGATATGTCCTGAAGCCGCCCGGAGATGGGCGGGTGGTGCAGGATCTGGACGAGCGTGCCCGCCGGATCCCGCACGTAGCAGGAGGTGGCGCCGTCCCGGTGCAGCTTCGTAGCCTGCACGATCTCCACGCCGTGCCCGCGCAGGAAGGCCTCCCAGGCCGCGACGTCGTCGGCGGTGGCCACGATCACGCCCAGGTGGTCGAGCCGCTGGGCCCCCACCGGCGGCTCTCCAGTGTGCAGCGCGAGGTTGTCGGCGCCGGAGCAGAGATAGACGTTGTCGGGGTCGGGCTCCCACTCGACGACGTAGCCCATCAGGTCCACCCAGAAGGCGCGGGCGGCGGCGAGATCCGGGACGAAGAGGGCCGCGTGGTGCAGCCCCAGGTGCTGGGGGCGGGTCATGCGGTCTCCACGAGGCCGGCGAGGGTGGCGACCTGCTGCAGGAAGGTGACGTGTGCGTCCACGTCGACCGAGTCCGGGTCGAGTGTGCGGTGCACGATGAGCCCGAGCACGAAGCTGTAGAGCAGCGGCTCCAGCTCCGGCGCCCGCAGGCGGAGCCGCTCGGCCAGCACGGAGCGGTACTGGCGGGACACGTCGGCCAGGAAGCCCCGGTCGTCCGGGTGCAGCTGGTAGTAGTCGAGGGACATGAGGACCAGCTGCCGCAGGTAGTCGATGCGCCGCTCCATGTAGCTGCGGAGCGCGGCGAGGCGCTCGGCGCCGGCCAGATCGTCCGGGATCTCGGCCCGGGCGTCCTCCACGTCCAGCGCCACGCGGGCCAGCAGCATCTGCCGGAACATCGCGGGCTTGCCGTCGAAGTAGTGATAGAGGCTGCCGGTGCTGACCCC
>ENA-OWNT01005369-OWNT01005369.1-seawater-metagenome-genome-assembly--contig:-NODE-5369-length-10601-cov-4.133409_pt1 | contig 10601 bp, 6 predicted proteins | sample MGYA00238136_ERZ651165 | MGnify/ENA primary metagenome ERZ651165 (study PRJEB26861, sample SAMN08777766) | seawater metagenome | isolation source: coastal seawater | place: USA: Florida | collected...
CGTCGTCGTCGTCGTCGTCGTCGTCGTTCGTAGTCGTCGTCGTCGTCGTCGTCATCGTCGTCCGTCGTCGTCGTCGTTTGGTGACTGACGAGTCAACGATCGGCGATCGGCGACGCGGCGACGCGGCGACGTCATCAATCATTGTTTTATTCAGTTTCTATTCGTACTCGATTTCAATCGCAGTACGGATATCTAATAGTGGGCTGTTGTTTATATTGATTAATTCGGTTGTTGATGATACCAATAGTACTGCGTAGCATGGTGAAGGGCGAGAAGTGAGCGAGCGAGCGGCGCGCTGTCGTCGTCGTCGTTTGTTCGTTGTCCCTCACTGTCCCTCACTGTCCCTCACTGTCACTCACTGTCACTCTACTCAGCGTCACTTGCACGTTATTTTATTCTGTCAAACATCGTACTTGCATAAAGTTCTAACAATTAAAGGATAAAACACTTCGCCTTATTGTACTTTATTTGAAACGTTGTTTATACTAAATTACAGTGTGCTGTGGTATTTGGTATTGTGGTATTTCGTGAGAATGACAGCAACAAACAACGATGACAACGAACGACGACGAACGACGAACGACGACCACAATGACAACGGCGGACGAACTGCAATGACGTGGGGCGTGCGAACGGACGACACTTGCGACTTGGGACACGGAACACGCATGGGAAAGTGAGGACGTCGAATGTTTTGCGACAACATCGCAGAAGTGGACACGAACGAACACAGAAACACGAACCAGGCGTTTGATATTTGTGCTGTGGCCCTGTTGTTCGTAACTCAACGTGTGATGCCAGAAGTACAACAGCTCTTTCAACAAGATGGCGCTGGTAGTGTATCAGACTCCTCCAGCCGTCTTTAGAAGCTATTCGACTCGCAACTGCGTTTCGTCACTGGGAGACAGAGACACGAAATAGGAACTATCACTCATTCTGGGCAGTGAGACCGAGTCATTCGAATCGTGAGGCTAGACGCTGAATGAAACAATCTTCCATGTGTGCGGTATTAAATATAGAACTGTGGCAATTTCTGTTTCCACGCTGCGCGACTTGTTGTTGCACGAACGGCGAATGTTACTAACAGCCACAATTTCGAAAACAAGACGGTGATGTTCCGCACGCAAGCCTGATTGGACTACCAATGTGGTGTTGATGGGCTGCCACTTTGTTTGGTGGTGACGTGACAAGCAGTCGAGGAGGCGGCAAAATGTCAACTGCCTCTTGGTTAACGATTGGCTCGTCATTCAAGAAACCCGCAGGCAATCTCTCGGTTCTTGATGCCGTACTCGACAACGAAATCGCCGGCAAACAAGATGCTGTGGCCATTCCCAACGACATCGCCGATGTCGACTCAACAATCGAATTGGAACATAGATCCGAGTCCAGGAAGAAGTCAAAGAAAAAATCTAAGCGCCATAAACATCACAGCCACCGAAAGAAGAAACACAAGAAGAAAAGGCACAGGAAATCCAGTCGGCGTCACTCATCAACCTCGTCCACGTCGTCCAGTGAATACACGGCTCACGCTGCGTCGAATGTGGCTTTTGAAATTGATAGTTTGGGTGACCGCTCAAACATCACATACGGCGCCCTCGACCCCAAAAAAGTACCGGCGTATGGGGTTTTCAGCAAGTTCACGCGCGATGCCTTGGGAGCAGCGTGCGTTTTCAATAAACGCGATTTGAAAAATATTCACGCTGAAGAAGTGGCTTTCATGAAACAAAAGAAGAAGTCGGGAGATAAATCAAGTCAAATTGTTGCACGTAGCTCGAACAATCGTTACTTCGATCACGAAAACACGTCCCAGGTTTCCAATGTAAATTTCCGCCGATTCCATTTGGCAACTTCCGCGCGGCGACGCGAAGATGCGGAGTCAAAACTAAACAAAAGCCCCCTCAAGCGAAAGTCCCGATTTGATAGTTTACGATCCACAGCGGAAATTGGACACGACAATCGCACGCTTCGCGAGCGAGCGTTTATCGCGGTTCCGCCTCTCGACGACATCACGAAGCCCGATGATGTAAGCGCTTGGGGCACCCGCGACGCTGGTAATCGACTTGCCTCTTCTCCTTCGCCTCACACTTTAGTTGCGCTCACTGAGAGCGAGAGAATTGAGGCTTATTTGAAACGTGAGACAACGATACATCTGGCGCGAATAGAAGAGGCAAGAAGATTGGCCGAGTCGCAGGTGCATGGGACACGTGGTGTGTCTGATGTGTCCCCGGAGCCGTGGTTAGATTTTGTACGCTTTCAAAGAGACGCCTTCGCACTCAGAGCAAGTGTGAAAGTACTGACCCACAATGCCAGAAAAGCACAACTTCGTCTGTTGTCGGAGAAACAGGCGGCAATACTCCGCCGTGCGCTTGATGTACCAGGCCTCGAATCAAATGAGGAGCTGTGGCTGAGTCTTGCCCGAGTTATCCAAAGTGCCGAAGTGGTGCAACATGGCGGAGTGCAGGAACAAGGTGCCAGCACGGAAATTGAGACGTTCTGGCAACAATCATTGTTGCATCAGAATGCTCCATTGAAGGCGAATCCGCGAGCATGGCTTGCCTATATCCGCTTCAAAATGGACGTAGAATTTTCAATTGATGTGATTCGTTCGTGCTTCAGCGAGGCTCTACACAGTACAATGAGCTCACTCGATGTTGGCCCTTATGGTCGCAAGGGACAAGGCATCATGGCATTACTGGTTACTTACAGCGAATTTGAACGTGGCCTTGGATATTCCGAACGTGCGCTGGCGACTCTACAAGCAGCTTTTGAGTATCACTGCTCGGTTCCACCTGTTGCTGCGGTTCAAGACAAGCCAGAAAGTGTCCAGCTCAAATTCTTTCAGGCATTCTGGGATAGTGAGCATCCTCGCGTTGGGGATGCATTGGAAAGTGGATGGACTCACTGGCTTCAACAGAAGGCACCACAGCTGTTTGCAACCAAATCCAAGTCTTCACCTCCGCAAGGCTGGATCGACATCTCAAGAATAACTGAAACTTCACAACAATGTCTGCTGAAGTGGTGGCGAACAACCAAGTTCGAGCACATTGGGACCATGACTGGATCGTCAAACGCAAAGGCATCATCGACACCTATGTGTGAGCGTGCGCCAGCTGAAGCCCCGTCGCCCTCAGCACACACTTCATCATCAAAGCACACTGGATCAACATCAACACACCCACAGCCACCCAGTATCGAAACTCGCATGGTGTATAGCAGTGTCCACGGGTTCCGCATTCCCATGCCGTCAGCCACGACACAGAAGACGGATTACATGCGGATACTCAAAGAACTTGATGATGTCAACGTCTCCAAGGAAGTAATCCAGGACCCTTCATCGCTTGCAAGGTTGGGTGGTCGAGGACGATCGCACTCGAGCCCACGCAACATATCACTGGAACGTCAACATGAAGAAAAGGTGCCCCGTCAAATTCTGAATCAGTGGCTAGCACGTGAAGATCGATTGTGCATGAATAGATGGAGCCCTGTACGTTCAGTAGTGGACCCCCGTGAGGCAGAAACACCACATAGAGCCATTTTCTTCGACACACTGTCCTCGACGATATGTCATGCGGCTTCGGACAATAAATCTCTCTCTCGCATGTGGGGCCTTGGCATTGGTGTTGAAGTCCTGGCATACGCCGGCTGCTCCTTTCGCAGCACTTCTTCGATAACGGATATGGAACACGCAAAGTTGGCTTCCGTGCAATCACTCACTGACCCAGTACTGTCTGACTTTTTCGACCCTCGTGGCGAGCGATGCAGACTATGGTGCGATGGTGGTGCTCTGCTGTCCCCTCAGGTTTTGGACATGCAATTCGCACGAACGTACAAATCTGAGGTTGGAAGTAGATTTGACAACAACAGCGATGTTTTGCCAAATTTGCTGTCCAATGCCACAATTTCTCGCCAGCAATTTTTACGACGAAGTTTCCTCCGCCTCCTCGCAGAGTTTCCACGGTGTTCGTCCCTGCTGTGCGCGTATATCTCATTTGAATGGCAAGTCCTGACGCGCCCTCTAACGTTGGTGTTGACCTCGAGCACACTTCAGCGGATGTTTTCCAAAGAGGCTTTGAATGACGCTACAATTCTACTACAGAAACAGCGCCAGAGAGCGAGGGAGGTATGCAAGTACGCATTTGCTGCGTCACCATTGGCAAAGGACGACTTGCGAGTTTGGGCGGCCTTTGCCAGTTGTGAATGGCAATATGGCGGTGATTCGAGTAGCGCGGAGAAAATCGTGTTCAAGGCCATGAGTCTTGCGAAACATCTTCCGAAACATTGTCAACGTGAAGTATCGCTGGTGTACTGGACGCTTGCAGACCGGCTTCTGTGGACGAGACGACACCGCAGTACGGCACGACTCAACGAGCGACAGCCCGAGACAGCTGTTGCCGCATTCATTCTAGTGGCAGCTTCAAGAGCCTTGCATGAATCCAACAGCACTGACATTCAAGCTGACATTAGCACCATCAAGATGCAGTGCAAACGACTTCGTAAAGGTCGATCTTCTTTGGACACATGTATTGTATCTCCCCCTCTTTTGTTAAAAGCTCGACAACAATACCTCGCGCTTATCAACAGTGAATTCGAGCGCGAGTCTCAGATTCGGTCACTGCCACCAACTCCGGTCGATGAGCACAACGTTATCGGCACCCTTCCGCCTCTACTTTACATCGCTGTGTCAGCAGCCTGGCTCGAGTACATCATTGGTGGAATTCACGCCGCATTTTCTTTTCTTCAGTCGATAATCGAGCGCGTCATTCAAGTGCGAAATCAACGAGCGTGGCAAGGGTTGACAATGAAAGAAGACCCAACAATTATTTACGAAGAATGGCTTCGGATGATGGTGCTACGACTACGGTGGGACCATGAACGTATTGGTGGCGCACTACCCGTTGCCTTCCTTCGTTCTTTTTCCCAAAGCTCGCTTGAATCTTTCCCTATTAATAGATTCTTCTTGCAATCATTCGCGAGCACACATAAACAAGCCCGCATGCAGCTCCAAGTGCGACAACTGTGGAACCGAACCGTTGACGCCGGTTTGCTTCCGAGCGATGCAGGCGGCACTTTTGCCAGTCTCCTGGCTTTAGTCATGTATGTTAGTGCGGCTGCCCCAGGCGACCATGCACTGTCGAAATCTCGACGACTAGTCAGATTCCTAGAAGATGTGTGGCTGACATCAGCCAATGGTCGTCAATCTGCATTGATTTGGCGATTGTATCTTGCGATAGAATTGATTACAAGCGAAAAGAACCGAAGTTATCCCAAACGTATCAAACGACTTTACCTGCGTGCGTTGCGTGCATGTCCTGGCAGTCGGAGCATCTGGGTTGATGCTGTGAGGCAACTGGATGGTGTTATTGACTGCGCACAGCGGCAACAGTGGCTTGAATCTGCACTCCGACGCGGTATTCGCCTCCATTCATTTCCAGAATTTGGTCGTACTGATTGAGTTTTGGGGCACTATGTGTAAATTTATTGCTTTTTGCGTCGATCAAGATTCTATTCAGCACCCCTGATCGTGCGCACCGAAATCTGATCATCCGCTCACTGTTTGTAGAGCTCGACTTTTAGAAAAGCGAAACTTTGGCAAACGACAACTCATTGGCGAATGTCTCAGCGTCAGAGGTTGTGAAGACACAGGTAAATGTATCCTCCTCGTCCGGTGCGACGGAGGACGCCGAAACAATAGAAGCAGACGCGTACTCCGAGGCTGTTTTTGTTACCACTGCGCCAATGGAGTGGCCCACAGATCGGATGTCCTCGATCTCGGTTGCGAGCACTTGGGTACGTAGGCTGTCCCGATCTTCAGGACGAACCCCCATCAAGTAGCGCTTTAGACTGCTGCGTGCCTGGATCAACCAATCAAACGATGAGCACGCCGCAGCTCTGGACAGGCACAGACACGAGCTGGTACTAAAACTTACCGCCGCGTCCGCGCTCTCGGGCTGATCCAAGTCGCCTATGGTACCAATAATGGCCCGTTCAATGTCAGATTGCGGAAAGTCGGCGTTCAACAAGAAATCGCTTATGCGATGGTACAGTAGTAACGTGTCGCAAAAATTGGGGTCGCGGTACGAAAGCAATGATAAAACTCCTGTGACACAACCACACGCACGAACATCAATGCCCAGTGCTCCCACCGGTAGCGAACAATAGCTTTTCTGCGCTGACCCGAATAAATATCTAGAACGGAAAAGCCACCATATGCGCCTCCCGACACGCGCACTCGATCCCACAGATATCCCATTTGCAGTAATTTGTTCACGACTAACAATTGTCCTTTGACACTCTGGATACATTCACAATTCCCACAACAACGTGTGAGTTGAGAACAACAGCATTTAGCAGGAGAAAACGTGTCTACCTGGCCAGGATGAACTAGCGGAATCGCCATTCCCACATAATTCACTTGCGTCGGCAGCACAAAAGCTTTGAACGACTCGGTTACCTTGAGACTATTTTTCCACCATTTCACCCAGCCAGGGTTGGTGGCAACGACGTTGCTTGTAGAAGCGTGCGACAGTGGCTTTAACCCACCATGAAAAGTTGAACGAGCACCTGTTTCTAGACGAGAGAGAAAAGCCGTCATGGCATCTGTGTGCTCATTTATGACAAAGGCTGTACTCGCCAAATTGGCATATCGCTTCGGTTGACCGACGTTGCGGGTGGCTGATTGCTGTAGCATCACCTTGCTGCGAATGCCGCGTAGACTTTGTAGCAGGGTCGCCCATTCATCCAGATTAATTTGTGCCCTAGCATCTGATTTCTCTCCGTCTGCATCCCCACCAGCAACATTAGATTCATCTCCAACAATCTCTAACTTTCGCAGCAGTTCGGCTGTGTGCTCGTAGGACGCAATTCCATGTAACAACTCCTCCAGCGCACCTCCCAGTGAGAACCTTCCTCTCATCCATGTATTTGCGTACGCGTGACCGCGCGACGGAATCGCATTCTCCAGGTCTGCTTTCCTTTGTTTGAGAAATTCTACGGCTCTAGCTGGATCGTCCAGTCGTGCATGAAGCAACAGAAGCTCACACAGGTCAAATAGATCTTCAATCTGCGACTCTAACGCTTTGGCCCGCAAAAAGAGCCACATATTTGCGCTGCCGGAATCCGGCACGACATTGTTGGACATAGAAAAATAAGGCAGCGCCGATGGAGCGAGTGAAATGCCTCCCGTTTTGGAATCCTTTAACTGCATGATGTCCACTCGGCTCAAACCAGTATCTGTTCCCGAATCCATGACCAAGTTGCAAAACAACGGCAACAGCTTTAATTCAGCCACCGAAAGCATTCGCAAATCGAATGCAATATCAACATAAACAATCGAATTCGATTCAGGTATTGTTGTTGTCAACAATGTGAAGCACGGCGTACTTTGCGCCGCATCGGATTCACTGTGAGTGTCGATACGGCATCCCGCATCGTCTCTCACGACAGTGGAATACCTATTCGGAGCGACGGGGTCGATGTCATCCAGAGACAAATGAGGGATTGTTGCTTTCGCTTCGGCAGAGTCTTCCTGCTGCTGGAGTTGCTTCAGTGTTTTTGTTTCTTCGACAATCGTCGACAAAGCGTCGCTGTTGGAATCCTTGACGATATCAGCTTTCGCAAGTGAGAGCCGTTTCTTTTCTTTCTCCTCGACAGTTTTTTGGAAATTGTCATCCGGAAACATTTCGACCGTTACACGATGGGAGTTCGAGACCAATAAAGTGTCCAACAGTTGACCAAGAAGAGTCTGTGTGTGTGATAAATTCTGTCGAAGTTCAAGAATACTTCGCTCGAAGAACAGTCCTGCCATCATCAGGACAGCAACAGCGCAACAGTGTGTTCAGTGGAATGTATCACTGGCATTAAATGAGAGTGCTTTATGACAGTGCTTTTTTGTGGCCGTACCGTCAAAGGGGCTTCGATCGTAGTTCCATCGTCGCATTACAGAGAGCATCAGTGTCAATCCTCTTGGGCGCGACGACTTTAGTTCGCGCATCCTGAACTCTAAGATGTTAATGGCGGCTTCAATTGCAGACTCGGAGAAAGATGCATTCACGAGCGTACTGATGGCATCAACGCCAACAAGCTGCCGATGGTAACGGTTGCTCGCCTCCATAGTAGCATCTGCAAGGTCTGCGACGAAGGTATCTGGGACTTCTGCGTGCCTGAAGGAACCGTTCTTGGCAAATAGAGATGCTTGCTCAAGCGCGAGCAAAACTAAGTCAACTAACTCTTGTTGGGATCCGTTAGGCACACCTGCCATGCCCACGGAGAAAACGCCTTGCTGCAGAGTAAAGTCGAAGCCATCATCGATCACGCGAGTGCCAAGGCCACTTTCCGTCAACAACTTCTGAAGAAGGCTTGCGGAGTTCCCAACGAGTAAATGATCCAAGACCGACACGAGCAACGAATCTAGCTCACTGAGCGGCTCCGCCCCAGTGCAAACCCAGTTGACGGACACGAAGTGCTCATTCATTTGCTCACTCGTTGCAGCATAAGGATACTTATGCCACTGCTGCAGCGTTTTGAGAGGTTGGTGATCAATCCTTGACACTGCCGCCGATTCTAAGGCATCGAACAGACTAGGATGACCGGGGGCAGCCCCTTGATCGTCAGCACTCAGCGCTGCCGTAAGACGTTCGTCAACGAAGGAAAGACGGTCCATTTCGTCATGATCTCCATACATCCAAACTCTGGCATTGGAGGGCGAATAGAACTTGTGGTAAAAGTCCAAAAATTTCTCGTACGTCAAATTGGGGATTTCTTCGGGATCACCACCAGAATCTACATGGTATGCCCGGACATCGGGGAACAGTAGCTGTTGCGCTCGGCGGCCCATCAAGCTTTCTGCATTCGAATATACTCCCTTCATTTCATTGTACACAACTCCTTTGAATTCCAGGTCGTCGTCTACATTATTTAGCTCGTAATGCCAGCCTTCTTGCTTGAGAACATGCTCATCGTGAGCAGCGCGTGGGTGAAACACAGCCTAGAACACAGATAAATGAAGCAATTATTGAACAGCGACTTGACCCACACACACTTGTACTCGCGCACTCTTACATCCACGTAAACGTCGGCTAGATTGTAAAGGTCTTTGACGTTTTGAGATGCAACTGGATAAACGGTGCGATCGGGCCACGTCATTGCATTGAGAAATGTCTGTAGACTTCCGCGTAACAAGTCAACGAACGGTTCTTTCGTTTTGTATTTCTCCGAGCCGCACAACACGCTGTGTTCGAGAACATGTGCTACCCCTGTGCTGTCTGGTGGCGGTGTTCGGAAAGCAATGCCAAACACTTTATTGGTGTCTTGAGCACGTACGCTTATCACCTGTGCTCCTGTAGGAATGTGCCGATACAGAGCACAATGACAGTCGTACTCTTTGATGTGTGTATACTGCTGCAGGGAGAAGTTTTCGTGTAGAACCACTCCTTGTTGCTCCCAGGGGACGACGATGTAGTACAACACCGTACATGCAATGTACGCCGCAACCAAGTGGCAAAGCACAAACCCCTGGCAACCCACCATCGTGTCGTGTTCTCACATCCTCAAGTAAGTCTGCACAAAAGACATCTAAACTCTATTTAGAGTTCTAACTCCCAGCTCAAACTTCTCCTCACCTTTGTTGCGTTGTGCACCTGGGTATTTCAAAAGCGGTAATTTGGACTCCAGTTCACCTCCGGCCACACAGTCAACACCAACAGCGATGTACCTGCTCTACCCACGACCCACTTCCATGCCAAACATACCCTGCTGGCACGGCCGAATTAGGGTGTTCATCGTGACCTTTCAGTCTTCATTTTTGCAATCACGGAGCAACAAGACACACGACAACACCAAGCAACGACGAACGACGACGACGCCGACGCAACGACAACAACAACGAGTTTTGATAGACCGCACGTTGAGATGAGAGAGGACGATGTCACCAACGCTGAACAGTCGGATCGATTCAGTTAGTCTCGATTACGGATATATTCACAAAATTAAATTATGGTATGTTATGTCTTTCCTTTTACAGGAATATACTCATTTTTAGGGATTTTAAACTTGTAGATATATTTTCATCCCCTATTTGTGGCACAAATTAGTTATCTTTAAACGGGAATAATTGCAAAAAATAAGTGCAGTTACCTTAATATGTGTTTGTAGATACTTAATGTGTGAGCAATTGTGGAGCATTAATCTCTCCTTTTATAAGAATACACGTTTTTCCGTGACGACCTCCAACGAAGTGGTGCTGGATTATTTCGATATTCCTGATTATAGATTACTCTTTTTGTATGTTCAAAAGTAACATTTGGAGTTGTCGCTAAATAGGAAGTTGTGGCCTGACCTGCCTGGGTGAAACCACGCGGTCACCCGCTCACTCCGGTCGTTCGTCGTTCGTTCGTTCGTTCGTTCGTTCGTTCGTTTGTTCGTTCGTTCGTCGCTTCGTTCGTTGTTTGGCCACAACGACCAACGACCGACGACCGACGACCGACGACCGCCGACCAACCAAAGACGACGACGACGACGAAGCGGCAATGATGGACGACAGCAACGACGACACAGCGATAACAATCAATCAGTGATGACGGGGAAGCACCTACTTGTTGTGGGTT
>ENA-OWNT01005370-OWNT01005370.1-seawater-metagenome-genome-assembly--contig:-NODE-5370-length-10600-cov-3.693909_pt1 | contig 10600 bp, 8 predicted proteins | sample MGYA00238136_ERZ651165 | MGnify/ENA primary metagenome ERZ651165 (study PRJEB26861, sample SAMN08777766) | seawater metagenome | isolation source: coastal seawater | place: USA: Florida | collected...
CACTCACTCACTCACTGTCGGTCGAGTGAGAGAATGGTGACCGCTCACTCACTCACTCACCCACTCACTCACTCACTCACTCACTCACTCGCACTGTCCACAGTTCACCATTCCGCGCTGACTGAAATATGCGGCGTCACAGTGAACGAATGAGTTGAGTGAGTGAGTGAGTGCCTGAGGTGTGACTGTGAGCGGCGGCCGTCCTTCACTCCCACTCCCACTCCCACTCCCACTCCCACTCCCACTCCCACTCCCCCTCCCACTCCCACTCCCACTCCCACTACCACTCCCACTCCCACTCCCACTCCCACTCACGGTCTGCCTGCCTGCGTCTTGCCTGAAATTCATTCACCTATCTATCTATCCATCTACAACTGGGAATTTGCGTTATTTAATGACTGTTTATGCGTTAACACCGCGTAATATCAAGTACAGATAGGTACTCAGTCACAGTCACATTCGCAGTCACAGTCACAGCGCCCACAGCGCCCACAGCGCCCACAGTGGCGGAGCAGCAGAGAGAGAGCGAGAGAGAGAGAGAGCGAAGGAAGGAAGGAAGGAAGGAAGGAAGGAAGGAAAGTGAGTGGGCAGTGAGTGGGCAGTGAGTGAGTGGGTCGGGCTGGGCAGGCGGCTGGTTGTCCACTCACTCACTCACTCACTCGCTGTAACTCACTCACTGTAACTCACTCATTCACTCTCAGTCAGTGAAGGAAGGAAGGAAGGAAGGAAGGTTCCGCCGTTTGCCGCTTGCCGCCGCCGTCCGCAGTGAAGCTGCGTCGTCGCTTCGTTGCTTCGTCGTCGTCGCTCCCACCTGAAATACCGTAGGTTGGTAATACTACACTAAGTGGTGCCTCGAGTACAATGTTGGTACTTTTGGTACAATGACGTTCGCGATTTCAGAGTTTCGATTTTCGATTTTCGAGTTTCGATTTTCGATTTTCGAAGGCGGCGAAAGAGCATTCGTTCGTTCGTTCGTCGTTTGTTCGTAGACTTCGTCGATCGTTCGTCTGTTCGTCGTTCGAAGAGGCGGAGAGCATTCGGTTGTTCGTCGTTCGTAGATGTGTTGGTTGGTTGGTTGGTTGGTTGGTAGATTCGTACATCCGTTGTCGTTGTCGTTGCTGTCGCTCGTCGGCCACGAGTTTGAAGTCTTATTGCTTGACGGTGAGGGACCGCTGTCCTTTCGCGATGTCATGTCAATGTCAATTGCGCGGCGCGGCGTGGAGTGGAGTGGAGTGCAGCAGTGAGTGAGTAAGAGAGAGAGAGAGACGGCAAGTCTGCGCCCAGAGGGGTTTAGGGGGCTTGAAACTCGGACTTGGTTCCGACCAGCAGAGCTGCGGCTGTGGCGCATATGTGGCACGTGAATGGACGAGCATGGACATGCTGGTAAAAAACACAATTTAAATCACTGGTGAAAAGTGATCAGACGTTTTTGTTGGTGCTGCACCCGCGCTACGTGCGAACGCTCGTGACCATGGAGCCGGGAACGCCGGGAACCTTGCGCCTCCGTGCTCTGGAGCTGCTCGCCACACTCCACTCCAGGGCCGAAGAGAAACACGACGTAGATGCTCTCGTTTCGTGGCGAAATGCCTCGAAGGGATCCGCACGTAAAAGCGGGTCCGAGATTGCGGACTCAACAGCCAAATTTGTGTGTACGACCGGCGATCAAAGCGTGTTATGTCTCAGCAGCCTCGCCATCCCGATGGGCACCTTAGCTCACGCCCGTGTCCGCATGGGCGATGTGCATTGTTTGACATTGTCCACGAGCTTACCAACTCGCGACTGTGGGAGCATCGGGCCAGTTGTAGATACTGCGAGGGAGACGTAGATTTACGAAAAAATGCTGCGCACCCAAAAAGTCGTGCCGTCGCACACGCGCTGACAAACTGGGCGGTTTAGATCTCATCTATCAAAGTGCTGTATGCAAAAGCCGACGATGCCAAGAAATCCATGTTGTGCTCGCGATACACATGCTTGTGATCCTGATGCAGAGCAGGTTGCCGGTGAGCGCAATCGACAATTCGCACATGGGGCATGGTGATTGCCATCCATAGAACAACAACCATGACAGTGGGCGCCACGTACCAGTAGTGTTTGAAAGTTCGAGGCATATTGAGCCCGAAGCTAAGTGAGATCAAAGCAACACAACAACGTCAATGGGAACATCATTCCACTCCACATTCGTGGCGGCGGATGTTGCAGCCAGCAGTTCGCGGTCGACAGTCGAGCACCACTCACTTCAGATACCTTGCTGGCGTCATTCACAGGTGCGCGTGGTTTCTGCAAAGTTGCCAATCATTGTGAACGAATGAGACCGACGCCCAGAGCACGTCGATAGAGGGCGCGTTGACGCCACATTCTCAACCTCGCAATCACGTACCCGGGGAAAAATTGGAACGTTTTTCATAGCTATGTGAGGATCCTTTCCAGTAAATCTAATTGTGGCGCTGGCTCCATCGTGCTCGGGCTGATCACCACCGCGCTTGGATTGATCACCACTGCTGCCTTTCCCATTGCGCACGTTTCTAATGCGACTGCGCCGCCCGCGACCAGTGTCGACGTCTTCATCATTACGAGCACGAGAGCGGTCTGACGTTCGTTCATTGGTGCGCTTCGAAGTGGAGTGATCCGAGCTAGACTGCCGTCTCCGATCCCTGTCCGCAAGCCGCCGCAGCTTCCCCATCTCCAGCCGTCTTGGCCGTGAAGATTTACGCTTTGATCTCCGCCGAACAGCCTCAATTTCCTCATCTTCTGTGGACTCTGATTCTGTGGCCGACTCGCCGTCAGAACCACTGTCGTCGCCATCGTCGTCGTCGTCGTCGTCCTCGCTGTCATCGTCCTTTTCCTCACTGTCGCTCTCACTGTCCTCCTCGTCCTCCTCGTCCTCCTCCCCCTCCTCGTCCTCACTGGTATCATCCTCATCTTGTTCGTTGGCGTCACTCTCCTCCTCTGCTTCAGTGTCGGTGTCGGACCCTTCACTCTGAGCTCTAGGTTTTGGTGGTTTCAATTTCTTTCGGCTTTTGCTTGCGTAGTCAGACACTTCGCTGCGGGAGGGGTTTCCTTTGTCAGTTTGAGATCGCCTCGCGAGTTCTGCGCCGCTCCCAATAACTTCGTTGAACGCATTGAGAAAGCAAGGACGCAGCAGTTTGCTTCGCACCACATCTACACTGAGCCGAATTTGAACACCGAGTCCAGTAATAATATTCACGACTTGTTCATCACCTCGTTCCTTGCGTTTCTGTTCGACGACTGTAGCAAGGCACTTTGGCCCTTTTCCCTCGTCAAGTTCATGCAACACCCTCCTCCCTGCAAGTTGGTGATGTTTGCCAACGGCCTTGAGTTTTGGTAGTTGCAAATCTTGCTCCCGGAACCAACCACTTTCTGAGTTGTCACCCACCACTCGAATCCACACTTGTTGTGAAACGGACGAGATTCTGACATCCGTGACCAAGAACTTTATTTGCTCCGGCGGTTCCGAGCAAGCAGCGAGTAGATTGCGCGCGAAAACTAAGTTGCTCGGTAGATTTGACTGTCGGCGACTCGTGTTGTTGGAGCGCTTATTCAGGAGCACAATGACGCCTGGCGAAAGTCGTGCACGCGATCCAATGTGTTTGGTCAAGCTGAGGGGGGCACATACAGGGTGATGCCGGATTTGAGACTTCTGCGGAACCGGGCGCACTTCTACTGCGCCTGCAGCGTTGACGAGCTCCACCTTGACACGATCGCCGCCGGACAAATCGATGATGCGAGCATCAAACATGGAGGAGCGCGAACGTCCCAGAATGACTTCCACATGGTCTCCTTCTTGCACTGGAAGATCGTTGATTTGCGCCGCATGATCCACGAAGCTGGTTTTCAAGTGCTGGAAATCGTGGGCATCTTTGTCCACGGTGACCTCGGATCCGTCGAAGAACAGCACGGTGTAGAACAGTTTCTTCGCCGCAGCGTCCGCGCTCGACACAATATTGCGTACGAAACCGATCGCTAGTTGTCCTGTATTGTGTGCTTTTGTGCGGACGTAAAACCCAACAAACGAAAAAGATTTGGGTCGGAAGTGGTCACTGACCCGCCCCTGGCGCTTCGACGGCGATGGCTCAGGCTTCGACGGGCTGCGTCTGCTGCTCGAGAGAGACATGTCGTAGGCAAACCGGCCAGAGACACCAAGATATCGTGGCAACAGCGTCACGCGCAAGTGCAACAGTCCGTTGGCGTCAGCTGGCGAGCCAGCCGCAGACTCCGCAACAAGAAGCAAGCGTATTTGGCAAATTGAATGCACACTTTAAAGCGCGTCACGAAACTTTCACGCGATGACACGCCCAGCTATGCACGCTCTTCACACCATGTTCTCTCTCCTCACACACAAAAACTTGTGTGCCGGATTCAGCAGTTGCCACCCCCTCCGCCGTCCTGATCTCATTTTCTTCACACACGGGACGTTCAACACTACTGTGTCACCCGCACGGACGCGATCCTGCCAAACCGAGGTTGGCAGCATGCAATCAACACGCGTTCCCCCGCATTGACACGTCGCATCGCACACGTACGTGCAGCCTAATTCGTCTGCGTGCACAGTCGAGCATCCAAGTGGTGACCACGTCGCTTCGCAACGACACCAGGGACGGAGGGACGGACGAACAGACAATGATGCAAACAGCAATGGAATGCAGAATGCAGTCAGTGAACGGTATGAAGTGTGAATGTGATTGTGATGCTATCTTTGATTCGGAATGTCGTCGACAGGCTGCGCGCTGCGCGCTGCGCGAATGTTCGTTCGAACGCCGACAATTTTCGAAGTTCGTTGGTGTTCGTTCGTTCGTTCGTTCGTTCGTTCATTGGTTCGATCGATCACTGTGACTTGTGACTGCGACTTCGAGTGTTGTGTCGTGGTGGTTGTGGTGGTCGTGTCGCGTGCTACGTTGTTGTTTCGCTATTTGTGACGTGGTCAATGTGGTCTGTCCAGGAGGTGGACACATACATTGTGACGATGCTGTGCAGTAAGTCGCTGATGCGAAATCGGCATCGAAATGCAGGATTGTGTTGGCAAGGTTTAACCAAACGGGCGTGGCAGACAGAAAAGCTGACAGTGTTTCGCATAGGATAAAAAAAGTTGTAGTTGATTTTGGGCATTGGACCCGCAAGATGTGGAAGTCGATTGCGAAGGTGTTGGTACTCGCAGTGGCTGCATTGTCGCTGCTGGTGCCATTGTCCAGGTTCACGTACCATTCTCGCATTGAGGCCGAGGTGTCCCCAGTTAAAGATCAGTTGCTAAGCCAAAGCGAACTCAGCGAATGCAAAGGTGCGTACATTCAGTATCGATGGCTTTCACGAATTGTTCTGTCTCTGCTGATCCGTCAACTTTCGTTTGACTATCGTGTGCCTGCATTGAAGCTGAGTTCAAAGATGGTGCCATCGTGGCCGGCGAGGACTGCCAGGATTATTGCGAGCAAACGTTGGAGCTTTCTGAGAAGAGGCAGTCAATTCTCCACGATGTCAGAGAAGGTAATTTCGCGGCGAAGCTTCTTGCTGAAGCCTTTGATACAGGACGTGGCAAAGACCAATCTTCAAAAATTGCATCGCTCTACGGCCGCAAGACATGTGCTGGCGTGATTTCCGGTGTTGACCGTGCGTATCAAACACGCTGCATCAGCGTCTCCTGCTTGGTGGCTCAACACCCGCTCTCTGTGCATGTCATCTGCTATTGATTGCAGGAACCAACAAAATAGTTGACATTGCGATGCTTGCATGGGCGGCAGTTGCGGTAGTTGTTATTGCATCTATCTTGCTGATGCCATTCGTGAAAGTTGGCGATAAAAAGGACACATAACGGCGGTGGTGCCTGCGCAGCATCATTCACATGCAAAGAAATTCCACAAAACAAGCCACGCAGTATGACACATTGCTGAATTTAACAATAAGAAACAAGAATCAGTGCTGGACATTAATCGACCACTGTTGACCGGAGTAGGTCAACAACAACACAAATCAATCGGTGGCGCCGCCCATCATATGTCGCAGCTTCTCGGTAAAACTCAGCCGTGATTCCGCGGCCTGTGCGTCCCTACGTGCTGCAAGAGCCTTTCGGTTCAACTCTGCCCTTTTGCGGCGCTCTCTACTTGCGCGGTCAGATTGCGATGACTCCAAAGAGTTGGACCTCGGCCGAGTAGCTGCAGACGACGTTGGGTACTCGGCGTCGTCTTCTGTATCGCGTGCGATTGGCACTGCTTGCCCGTCGTGTTCGTCAACCGTCTTTTCTTCCCCACTGCTGGAGGTTCCTGAGGCCGGGCGAATGACGTTTGATTGTGCCACGTGAGAGACTTGGTAAACGGTGTGCTGTTTGCTCTCAGAAGGCCCAGCGTAGTTCGTGGGGGTTGTTGCATTGAACCGTTGAACGCTCCAACCATACTTCGTGGAGTTGCCGCGCAAAGATTGTGTCAGCAAGCCCGAAGATCTCTTCTTTTTCCTCGTTTTACGGGACGCCGATCGTCCATGACGTGTAAAGATCTTCCTGGTTGTTTGCGGCGCCGGTGCGGTCGCAGGTCTCGTCATAGTTTTCTGACCATGTAAGTTCACACGCGGTCCTCGCGACCCTGTACCAAGACCAAGCACTTGCGATGAGGAAGATCTCAAAAGTAGTGAATGCAAACACTGAGAAGTCCGACCTCGATTAAATCCAGACGTTGTGCTGGTCAAGCGCTTAGCTTTTGTCGACTGCTGTAAAGCCTGGGCGCAAGCACATCCAACGCGACGGTAAACGATCGGCGCTGACAACGGTTGCAAGGTGAAATCGCGGGCACACCGTAAAACTTGTAGCTGCGAAGCTCTGCCTTATCACCGGAGGCCGGTCTCTTGCGGATTGCATCTCCACTGGAGAATGCTGCCCTGTGAGCACTGGTGACGTTGCTCGTGAATGCCCTAGTTGCTCCAGAGAGAGATTGCAGTCAATTGCAAAACTATCGAGCAAGGCTACGGCAGAGTCGACGGCCAACTTTTCTGTGATTTTCTGCACACATCAGGAACACGACGAAGTTATGTGCCTCTGCCTAAGATGTCGACGACGAAATGCAATCGCCTAGACCTTGTTTTGCTGGTGTGTTTTGTTTGCCGCGTCTTTCACCTGTTTCGGTGTCGAGGAAGTACGCTGGAGCTTCTTCAACGTGGCACCTGTCGGAGAAAAAAAGACAATGACGTAAGCAGTCGACTTAACAAATTGGAGTCCACGTTGATGGGTGCGCACCTGTTTGGTCGGCATCATTGACGTATTCTAAAATGGCGATGGCGACTGCTCGCAACGCGTTCGCTTCGATTTGCTCCTGAGAAAGCATCAAACGGTTGGAAAGTTAGGACGCCGTATGCTATCGCCAAACGTGTGCAGACAACAGTGATCATAAAAACGTACTTCGGCTTGCCCTCGACGCGGCTTGTGCGACCTCAACTTCGGCTTTTGCCTGACGCTCGCCTTCATTTTTTTGCGTCGATCTGCGAGGCTTGTGACTTTGACGTTGCTATCCGGGAATGGTCGAATACTATTGCCTCGGGCGATCGTTTCTTTCTTTGTCGCTTCAAGTTGCTGTCGCGCAAAGCGACTGACCGTTCGTTTACGACGCGTTGGGGCTGATCCGGGCCTTTTCATGTTCGACCGCCACGGACGATCGTAGTTTCGTCGTCCAGTTGTGGACTGAGTGTCTTCTTCGTCATCGTCGTCGTGTTCTTCGCCGCCTGTGGAGCTATGTTGTCCATCACGGCGGACATTTCCACTACCATTGGACGAGTCGATGCCATGCATTAGCACCGGTTGATCGTCTGGCTTTGCAAAATACACCCAAGACCCAGTATTCCTCGGAGAGAACAGCTGTGGATCAACACTCCCTGAACACAATGTGCCAGCAGACAACAACAAGAATTTCCGTCAATGCAAAATTCGCCGCAGAGCAGTGGTCAGAATAGAGCAAACCATTTTTGTCAGGCTTTGACGCACAAACAAGCAACGGAGCGTCGATAACATCCTGGTTGAGCTGTGCAAAGCAGACACGTATGAGCGTCATCGTAACGCAACTTCGAAATCGTGGCATAATGACCTTTGAAATACCTGATATTCGTGTAGGACACACCATCGGAAGCCTTCATCTGAATTGGACTTGAAAAGCCTTAATTTGTGGTAAGCTAGAAATAGTTCCGGCCTACACGGAACGCAAGCAGACGCAATCAGACCGGGTGATTGAAAGAGGAAGTGGGAGAACCAACGTTGTGCACCGCGCGCAACGCACCCTTGCACAGTCATTTGAATGTCCACATTTGGTCGGTGCAGTCTGTAAAGCGGCTGGCCATTGTGCACGACCTCGCCAATTGTGGACTTGCACGGGTGGTACATGCCCATCAAGCTCGAGTACGGCCCTTGATGGCCGGAAAGAGCAACGATGTTGGAGGACGAATCTTCATGAGAATTATTTGTAGGAGTGGGGCTCCTTGCACTTGATGGTGAAGCGGCTTGTCGCTCCCACAGACTCAAGCCCGCGCCTTCGTCAACGTTGGCAATGACTGGTTTGCTGTGCTCGCCGTCATTTGCGAGCTCACACATCAATTTCGTCTCTTTGAAAGCACTCCATTGATTTGCGTTCTCGACCAGACCTGACAGATGTTCACAGAGCTCGTCCCGATCAAACTTGAGAATTCCGCTCGGAGCTCGCATGGTTGAAGCTTTGGGTCGTGACTGCGATACCGATGCAATGGCAGCATTGAGGTGCAACAATCGAATGCGCTCCGCGTCTGACTCACTGTCTTCTTCATTGGAAGATCTGAAACTGTCATCATCATCACCACCGTTGACATTAGGATCAGACGTTGGGCTGTCGGCAGTCCGTTGGACTACGGGTGTTTCAACTGTGTCACCGAATTCACCCGATTCGCTGTCACTGAACCCCAGCGAAATGTGCTCCTCGCTTTCGTTCGTTGTAGGATTTTCGGCCACTGGTTCTGACACGTCTTGAGCATCCTCTTTACTTTCGTCGATCGGGGCAGGAGCAGGTGTGGTGTCGACAGCCAATGGCACAGGTTTAGTATCTACTTGTGGCGGCAGCTTCGCCGCTGGTGTCGTGGCAGTGTCCTCAAAATCTCCTGATTCGCTACTGCCATCGAAGTCATCAAATTGATCTTCGTCACTTTCACCAATGGGCTCTGTCTCTGTAGTCAGTAGTGGATTACTGCCAACTTGTGGTTCTGGATTGGCGACTGGTGTTGTGGCAGTGTCCTCAAATTCGTCGCCAGAGCTGCTGGTAACATCATCTTCTTCTTCGTTGATTGCCACAGAACTGGCGGGTGCTGTATTCACAACCAAAGGTGGTTGGTTTTTGGGTTGGGAAGCATTTTTTGGCGTTGTATCCGTTGCCTCACGAGCAACAGGTGTTGCAGTAGAGTCTTCGAATTCATCGCCGGAACTACTGCTTCCATCGAAGTCATCATCGTCGTCCATATCAGCTTCAACCTGTTGTTGCTCAAGTTCCCGTTTCTTTCTCGCCTCCTCTTCTTCCTTTGCTTTTCTTTCATCAACTTTTTGTTTCATGGTTCTGACCGGAGACAATTGCCGCCCAAGATTCTTGAAGAAGTTTGACATTTTGGCTCCAACGTCGTCATCTTTCTTCTTCTTTTTCGCTCCAAGATTTGGCCACATCTTGTTTTACGAAACTGCACAGAGCGGTCCGTCCCAAATACAAAATTTCAAAGTAAACACGCTACAGTGTGCCTTCTTTCAGAACATTCGACCACGCACGTGTTCCCGAAAATATAATGTTGTGCACGCCGTAAAATGAAGAGCGTCGCCTTTTGTTCAGACTACATTTCGATGCAGATTGTGGAATGCCGTCACCGCCCAGCACAACACGAACTGCAGCGCACATTCCAAAGCAAGAGGCGCAACAAGAAAACGAGAAAGGCAGAGAAGAACAAAAAAAAAAGCAACGACTAAACGTTGTCGCGACACTCATATGAATGTAGCAAATGACAGCCAATTCGTGCAGGCAGCGCACAAACCAGTCACCCCACGTCCTCCACGTCGTGATGTTTGAAATAGTCAGTGCTGTTCGGAAGTGCTGAAGAATCTCACAACGTTTGCGTTGGAATCCATGGGAGACTAAGTGGTAGCTGTACAACATCTTACACCAGTAATGGCGCCAAATGGCCACTTCCCCTCGAATGTTCATTCATTTCACAATGTCTGGTAGCGTTGCGTGTTGTTGCTGCTTATTTGCACGGTTCGTTTTCCGTTGGTGAGATCATTGCTACTCTAGCACGTGTTCAACATGTATGTATGTATGTATGTCATGTATGTATGTTCCACTTTTTTCCAATTACAACTGTTGCTACCACCATCTATCTCATGATCATTGTCATCGTCATCATCATCACGGAGCTCCAGAGCGTTGACTTTTCTTTGGAGGATCGAAGATGGTGACGAACGACTGAAGAAGAACTGGCTCTCTCAATCTTTGTCAAAAACTTGCGTTTTGCTTCGACTTTGAGCCGAATACGGCAAGCATGACGTCATTGCTCAAACCAACTCATCAACCGGAGGTCCGGAGGTCCTGGTTCTGGCTTCAAATCGTCATCATCA
>ENA-OWNT01005373-OWNT01005373.1-seawater-metagenome-genome-assembly--contig:-NODE-5373-length-10593-cov-4.179631_pt1 | contig 10593 bp, 2 predicted proteins | sample MGYA00238136_ERZ651165 | MGnify/ENA primary metagenome ERZ651165 (study PRJEB26861, sample SAMN08777766) | seawater metagenome | isolation source: coastal seawater | place: USA: Florida | collected...
TGCCATTGCGTCGTGACGTGCGTCGCTTGTTTTTGCTAAGAGACCTAGGTGATGCGATGCTTGTTTTTGAAGTGGACTTGCGTGCCTGGATGGATGGATGGATGGATGGACGGGGTTGGGCACGCAGCGCGTCGAGGTTGCGTGTCTGCGCGCTCTACTATAACTATACACTGGCAACCTGTCGATATTGTACACCTCGTCGACGTACGTCAACATTGGAAAGTACGTATCACCTGAAGAACATGTTTCACTGACTGTTTGCTGTTTGTCAAAACGGTTGGCGCGCTGTTGCAGCTTGAGTACGTTCTTCTAATGCTTGGTGCAAAGGGCCCGAAGAATTTACGTACATGATGAACAGCAAACGTTTTGTACTTTTCTCAATTATTTTCGTTTGCGGTGCTGGCCCAGCAATCTTCTGGCTTGCTTGTCGTGGTTCTTCACCTCCACTATTAAGCTCGGCAAATGTTGAAGCCTTGTTGAGTGACTCAACAATGTGAGTGCACGGGCTCCTTCGGATGCAAGAAAACTCTTGCTTCTGAGTGGCCGCAATGGGCAGGCCTGGTGCCCTCTCGTCAGCGCTGCGTCTGCGTGTTGTCACGCTCGTCGTCGCGGCAGCAATGCTTCCAAGCCATTGTCATTTGCTGCGCAGGTCAACACGCCCACACTTTCCGGATCCAAGGAATTTTCAAGCTCAATCCAATGGCGAGCCACCGTTTGCTTCGACATTCGAACACTCCTACCCACCACTTCCGCGTTTGCCAGAAGAGCTAAGCCTAGCCAGCATCCCACTCAAGCCGCCGCCCCCTGGACTTTTGTACGACTCATTCACCGCCACGACGGGACCGCAAGCAGGACTCCAAGCACCTGGGACGAGGGCATCAGGACCGCCGCTCCCGCCGAACGAGTTCGTTCCAGCGTTGCCAGTCACCGGATTGATATGAGTGATCCGCGCATACCGGCCTGTCGTTTTAATGTGCCATCACATGATCCAACACAGAAGCGCATTGCTACAGCAATGCTCGAACCGTGCGCGAACCTTCCAAGTTCCGTGTCGGAGCGTCCTGCGTGGCAGTTACTTCAAGCCAAATCCCTGTGGCGTTGTATCATATAGACAACGAGAGTGTTGTTGGCCGAAGTGGCAGCTTGTACACAACAGGCAGTCTCCAACCTGTATCGGCTGCGTGAGTTGAGGACGTTCACCGCGTAGTCATAAGTTAGTAACCACTGTATTTTCGTAGTTTTACGTTAGCGCTGTTCACACATGTCTATGGTGTGCTGTATGGCGAACTGTCAACGCCATGGGCTTCCACGTGAGGGCGGCTGCCGATTGGACCTCATCTTGTTCCACTGCCACGGCGAGTGGATTCGAGGGTCCGCGTTTGTCGGTGCTGGACGGGGTGTCCACGAATGACTTGGGGGACTCAAATTCGCGGTGTGGTGGGAACTTTGGGGAGTGTATCCGTGCGACGGCGCCTGTCGCACTGGTGAAACTTGCCGATATGGCGAGTGACTTGGCGCTGGCGCCGGTGTCGGCGTGTGCGATGTTGTCTACACACAAGTGAAAAAAAAGTCAATGCGGGTTAGCGAATTTGATTGCGACACGTCAAATCAACAAAGCTTGAAACTGGGTTGTACCTGGGGCAATCTTGATGGCGAGTAAGCGCGTCGAGCAGGCGATGCTCCCATGACAGGAATTCTGTCAGGAGTCCAGGCCTGTTGTCGTTTATCTTCAGCGTCCCGCTGAGCAGCCCGTTCCTGGCGTGCAGCACGCAGTGCTTGCTGAGCCGAGTTATTGTTCACAATGCTCATCAGATCGTCGATGTCGCTCATTGGGTCAGCACGTGAACCAGAGTTGGACGTCGGCGGCGAACGGAAGGATCTATTCGGGTTGCGAGTATCCTGCGAGGTCGCCCTGCCCTTCATCTGAGCGATATTTTGCCGAATTCTGTTGATGATTTCGGTCTGCTGCGCCTGTTGCTCAGCATGATGTTCGACAAATTTCTTGTGTTCCACGTAAAGGAGTGTGAACCGCGTTTTCATATGAGCAAGTTCCTGTTTTGCCCGCCGAGCTTCTTCTTGCACAGCACCTGACGCGTCACTGCGATGACTACCCCGGCTACCCTGACTAATTGCAACCTCTGCGAGTTTGGCTTCAGCACGTTTGCGCGCTCGCTGCAGCAGGTCGATTTCTTCGTCCTGGCGACGAATGCGCAGCATCAGCTGCTCCGTTTCTTGGCGACGCCGTTCTGCTACACGTTCTCGTGCCGACGATGACAACTCACGGTCTGGGCTTTGGTGGACGGAGTCTAATTGTGCTGCCAATCTAGTTGCCTGCTGCCTTGCCTTCTGCTCGCGCGCGCGAAGGTGTTCGACTTCGACTTCTAACTTCTGAGATGACGTTTCAGCAACAATAGTTGCCCGCTGCGAACTCTCCAGTTGAGATTCCAAGCGGTCAATGTAGCCTTGCTTGATTCTTGAAGCTAGCGCGGATTCACTTTCTTCCAAGGATAACTTTTCACGGAGCTCGGTTACCTCATCGCGAAGATCAGCTACTTCTGAGCGGGCAAGCTCAGTTTGCTTCTTTGCGTCCACAAGTTCTGCAGTCGGATCCTGGTCTGTGTCTCGTGCCACTTCGACAGACTCGCCGACGTCGCCCACATCACGAGTAATTTTGGCTGGAGACGACAGAATGCCTTTGATTTTATTCGCGCGACGTAGTTGAGCAACTTGGGCTTGGGCGTCGCGGAGCTGCCGCGACAGACTGGTGTTGGCGCGAGTGAGGGCACCACGGACACCGATGGCTTCCAGCCGCGTTTGCTCCAGGCGAGCTTCCGCAGCGTTCGCACGAAGCTCCTTTGCTTGGCAATCAGTCATCAATCGCTCAATTTCTGCCTCTCGATCATCGAGCATGCTCCTCAGTTGTTCTGTGGCACCGTTGGCTGCGTCCTCGCGATTGGCAGGCACAATAGCGGACTCGCTGATCGCGTGCACAAGCCGTTGCTGCGCGTCCAGAAGTTCGCGCTGCAAAGTGTCGTTTCGTGCCATGTAAGACTCTGCAGACAGGCGGCTGATATCGAGAGCACTGCGAGTGGCCTCGATTGTTTTATTGAACACGGCCTCTTGCCTCGCCATGTTATCAACCTCCGCTCGAAGACCTTGAATGGTCTCGCGTAGTTCTGTGTGGCCACGGTCGGATGCCGCATCCCGTTCCACAACGTCATGGAGTTCACTCTTGATCTGGGAGAGTTTCTCCGAAGCCCGATCTCGATCACTGCGAGCGGCGGCAACCTCAGCCTCTAGCGCAGCGACACGCTGCAGCGCGGACTGCGCCACACCCTGTGCCTCTGCAGCTTCTTGTGTTGCTTCCACCAAGGCTTTGGGATCAACTGCAACCTGGCTTCGCTCTTGCTCGACTTCGCGCAGGCGCTGCGACTGGATCTCGCGTTGCCGTTTGAGATCTGCTACTTCTTCTTGAAGTCGCGCGATCTCTGCGCGATCGAGAACACGCGCCTGCGCATCGGTGTCCTCGTTTCGCTCTTTGGCTGCTATTAGAGCTGCTTCTTCGGCAGTCACGCAGCCCTCCGGGACACCACAGCGGCCAACGCAGACCGGACGGCCATCGGGACTGCACCCGATCGACTCCAGATCAATTGCATCCTCAAGACTTTCTCTCTCTTGATCATGCTTGGCATCATCAGATGGTCGGCCGGATTGTTCCGCCGCCACAAGCCGCAATTGCAGAGCTTCCTGAATTTCTTCAGATTTGCGATGAGCTTCATTGGCCGACTTCAACATTGACTGCACCTCTTGCAACTCCGAGCGGTACTGTTCCATCTCACTCGTTGCCTTGATTTGTGCTTCGCGGGCCTCGTCACGCGCATGCAACGCAGACGCAGATTCTTCCAATGCCTCTTGGCGATCGGAATCCAAAACGGCCGCTCGCTGCTCGGAGCCCACCAGCTGTTCACGGAGCGCCTCGGCGCTTTGTAGTTCTGCTTCCAATTCATTGCCTTCTGATCGTAATTTCTGTAACAGGGTGTGGTGCTCCGTTTCCAATGCGCGGGTGGAATCACTATTGAGTCCTTCGGCGCGTTGGGCCGCAGAGAGCTCGTTCGTGGCTTCGCGCAGTGCGTCCTCGAGTTGTTCAGAAAGTTGATGCGCGGACTCCGCAGCAACTTGTGCTCGAGCTTCCGCCTCGCTCGCAGCTTGTAGCTCGGCTTGTAGCTGAAGGGTACGAGCGGCTTGCTCGTTCTGAGCTTCAGCAGCTCTGGCCCGTGCATTCTCCAAAGCATCGTTGGCGGCCTTAGCTTGGGCGATGGCAGCCGCAACTTCATCACGAAGTTGATCAGCGTCAGCTTCAGCCTTCGATGTCCTCGATTCTAGTGTTCCGAAGCGCTCGGCTGCGTCAGCAGCCCGTGATGCGGCTTCCTTGGCACTTTCTCTTGCCGCTGCCTTCGCGTCCGCAAGATCCTGCTGCAAGCGAGCAACGGCCGTCAAGTACTCAGTTTCTTTGTCCGTGTTGTCCGATTGCGGCTCCGAACGTTCCGTTGCAGCAGCACGAGCGGCATCAAGTTCTGTTTGAAGGTCTTCAATGACTTCATGTGCTTTGTTCAATTGGCGCTCGAAGTCGTTTACTTCGGCACGAGTCTTCAGCAACTTTTCAGTCAGCTTTGTAACTTCCTCGCGAAGACCAGCACTGTCGGACCGTAAATCTGACTCAGTCAACTTCAAGCGCTCTTTGTCCGCGACAAGCCCTTGATTCGCATTCTCGAGTTGCGCAATTTGTTCAGCTTGGTCGTGGTTGGATGACAAAAGTTTGCGGACTTGGTCCTCCGCGATCTCTTTGTTCGCGACGGCGTCGTTCAATTGACTTGCTGTCTTGGCTTCGGAAAGCCCTTGCTCACTCAACTCATCACGAAGTCGAGCCAGCTCGCCCGTGGCCTCATCGTGTGAAGCAGCCAACGCTGCTTCGCGTTGCTGCACAGCTTCCAATGCCGCTGCAGCGTCAGCTCGGTCCTTTTCCAAATGGTCGCGGCTACTAGACAGTGACTCGATTTCCGCACGCAGCTTCTCACTGACGGTCGCGTTTTCTGACTGCATAAGTTCTTGCGCCAAAGCATGGGATTCCAATTCTGCGTGAAGACGGTTGACTTGGTCATTTGATTGATTGACTTCACTCTTGTGTTTCTCCAATGTGTCAGCAAACTGCATTTCTTGAGCTTTTGTTGCATCGCCTGCCGAGCGGAGCTCCGTTCTAGCTTCGTCACGCTCTTGAAGCAGCCCACGCACTTCGTCGCCGAGGCGGTCGACTTCGGCGGCGGCTTCCGTGTGTAGTTGTGACTGCTGTTGTGCAGTTTCTGTGAGTTCGCGAACTTGTGCGGCCGATGCCGCCGCCTCGGAATCGAGCCTTGACTGTAGCTGCTGAATCACCGCTCCCGCGCGTTCACGTTCCTTGGATTGTGTCATGAGTTCCGTCGATTTCTCTTGAAGTTGCTGCTGCGCAGTGACCAGCTCCTCTTGCAGTGTCGTGTGTTGACTTTGACTCAGAGCTGCTGTTTCAGTGATGGAAGCGCGCAACTGTTGCAAAGCCGTCGTTTCGTCCTCCAGGTTGGCGATGCGCGACTGGGATTCGCGAAGTTCGGCCGCTTGCTCCAGTTCCGTTTGCTGGAGTTGGTCCAGATTTGATTTCAGTTCAGATACTTCAGCAAGGTGCTCTGCTGTTAATTCTTCGGCTTCGTTCTGTAGCTTTAGAAGTTCCTTCTCTTGGCCCGCAGACACTTGTTGAATTTGCGCGCATCTATTCTCTGCATCTCTTAATTGCGATTGGAGCTTTGCGCACTCCGCTGCGGTAGTCTCCAACTCCGTGTTCTGCTTTGACGAAGTAGCTTGCTGTCGCTCGATGTTCTGTTGCAACTCAGACATGTGATTTTTGGTTGTTGATAATTCACTCTCCACTTCACGGAGCCGACTAAGTTCCTCGTCCTGTTCAGAGACACGGCGCTCAAGAGTACGGATACTGTCTTTGAGATTGGCACTTTCCTGCTGTGCACTTGTGGAATTCGATTGGAGATCTCGGAGCTTTGCGGCCGTCTGCAGTTCGCGTTGTTGCGATTGTTGCAAGGCTTTTTGCAATGACTCATTTTCAGTGACGAGCTCTGTTTTGTTTGCTTGAAGTGCTGCAATTCGCCGGTTTGCCGCGTTGCTGGCAGCCTGGTGTTCATTCTTTAAATTTCCGATTGAATCGACCAGAGCTTGGTGGTCCTGGCTGCTCTGTTGCAGTTCGTGCTCCAAGTTCGCAATAGCTTTATCCTTGGCATCAATTTTAAGCTCGAACTGCGAGTTCAGTTCCTTGACTTGTGCTTCGTGCTTCATGGCCGAATCCTGCAAGCTTTGGCGAAGCTCTTGCAGCTGCTTTGCAGAAGCTTCCGATTGATCGTGGAGTTGTGCAGTCAAACTTGCTACTTCTTCAAGCCGTTCTGCTTCCTGTTCTCGAGATTGTAGCAGAGTCTGTTGTGCAGATTCAACTTGTTCTTCCAAACTGTTGACTTTGTTGGCAATTGTCGCGGACGCTTGCCGTTCTTCAGCAAGTTCCGACTGCGCAGACTGCAATTTTTTGGCTAACTCTTCGTTTGTGGAGACAACCTTGGACAGCTGCTCTGCATGGTCCGCATCGACGCCCTGAAGTTGCGCTTTCTGTTCTTTATTCTCTTGTTCACTTCGAGCGAGAGCAGCAGTGAGTTTCGCAACCTCAGCGTTGAGGCGCTGCAAGTCTGCTTGCAGGCTGTCTACCGTGGCTTGGGACTCTGTAAGTTCTCGAGCGGAACTGTCAACACGCTGTTCAAAAAGTTGCTTTTGGTGCTTCACGGTATTCTCCAAGTCCCGCTTTTCGTCTCGTAATTGATTCAGTTCCAAGTTCAAATCTGCAAGTGCGTTTTCAGCCGCAGCCGTGGCTTCCTGATGCTGCGCCTCAGCCTCGGTATTTTGTGACTCAGCGAGAGCTAATTTCTGCTGCGTTTCCTCCAATCGCCGAGACAATTCGCTGGCGCTCGTGGTCGCTTGATCTGAAGCAGCGTCCAGTTTCCGCTGCAGTGCGTCCCTCTCCTTTGTCAGCTCTGCCTGAGCCTTTTCTAGTTGCTGAGACAGCTCACCAGCGTCGTTGGCCGCTTGATCAGCAGCGGCAAGCTTCTGCGCGAATACAGCTTTCTCTTCCTCAAGCTTCGCAACAGTTTCAGCAGTGTCCCCGAGCTGTGCGCGTTGTGCCTGTTCGCGCCCTTCTAGACCCGATATCACCTGATCACGGTTGCGTAGTTGCTCCTGGGCAGCGTTGAGTGCACTCTCCAATTTCGCCGCAGTGGCGCTGTACGAATCAGCACTGGTTTTACTCGCGTTCAGCTCAGCAATAAGATCAGCCTTCTCAGACTCCAGGTTGGATGCCGTGTCATGGGCATCCGACGCCTCTTGCAAGTGAGCGCGAACACTCGCTTCGAGCTCGGCCACGCGGCTCTCAAGCTGACGATTAGAGCCTTGCTCTGTCTGCAAACGGTCTTGGTGTGCCTTCAACTCTTGGTGCAACTCGACTGCCTTCTTCTTTTCGTTTTCCAGTGCCTGGTTTGACTCAGACACAGTCTTCGACATTTTGTGCTTTTCTTGCTTGAGAGAGTCTTGAGCGACTTGCAGTTGTTCGTGCATTGAATCCAAAGTTTGGCGTTTTTCATCCAGTTCTGCTTGTTGCTGACGATTGAGATCGCGACCGACTTGTAGGTTTTCCTCTAAAGTCTTGACTTGTTGCTGCAGCGCTGCAACAGTATCTTCTGTGTTCGAAGCCAATAGCTTTGCAGCTGCAAGGTCAGCGGCCGCCTGACGCTCTGCTTCTAGCTTCTCAGCAGTGAGCCGCTGGACAGTGTCTTCGATTGCCGCGATTCTCGCAGCCTCTGCGGCGGCTTCCAGTTCCCGTTGTTCCGCTTGCGCCTTTGCGGCGGCTGCTTCTTCAGCCTGAAGTCGCTGTTGAGCCTCACGTTCTTCCGCCAGCCGCTTTTCGTTTGCAATTCGAGCTTGTTCAGCTGCACGTTGCTGTTCGTGTCGAGCAGCTTCCGCCTCCGCAGCAGCCGCACGTTCTTTCTCTCGGCGTGCCGCTGCGGCAGCTAGCTCAGCTTCCAGGCGTTCGTCTTCTGCCTTCTCGGCCGCGAGGCGCTCTGCTTCTGCCTTCTCGGCCGCGAGGCGCTCTGCTTCTGCCTTCTCGGCCGCGAGGCGCTCTGCTTCTGCCTTTTCGGCTGCGATGCGCTCTGCTTCTGCCTTCTCGGCCGCGAGGCGCTCTGCTTCTGCCTTTTCGGCTGCGATGCGCTCCGCTTCTGCCTTCTCGGCCGCGAGGCGCTCTGCTTCTGCCTTTTCGGCTGCAACACGCTCTGCTTCTGCCTCTTCGGCTGCGATGCGCTCCGCTTCTGCCTCTTCGGCTGCGACTCGCTCCGCTTCTGCCTTCTCGGCTGCGACGCGCTCCGCTTCTGCCTTCTCGGCTGCGACTCGCTCCGCTTCTGCCTTCTCGGCTGCGACTCGCTCCGCTTCTGCCTTCTCGGCGGCTGCGGCTCGCTCTCCTTCTTCCTCCTCCGCGGCGATGCGCTCACCTTCTGCTTTAGCGGCGGCGATGCGCTCGGCTTCCGCCGTTTTGGCCGCAAGGCGCTGAGCCTCTGCAGATGGAGCGTGCGTTGGCGAAACATCTGCGTCCACAAAGTCCGCATCAGAAGAAGAAGCATCTGAGTAGCTTTCCTCGTCAGTGTGCACCTCGGCTGCGTCGGCGAACTCGTCATCTTCGACTGCGAGGGCGCTGGCAGCTTTTTCGGACTGCAGCAACTCGAGTTCGGCTTCCGCAATGTCGCCAGCGTCTTCATCCGCATCCACAAAGTCTGCATCACTCGAATTCGAGTCTGAGTAACTCTCTTCGTCGATGTCACTTCGGTCAGAGACACCATCCTCAGTAGGCACAATCGCTGACGTCGACCCAACGTCCACAAAAGCATCGTCATCGGAGCTCGACTCGAATTCATCGGAGGCTGCAGCCGATACATCGCTGTCGACAGCTGCTTCAGGTGCGGCCTGCTCTTCAGCCAAACGTTGCTTCTCAGACTCTGCTTCAGCAGCGGCCTGCTCTTCGGCCAAACGTTGCTTCTCAGCCTCTGCTTCAGCTGCGGCCTGCTCTGCCTCCACACGTTGTTTTTCAGCCTCTGCTTCAGCTGCGGCCTGCTCTTCGGCCAAGCGTTGCTTCTCAGCCTCTGCTTCAGCAGCGGCCTGCTCTTCGGCCAAACGTTGTCTCTCAGCCTCTGCTTCAGCAGCGGCCTGCTCTTCGGCCAAACGTTGTTTCTCAGCCTCTGCTGCAGCAGCGGCCTGCTCTTCAGCCAAGCGTTGCTTCGCAGCCTCTGCTTCAGCTGCGGCCCGCTCTTCAGCCAAACGTTGCTTCTCAGCCTCAACGGCTGCGAGGGCGGCCGCATCAGTTCGCGGCGCGGTCTCACTCTCTTCGAACTCACCTGATTCGCTGTCTTCTTGTGATGATTCTCCCGGCTGAGGAGCAGTTGCATCTGCAAACTCAGTCGACGACTCGCTGTCGTCGCCGAGGGAAAAGTCGACGGGTTCATCAGGGTCGTACTCGGGCGCCGGAGCAGCGTCCTCGACGTCAGCACTGGCCTGAGCAACAGCTTTGCGTAGCGAGCGCTTGCGGGCGAGCTCCTCTGCATCAGCAAACTCATCTCCAGAATTCGAGTCACTAGATCCATCTTCTTCGGCATCCTCGAACATGTCTGAATCTGTGCCTGTACTGTGCCCATCTAAGCCTTCGCCTTCGTCATTTTCGGCAGCGCGAGCCTTGGCTGCTTCAGCAGTTCGGCGTAAAATGTTGATGGGTGACAGCTGCTTCCCAATATTTTGGAAAAAGTTCGACATCCGCGATCCAACTTCACTGAAATTAGGAGGGGAAGTTGCAGTCGGAGATCCTTGCGTCGGCTGTGCAGGAGCAGATACCGGTGCTGCGCTGCCAGCTCCGGCGTCTGCGAACTCACCCGAATCACTGTCTTCGCCAGACACGAATGAACTGTCGTCGCTGAACGTCTCAGCCTCTCCAGCCGCTGCGGCACCGGTGGCTGTAGTGGTGGCTGCAGCAGGAGTACTGGCGTCCTCAAACTCTCCCGACTCACTTTCGGATGCAGACGGGCCGTCCGAACTAAAACCGTCGTCCTCATCCACGCTGGACGCATCGTCGCGTTCGTCGTCCTGTTTTCGACCGGATCGTGGGGCGTCGTCGTCTTCTTCAGATCGCTTGCGGGGTGCAGTCACGGATTGGGGCGTAGGGCTCGCAGATGGATGCGTCGCAGGGGCAAGCTGCTCTTGGAGATTGTCTCCATCCTGTGCCGATGCCGGTTCCGCATTTTGTGTGCTCACCGCATCGTGCTCGACATCAGCAAACTCATCACCAGACCCTGAGTCGCTGGACTCATCTGCTTCAGCGTCCTCAAACTGGTCGGAATTAGTTTCGGAACTGTATCCCTCTGATTCATTGGAAGCAGCAGAGTCAGCTACAGTGGCTGCATGCTCCTCGGCCTCTGCACGCGC
>ENA-OWNT01005374-OWNT01005374.1-seawater-metagenome-genome-assembly--contig:-NODE-5374-length-10591-cov-3.934563_pt1 | contig 10591 bp, 8 predicted proteins | sample MGYA00238136_ERZ651165 | MGnify/ENA primary metagenome ERZ651165 (study PRJEB26861, sample SAMN08777766) | seawater metagenome | isolation source: coastal seawater | place: USA: Florida | collected...
CGGACTTCGTGCCGGCAGGCGGCGAGGCGGCGCAGTTCCCCCGGAAAGAAGACCAGGACATCGGCTTCATGCACGAACGGGCGGTCTTCGCCGGCCAGGGCGGCCAGACCCGGCTTCTGGAACGTCGGTTCGCCGACGGGCGGACGCACACGCTCCGCACGACGAAGTTCCCGGTGCTCGACGCCGACGGCGCCTCACCACCGCAGCCCCCCAGCCCCCACAGGACAGCCCACGCAGCGATCCGATGTGTCCGACCCATCATCGGGGCAAGATACCCCTCCCGAACCACAGAGGGAGCACCGTGCGGATCGCCATCACCGGAGCCAGCGGATTCCTGGGCACCCACCTGGTGGCCTCGGCGCTCCAGGCCGGCCACGAGGTGGTCGCCCTGAGCCGAAACCCGCAGCGTGGGTCCCCGGCGCCCGGCGTCACGTGGCGGCGGGGCGATCTGGCCGAGCCCGCCTCCCTCCGCACCGCCTTCTCCGGCTGCGACGTGGTCATCGCCAACGCCGCCCTCGCGCCCGGCCGTGGCCCCGCAGACGACGACGCCTTCGAGGTCGCCAATGTTCGCGGCGCCCGACACCAGGTCGACGCCGCGGCCGATGCCGGGGTCGACCGAGTGGTCTACATCTCCACGGTCGCGGTGTACCGCACGCGGCTGGGCCGGCGCTTGGCCGAGGGGGCCGAGCGCATCGACCCCGACCACCGCCGCTTCGACTGGAACCAGCTCACCACCGACCCGCGCTACGCACGCTCCAAGGCCCGCGCCGAGCAGGCCGTGTGGTCCGCCGCCGTGGCCCGAGGCCTCGCCCTCACCTCCCTCCGCCCCGGCCCGATCTACGGCGAGCACGATCACAAGATGACCCAGCGGTACGTCGACATGGTGCAGCGATGGCCTTGCCTGGCGCCCACGGTCCGCCTGCCCCACGTGCATGCCCGCGACGTGGCCGACGCCGCCCTCCGGGCCAGCGAGCGCCCCGCCACCGCGGGCCGCGCCTACAACACCACCGGCGACGCCGTCTCGGTCCATCGAGCCCTGCGGGCCCTCGCCAAGGCCCTGGGTCGCCCGCGCCCGATGCCTATCCCCGTGCCCCTCGTCGTCCGCTTCGACGACCGGCGGGCTCGCCGCGACCTCGGCTTCCGGCCGCGCTCCGTCGAGGAAGGCATGACCCAGGTGGCCGCGTGGATCAGCGGGCGTCGATCCGCGGAGGCGTCGGTGCCGTGAGGAGGTAGGCGTTGGTCGCCTCGAGCATCCGAGCCCGGTCGATCCGCCGCCCCCGGGGGATGTCGGCCCACAGCAGCCCTGCCGCGAGGGCGGTGAAGCCGGTCTGGGCGCCCATCACCCAGGCCCAGTCGTTGTCGTTGTTGACCAGCTCCACGGTGGCCCAGGTCTCGGCGGCGGCCGCGCCGGTGAACAGCGCCCGCAGCACGCCCCGGCCGGTGCGCCGACGACGCACGCGGCGCATGGCGTCGGTCTGGCGCGCGAGGTCGCGCACCTGAGGCCAGGTGACCACCTGGTCGGCGGCGTCGAGGTACGTCGGGTGGTCGTCCTCACGAAGGGGGGCCACCATCACGGCGTCGCCAGCCATGGCGACGGCCCAGAGCCAGACACTCATCCGCGGGCCGTCTCCCGGTCGCGGCGGCGCAGGAGCACCGCCAGGGGAACCAGCCAGCCCGTGGAGGCGACCGCCAGCAGGCTCGGGGCTTGGGAGCAGGCCTGGGACTTGTTGTCGTAGTCGTCGGACAGGCCTCCTTCGGCCTGCACGGTGATCTTGGCTGCAGAGCTTCCCGCGATGCCGGCGAGGTCGAGCACGAAGGTGTAGGTGCCTTCCTCGGGGACGGTGAGCCGAGGCTCCCAGCCGGCCGCCTCGAGCACCACCGGCCCGCCGCGGCCTTCGCCCTCGTAGACCGTCCACTGGAGCTGCCCGAGGCAGTCGGGCACGAAGGTGGAGGTGTTGATCATCTGGTAGGACAGCCCGCCCTTGAACACGTAGCTGAACTCCGCCACGGGCTCGGCACAGACCGTGACGTGGCCTCGCTTCACCACCGTGTCTTCGGCGGCGACGGTGCCGGTGTCGAGGCTGTAGCCGAAGTCGGCCAGGGTGAGCCGCACGTCGAACTGGCCCGTCTCGTCGTACACATGCTCGACGGTGTCGCCCCGAAGCACCGTGCCGTCGCCCATGAGCCACTCGGCCTCGCTGTAGTCGAAGAGGGCGTCGACCTGGGCCTCACAGGTGACCATGACCGGGGGGACGCCGCGAACCTGACCGCTGGCATCGACCGGCCCACACTCGAAGTCGACAGCCTGAGCCCACACGAGGGATACGAACAGGGACCACATCCTTGCCTCCAGATCGTACCTAACGTGCCGTCGACCGCGCACTTGCTAAGGCGTGGTCGCAAGAACCTCGGGATCGACGCATGCAGACCCTCACCGATGGCATCCGCTGCCTCCCGCTCCGGACCCCCACCCTGCCGCCCGCGACCCACACCAACACCTGGCTGCTGGGCGAGGGCTCCCTCCTCGTGGTCGACCCCGCCAGCCCCTACGACGACGAGCGCCAGCGGCTGATCACCGCCCTCGACACCCTCGCCGACGACGGGGAGCAGGTCGAGGCCCTGTTCCTCACCCACCACCACCACGACCATGTGTCCGGCGCGGTCCACCTCCAGCAGCACCTCGCGGCCCGCGGGCGGGCGGTGCCCATCATCGCGCACCCCGCCACCGCGACCCTCCTCGCCGGCAAGGTCGACGTCGACGTGCTGTGGAACGAAGGCGACCGCGTCGAGCTCGGCGGGCGCCTGCTGGAGGTCTTCCACACCCCTGGGCACGCACCGGGACACCTCGTGCTCCTCGACGACGCCTCGGGCCACCTGGTGGCCGGCGACATGGTGGCCGGGGTGGGCACGATCGCCATCGACCCGGACGAGGGCGACCTCGGCGACTACCTCGCCCACCTGGAGCGCCTGATCGCCCTCGCCCCCACGGCCCTGCTCCCCGCCCACGGTCCCGCCCTTCACGAGCCGACCGCGGTGCTCTCCGGGTACATCGCCCATCGCAATGGGCGGAGCGAGCAGATCCGCCAGGCCCTCGTCACCTACGGCCCCCAGACCCCCGAGGAGCTCGCGCCCCGGATCTACCCCGAGCTTCCGGCCATGCTCCATCCCCTGGCGGCACGGCAGATCCTCACCCATCTGCGCTGGCTCGCCGACCACGGGGTGTCCCGAGAGGAAGGCGGTCGCTGGCGGGAATAGCCGCCGACGCGCCCGGGGTTTGCCGGTGGCCGCCCCGCGGTTAGACGCCCGCTTGAACTCACGCGAGGAGCCACCATGCTCGTGACCACTCTCCTGACCCTCTCCATGGCCCCGTCCGCCGCCCTGGCCGCCCCCGACATCGGCCCGGCGCTCGAGGAGCCCAAGAAGGGCAAGTGGGACCCGAAGGGCAAGGCGATGGAGATCTACCTCCAGGCCCGCATCCAGATGAAGAAGGAAGACTGGGACAAGGCCACCGAGCTCTACGTCAGCAGCCTCTCGAAGCAGGCCGGCTGTGGCAAGTGCCTCAACGAGCTCGGCGATGTGCTCATCGGCGCCGAGCGCTACGACGACGCCGCCGCCACCGGCAAGATCCTCGCCCAGCTCTACCCCGACAAGATCAACGGCTGGGGCAACGTGGCCAACGCCATGCGCAAGAAGCGCGACTGGCAGGCCAGCATCGATGCCCTCGACGCCGTGCTCGAGATCGACCCCGATGCCTCCTGGGCCTGGGCCGACCGCCAGGACAGCTACATCCAGATGGGCGAGACCACCAAGCCCATGGAGCTCCTCGACACCGCCGAAGACGCCGGCCTCAAGGCCGACCAGGTCGCATGCCTCCGCGTCACCGTGCACACCGCCCGCGACGACATCGAGGCGGCCAAGGAGGAGTGGGAGGCCTGCGCCGAGAGCAAGTCGGCCGACCTCCGCCGCCCCGCCGAGGGCTGGCTGGCCCTGGTCGAGGGAGATGCCCAGAAGGCCGTCAACGCGCTGATGAAGGCCGGCACCGGCGACGCCATCCGCCTGGCCCTGGCCATGGCCCGCTACGACGAAGGCAAGCTCGACGCTTCCGTGAACCTCGCCGACAAGCTCCTGTCGGATCTCGACTGGCAGCCGTGGGATGTCCACGTCGTCAAGGCGCGCGCCCTCCTGGCCCTCGACAAGAAGGACGAAGCCCTCGCCCAGCTGCAGGAAGTCGTCCTGGCCGACGGCTGGGAGAAGGTCCACGCCGAAGCCAGCGTCCAGCAGGTGCTGCTCAAGGCCAAGGGCAAGGGCTGGGCGAAGGAGCTCGGCCTCACCTCCACCGAGCTCGCCGTGCGCATCCTCAGCGAGCAGGGCAAGGCCGACGACGCGAAGGCCCTGTTCGACAAGGCCGTCGCGATCTACGGCGAGACGGAAGGCCTGAAGGCTGCCCTCGCCCCGGCCGAAGAAGAAGAGGCCCCCGCCGAGGAGTAGCTCCTCTACCGCTCCTCGGGGGTATGCTCCCCACGAGGACGGTCCATGTCGCGCTGGCTCACCGCTGCCCTGGTCGCTGCCGCCTGTGTGGGCAGCGCCTCTCTCGGCTACCTGGCCGGTCGCCCCGCCGAGGCCCCGGTGCAGGCCCGCGACGGCATCCCCGACCACCAGGTGCCCGACTGGCGCATCGCCCTCGACCAGGCCCGTCGCACGTCTGACAGCGAGGCCCTGCGGGCACACGCTCTCGAGGTGATCAACGAGGCCGAGGGCGATGTGGCCCTCGCCGACGCCGTGCACCTGCTCGGCTGGGTCGGCCAGCCCCACGACCACGACCTGCTGGCCAGCTTCGCGCGTTCCGGCGACCCCATGCTGGAGGGGCCGGGCTGCGAAGCCTTGGGGCGGCTCGGCACCGACGCCGCCGTGCTCACCCTGCTGTCCTGGGTCGACGACCGCAACCTGGAGCCCGGCATCGTCCTGGTCGCCCTGGGCCACACCGGCCACCCCGATGCCCTCGACGAGCTCGTCCGTCGGCTGGACCACCCCGACCACACGTGGGTCGCCGCCTGGGCCCTCGCCCAGTTCGCGACCCCCCGGGCCGTCCACTTCCTCAGCGAGGCGCTCCGCGACGCCGAGCCCGCCCGGGCCGGGGCCCTCGCCCGAGCCCTGGGGTCCATGGTCGACGACGTACCCGAGGCCGCCGACGCCCTCCACGGCGTGTTGGCGGGCCCCCGCACCCCGCGCCGCACGGCCGCCCTGGTGGCCCTCGCAGAAGCCCACGACCCGCTGGTCTACGACATCCTCATGGCCGATCTGTCCGGGCCGGCCCCCACCGCCGCCCAGGCGGCCCACGCCCTCGGCAGCCTGGGCGACCCCCGCGCGGTCGACCAGCTCGCCTGGCAGGCCCGGAGCGCCCAGGCAGAGGTGCGCATGGCAGCCATCCAGGCGCTGAGCCGGCTCGACCACCCCGAGGCCGACGAAGCCCTGCTGGAGATGGTGCGCACCGCCCCCCCGACGGTCGCTGCCCACGCCGTGTCGGCCCTCCCCCGTGTCGACGACGAAGGTGTCCTCCAGGCGCTGCTCGACGCCATCACCACCCGGGGCAGCGAGGTCCGCCGGGCCGCGCTGCAGCGGCTCCTCGGCGGCAGCTGGCCCGTGGGGCAAGTGCCCGAGGCGGTGCTCGAGCTCGCCCGCACCGAGCTGCGTCACCCTACCGCCAACACCTGGGGCATCGACCCCGTCGGTCTCCTCCTCACCCACGGGGGCGTCGAGGACGCCGACCTGGTGGAGCGCGCCCTCACCAACGCCCCCAATCCGCAGCGCACGGCCGCCGTGTGGTCGCTGCAGAGCCTGGGCACCCCGGCGGCGCAGGCCCTCCTGGCCCGCCTCGCCGACGACTCCGACCCGGGGGTCCGCCAGGCCGCGCTGTCCGCCTTGCTCGACCTCGGCGCCGAGGAGCTCGTCGAAGAGCGCATCCTGGCTCACTTGGCCGCCGGCCGACAGGACTACGGCGCCGCCGAGCAGATGCTCGTCCGCCTCGGCACCCCCCGCGCCATCGGCGCGGTGCTTCAGCGCATCGAGAAAGGCACCCAGCGCGAGTGGACCTCCGCGGTGTCGGCCCTGGCCACCTCGGGCTCCCGCGACCACTGCGAGCAGCTCCTGGCCATCGCCGACCGCACCGGCGACCGAGGGCTTCGCGCCCACATCCTCCAGAGCCTGTCCTACTCGGAGACCGTCGACCTCGAGCAGGTGGTCGACCGGGCCCTCTCCGACGACGACCCCCAGCTCCAGGCCACCGCGGCCTACGGCCTGGCCCGCATGGACAGCCCCGAGAGCCGCGAGAAGCTCCTGGCCCTGACGAAGCACGACGAGCCCAGCGTCGCGACCGCAGCTCTCTCCTCCCTGGGCAGTCTGGGGGGCCCCGAGGCCGAGGAGGCGCTGGTGGCTGCCCTCGACGACCCCGACCTCGCTTGGTCGGCCGTGTCCTCCCTGCAGCAGGTCGGCACCCCCAGCGCACGGGAAGCCCTGCTCGATGCCTCCCGCGAGGCCGACGACCCGGGCGTGCGCGCCAGCATCGTGCAGCAGCTGGCCTGGATGGGGGCCGACGGCGCCCAAGCACGCCTGGGGGCGGCCCTGGGTGACGACGCCCCCGAGGTCCGCTCAGCGGCCATCTCGGCCCTTCAGGGCCTGGGCACCACCCAGGCCGCCGAGCAGCTCGCCTCGGCCCTCAAGCAGGGCGACCTGTCCGAGCAAGAGGCGGCTCAGGCCGCCATGGCCCTCGACGGCCTCGGGGGCGAGGTCGCCGCAGCCTACGAGGACCTCATCGACGAGCACCTGCCGGACGGCTTCGACGAGCCCCTCAACGACACCGGCTTCCGCCAGATGGTGTTCCCGCAGTAGACGCTACTGGCTGTGCAGCCGTGCCTCGTGGGGCAGCGCACCGATGACCGCGCTCTCGTGGGCCGCGAGCTCAGCCAGGCGGGCCAGCGTCTCGGCCTTTCCGAAGCGCTCGATGGCCAGGTCGACGTAGAGCGCGTGGTGGCGGGCCTCGCTGGCCAGCAACCCGTCGTAGAAGTCGGCCAGGGCCGGGTCGGGCAGGACCTGGGACAGCAGCTGCATGCGCTCACAGCTCCGCGCCTCGATGAGGGCACAGCAGAGCAGCGTGTCGAGGAGGCGCTCGGGCTCCCCACGGCGCACGGCCTTGTGCAACCCCGCGGCGTAGGCCGAGGGCTGCAGGGGCTCGAAGGCAATGCCTCGCTCGTCGAGCAGGGCGAGCACTTGCTCGAAGTGCCGCAGCTCCTCGCGGGCCAGCTCGGACAGGGGCACCATGAGGCCCGCGTCGTGCTGGTAGCGAAAGATGAGGTTCATGGCCGTGGACGCGGCCTTCTTCTCACAGTGAGCGTGGTCGACCAGGATGGTCGCCAGCTCGGGCAGGATGCCCTCCGCCCATCCGGGCGCCGTCGGCTCGGCCAGGCGGAGCATCGACCTCAGCGCCCGTCGAGGGTCTCGAAGCGGTAGGTCTGCAGCGACCCGCGCTGGAACTGCATCCGCACCCGACCATCCTCGCGCTCGAGCCCGATCATCCGGCCCGTGTCCGCCGAGAGCCCCTTGGCCACACCGACCGCCGTGAGCCGGCCCTCCACCGATTGCGTGGTCTGACCGTTCTTGATCGTGAAGCGATGCGTCGGCGTATCGATGGGTCACCTCCAAGGGGGGTTGGGGCCGCCTCCAACGTCGTCTCGGAGTGGCCGGCCCTCCCACATAGGAGGGGCCCGGGGTCACGTCAATGAGCCCATGACGCCCACGTGGTGGGCCCCATGGGAGACGCTCCGGCGATCAGAGGTTTCGCCGGTACTCGCCGCCGACCTCGTACAGCGCCTGGGTGATCTGACCGAGGGTGGCCACCCGCACCGTCTTCATCAGCTCGCCGAAGATGTTGCCCCCGTCGACCGCCACCTGCTGCAGTCGACGCAGCGCGACACCGCTCTCGTCGGCGTGTGCCGCCTGGAAGCGACGCACGGAATCGATCTGCCCCTGCTTCTCGGCCGGGGTGGCCCGGCGCAGCTCCGGCGTCTCGGGCTCCCAGTCGTCGCCGCTCGTGGCGGGGTCGAGGTAGGTGTTGATGCCGATGATGGGCAGCGAGCCGTCGTGCTTCTTCTGCTCGTAGTAGAGCGACTCTTCCTGGATCTGCATGCGCTGGTACTGCAGCTCCATGGCGCCCAGCACCCCGCCGCGGTCGGACAGCCGCTCGAACTCCTGCAGCACGGCCTCCTCGACGAGGTCGGTCAGATGGTCGACGAAGTAGCTGCCCTGCGTGTTGTTCTCGTTGCGGGCCAGCCCGAGCTCACGGTTGATGATGAGCTGGATGGCCATCGCCCGCCGCACGCTCTCCTCGGTGGGGGTGGTGATGGCCTCGTCGTAGGCGTTGGTGTGCAGGCTGTTGCAGTTGTCGGTGATGGCCAGCAACGCCTGCAGGGTCGTGCGGATGTCGTTGAACTGAATCTCGCGCGCGTGCAGCGACCGGCCGCTGGTCTGGATGTGGTACTTCAGCTTCTGGCTGCGGCTGTTGGCGCCATACCGCTCCCGCATGGCCACGGCCCAGATGCGCCGCGCCACGCGACCGATCACCGTGTACTCGGGGTCGAGCCCGTTGCTGAAGAAGTACGACAGGTTCGGCGCGAAGGCGTCGATGTCCATGCCTCGATTGAGGTAGTACTCCACGAAGGTGAAGCCGTTGGCCAGCGTGAAGGCCAGCTGGCTGATGGGGTTCGCTCCCGCCTCCGCGATGTGGTACCCGCTGATACTCACCGAATAGAAGTTTCGAACGTCGTTGTCGATGAACCAAGACTGGATGTCGCCCATCATCCGCAGGGCGAAGTTCGTGGAGAAGATGCAGGTGTTCTGGGCCTGGTCTTCCTTGAGGATGTCGGCCTGCACGGTGCCCCGCGCCGACGACACCGCCCGCGCCGAGAGGGCGCTGTGCTCCTCGGGGGTGGGCTGGCGCCCCTGCTCGGCCACGAAGGCGTCGACCTGCTGGTCGATGGCGGTGTTGAAGAACATCGCCAGCAGGATGGGGGCCGGGCCGTTGATGGTCATGGAAACCGAGGTGTTCGACGCGCACAGGTCGAAGCCCGAGTACAAGATCTTCATGTCGTCGAGGTGGGGCACGCTCACGCCGCTCTCACCGACCTTCCCGTAGATGTCGGGCCGCTCGTCGGGGTCTTCGCCGTACAGGGTGACCGAGTCGAAGGCCGTGGACAGCCGGTTCGCAGGCTCCCCCTCGCACAGGTAGTGGAAGCGCTTGTTGGTCTTGGCTGGCCCACCTTCGCCGGCGAACATGCGCTTGGGGTCTTCCCCGAGGCGCTTGAGGGGGAACACGCCGGCCGTGTAGGGGAAGCTGCCGGGGATGCCCTCCTTGTAGGCGAAGCGCACCACCTCACCGAACTCGGTGGTGTGCGGCAGCACGACCCGAGGGATGCGCTGACGGGACAGGCTCTCGTGCACCAGGGGCTGCCGGATCTCCCGCCCACGGACGGCGTAGACGAACTCGTCGCCGCTCCAACGGGACTGGGTGTCGGACCAGCCCTCCAGGTAGGTGCGGACCTCGGGCTTCAGCTGGTCGCGGGCCTCCTGCAGCTTCGCCTCCAGGACGGGCGCGGCCTCGGTGTCGCGCACCTCGTCGAGGGTGGCCTCGAGACGCTGCCAGCGACGGGCGGCCTCGGCCTGGGCCTTGCCCTCCTCGTGGTAGCCGCGGACGGTGTGGGCGATGTCGGCCAGGTAGCGCTCTCGCCCCTTGCCGATGAGGGCACCGGCGCTGGGGGAGTAGCGGGTGGCGGGCAGGTCGAGGGCGCTGGCCCAGCCGAGCTCGAAGCGCTCGTTCAGCACGCCGAGCAGGCCGTGGTAGAGGGCCGTGACGCCCATGTCGGCGAATCGGCTGGCCACCGTGCCGTAGACCGGCAGGAGCTCGTCGTCGCCGTGCCACAGGTTGCGGTTGCGCTTCACCTGCTTCCGCACGTCGCGGAAGGCGTCGAGCGCTCCCCGCTTCTCGAACTTGTTGATGGCGACCAGATCGGCGAAGTCCAGCATGTCGATCTTCTCGAGCTGGCTGGGGGCGCCGTACTCCGGGGTCATCACGTACAGGGAGAGGTCGGACAGCTCGGTGACATCGGCGTCGCCCTGGCCGATGCCGGAGGTCTCGACGATGACGAGGTCGTAGCCGGCGGCCTTGCACAGGGCGACGGCATCACCGGTGGCGGCCGACAGCTCGCCCTTCCGGTCGCGGGTGGCCAGGGAGCGCATGAACACGCGGTCCTGCTGGAGGGCGTTCATGCGGATGCGGTCCCCGAGGAGCGCGCCCCCGGTGCGCTTGCGCGTGGGGTCGACGGAGAGCACCGCGACCCGGCGCTCGGGGTCGTCCATCAGGAAGCGGCGGAGGAGCTCGTCGGTCAGGGAGGACTTGCCGGCCCCGCCGGTGCCGGTGATCCCCAGCACGGGGACCCGGAGGTCGGCGGCGGCGGCCATTCGCTGAGCATCGGCCGCAGACAGCCCGGCGCCGCCTTCTTCGTAGCCGTGCTCCACCACCGAGATGAGCCGCGCGAGGGCGCCG
>ENA-OWNT01005375-OWNT01005375.1-seawater-metagenome-genome-assembly--contig:-NODE-5375-length-10589-cov-2.685217_pt1 | contig 10589 bp, 11 predicted proteins | sample MGYA00238136_ERZ651165 | MGnify/ENA primary metagenome ERZ651165 (study PRJEB26861, sample SAMN08777766) | seawater metagenome | isolation source: coastal seawater | place: USA: Florida | collected...
TGCCAACTGCGATCCGGGCGAGATCGTGATCAAGTTCAGCCATGTGGTGTCCGCCAACGGCCATCCGAAAGGCGAGATGGCCAACGGTCTGGCCGAACGCATCAACAAGGAGATGAACGGCAAGGCCTGCATGCAGGTTTTCCCGTCCTCGCAGCTGTTCAACGATGACAAGGTGATGGAAGCCCTGCTGCTGGGGGATGTCCAGCTGGCCGCCCCGTCACTGTCGAAATTCGAGGCCTATACGAAGAAATACCGCCTCTTCGACCTGCCCTTCCTGTTCCAGGATATGGAAGCGGTGAACAAGTTCACCAGCTCCGACGCCGGCAAGGGCCTGCTGAACGCCATTTCCGACAAGGGCTATGTCGGTCTGGGTTATGTCTATAACGGGCTCAAGCATTTCTCGGCCAACAAGCCGCTGATGACCCCGGCAGACGCCTCGGGACTGAAATTCCGCGTGCAGACCTCCGACGTGGCGGTTGCGATGATCGAGGCCATGGGGGGCAACGCCCAGAAGCTGGCTTTCAAGGAAGTCTACGGCGCGCTTCAGACCGGCGTCGTCGACGGCCAGGAAAATACCTGGTCCAACATCTACACCAAGAAGTTCTTCGAGGTGCAGGACGGTGTGACCGAAACCAACCACGGCATCATCGACTATCTGGTGGTGACGAGCGTCGACTGGCTCGACAGCCTCGATGCGGATGTCCGTGACCAGTTCCTGACCATCCTCGGCGAAGTCACCACCGAGCGGAACGCCGCGGTCGGCGAAGTCGACATGGCAGCCCGTCAGGCGATCCTCGACGCCGGTGGCGTGATCCGCGAACTGACCCCGGAACAGCGTCAGGAATGGGTCGATGCGATGAAGCCCGTCTGGGAACAGTTCAAGGGCGACGTCGGTCAGGAAAACATCGACGCGGCACAGGCGATCAACGCCTCCATGTGATAGGCTGACGCCACACATGACCGGGGCGCGGGTATCCCCGCGCCCCTTTTTGCACCCGCCACAGCGCGGGAGGGAAGGGGACAGCCATGCAAACCGGCCACTCAACCGGGGTGATCGACAGGCTGGAAGAGACCGTCATCGCCTTGATCCTCGGCGTCATGACAATGGTCACTTTCTTCAATGTCGTCGCCAGATACGTTTTCAATTCGAATATCCTCTGGGCGTTGGAACTCACGGTGTTCCTGTTCGCCTGGCTCGCGCTGCTCGGGGCCTGCTATGCGGTCAAGAAGGGCGCGCATCTGGGCGTCGACGCCCTGATCGACATCCTGCCAGAAGGCCCGCGGCGGATCTGCGGCCTGATCTCCGTGGCCGTCTGCATCGTCTTCGCCTTCCTGCTGCTGAAAGGCGCCTGGGATTACTGGGCCAACTTCGCCAACCTGCCGCAGACGGAGGGCCGCTGGTTCCCCCTGGGCTTCGAGGAGAAGTTCCGGCCCAAGGCATGGTATGAGGTCAACGACATCCCCATGCCCGAGGTCCTGCGCTTCATCGAGCCGCTGATGAACGATGGCGACCGGTACGAGAAACTGCCCCGCTTCATCCCCTACATGATCCTGCCCTTCACCATGGCGCTGCTGCTCTTCCGGTTCTGCGTCGTGGCGGTCCATGTCTGGACCGGCAAGATCGACCGCATCGTGGCCAGCCACGAGGTTGAAGAAGAACTTGAAGAAGTCCGCCACCAGCGCGGCGATGTGTAATCCATGGAAGTCTTTATCCTTTTCGTGATGGTCGTGGGCCTGATGCTGATCGGCGTGCCGATCGCCGTCTCGCTCGGCACCTCCTCCATCCTCTTCCTGCTGTGGTATTCCGACACCTCGCTCGCCTCCATCGCGCAGACGCTGATGCAGGCTTTCGTCGGCCACTTCACCCTTCTGGCGATCCCGTTCTTCATCCTCGCCTCGTCCTTCATGTCCACCGGCGGCGTGGCGAAACGGATCATCCGCTTCTCCATCGCCTGCGTCGGCCACCTGCGCGGCGGCCTGGCGATTGCTGGCGTCTTTGCCTGCATGATCTTCGCGGCGCTGTCGGGGTCGTCCCCGGCGACGGTGGTCGCCATCGGGTCGATCGTGATCGGCGCGATGACCCAGGCGGGCTATTCCAAGGATTTCGCCGCCGGCGTGATCTGCAACGCCGGCACGCTCGGCATCCTGATCCCGCCCTCCATCGTGATGGTGGTCTATGCCACCGCGACCGACGTCTCTGTCGGACGGATGTTCCTGGCGGGCGTGATCCCCGGCCTGATGGCAGGCGGCATGCTGATGGCCACGATCTATGTCATGGCCCGGATCAAGGGGATGCCCGCGGGCGAATGGCGCGGCTTCCGCGAGATCTGGCTGTCCTTCAAGGATGCCTTCTGGGGCCTTATGCTGATCGTCATCATCATGGTCGGCATCTACGGCATCCCCGGCATCACCGGCGCGATCTTCACCCCGACCGAAGCGGCCGCCGTGGCCTCCGTCTATGCCTTCATCGCGGCGGTCTTCATCTACCGCGACATGGGGCCGCTCCACACCGCGGGCGAGGGGCCGAACCTGCCGCTCTACAAGAAGCCGATCGCGTTGGTCACCGCCTGGTTCCACCGCGACACGCAGAAGACCCTGTTCGAGGCGGGCAAGCTGACGGTCACGCTGATGTTCATCATCGCCAACGCGCTGATCCTCAAGCATGTGCTGACCGATGAGCAGATCCCGCAGCAGATCGCGGCGGCGATGCTGAACGCGGGCTTCGGGCCGGTGATGTTCCTGGTGATCGTCAACGTGATCCTGCTGATCGGCGGGCAGTTCATGGAGCCCTCGGGCCTCATCGTGATCGTGGCGCCGCTGGTCTTTCCCATCGCCATCGAGCTGGGCATCGATCCGATCCATCTCGGCATCATCATGGTGGTGAACATGGAGATCGGCATGATCACCCCGCCGGTCGGCCTCAACCTCTTCGTGACCTCCGGGGTCGCGGGGATGCCGATGATCCGGGTGGTGAAGGCGGCGCTGCCCTTCCTCGTGGTGCTCTTCGTCTTCCTGATCCTGGTGACCTATGTGCCCTGGATCTCGACATGGCTGCCAACCTCGGTCATGGGACCGGAGATCATCACCAGATGACCCAGGAAACGGCGTCCCGCGGGGCGCCGTTTTCCATTCCGTCCCTCAGGCGGGTTTCACGAGGTGCCAGACCTGCTCCACCGGATAGTCCTTGGCCCAGGCGGCCGGAATGGCGGCGCGGGTGTGGTCGGCCCAGTCCGGGGCATAGACCTCCTGGTAATTCTCGATCCCGAAACCGATCTCGCGGAACAGCGCGACCCAGTCCCCGATCGTCAGGTTGAAACACACCCCGCTCGGCTCGTAGGCGACCTTCGTCCAGTCCGCCCCCCACATGCCGCGATAGGGCCGGTGCAGTGTGGTGTCGCAGGGCGATCCGTCCAGCGGCGAACAGATCAGCGACAGCGGATGGTTCCCGAGGAATGCCAGCCGCCCGCCCGGCCGCAGCAGCCGCCAGGCCTCCCGTAGCCAGAGCTCGGGCCGGCACCAGATCGCCGCTCCGTATTCCGACACGGCAAAGTCGAACCCGCCCTCCGCCAGCCCGGTCTCTTCCGCATTGCCCTCGACAAAGGTGATCTCGGCCCCGTGCTGCCCGGCCAGCCGCCGCGCCGTCGCCAATTGTTCGGTGGAAAGGTCGATGGCGGTGACCCGCGCGCCGCGCCGCGCCATCCAGCCCGCGACATAGCCGGTGCCGCAGCCCAGCTCCACCGCCGACAGGCCCGCCATGTCTGCGGGCAGCAGGGACACCGTGCTGTCCGGCACGCCCCAATTGCCCCATTCCGGCACTTCCAGCGACCAGAGCCGTTCGCCCGCCGCGACCCAGTTGACCGCATCCCGGTCCCACAGGTCCCGGTTCACCGCAAGATACTCGTCCATCGTCACGCACCCTCTCCGCAAACACCCCCGCACGCCGGGGATCAGCGGCAGCCTAGCAAAGCACGGCGCTGTTCCCTACACCCGGGCGGGGCAGGGGCGTCGGTCCGGGGCGATCAGGCCTGTTCGAGCGCGCGGATGATCGGGTCGAAATCGCTCGCCTTGAGCGACGCGCCCCCGACCAGCGCCCCGTCGACGTTGGAAATGGCAAATATCTCGGCCGCGTTGTCCGGCTTAACCGAGCCGCCATAGAGCAGCCGCACCGACCGCCCGACGCCCGGACCGAACCGTTGTTCCAGCCGGTCACGCATGAAATCATGCACCTCTCCGATCTGGTCGGGGGTGGGCGTCAGGCCCGACCCGATGGCCCAGATCGGTTCATAGGCCACGACGAGGTTCTCGCCGGTGGAGGAATCCGGCACCGACAGCGACAGCTGCGCCCCGATGATGTCGAGCGTATTGGTCGCCTCGCGCTGCAACAGGCTTTCGCCCAGGCAGATCACCGTCATCAGCCCCGCCGCCTGCGCCGTCCGCGCCTTGGCCCGCACATCCTCGGATGTCTCGTGATGGCCTGCGCGCCGCTCCGAATGCCCCAGGATCACCGCCCGCGCCCCCACGTCGCGCAGCATCGCGGCGGATATGTCGCCGGTATGCGCCCCGTCGGTTTTTTCGTGGCAATCCTGCCCGCCGATCATCACCGGGCCGTTATGGGTTTCCTGCACGGCGGCGGACAGCAGCGTGGCCGGCGGGCAGATCAGCAGATCGACCCCCGGATCGGGATGCGCATCCTGCAACGCGGCCAGTTCGCCCAGGGCGGCGGAGGTGCCGTTCATCTTCCAGTTTCCGGCCGCCAGTTTCCGCCGCATCCCAATCTCCTGTCTGCAAAACCGGGCCCATCATCGGGGTTTGTCGGACCGCGTCAAGCAGTGCCTTGCCGCAGCGCGGCTTTGCGGGCAGAAGGACGCCGCGAAACCGAAGGACCCCGCGATGATCCCCAAGCTTGACATGAGCAGCCTGCTGGCCGGAAACCCCGACGAAATCGCCGATCTGCGGCACGGGGCGGAGGAGACGGGCTTCCTCGTTCTGCGCAATACCGCGCTCAGCGCCGCCGACGTGGCAGAGGCGCTGGCGGCCTACCGAAGCTTCTTCCACCTGCCCGAGGCAGAGAAGCGCCGCGTGGACATGGCCGCCACCGGGTCCAACCGGGGCTGGGGCGCGCCGCGTTCCGAACAGGTCGATCCCGCCGCCAATCCCGACTACAAGGAGGTCTTCGACTGCGGCTTCCAGCTGCCCAAGGGCGACCCGCTGTCGGCGCTGCCCGTCTATGCGCCCAACCTCTGGCCCGACCTGCCGGGGTTCCGGACCACGGTGCAGGGCTATTACCGGGCGGCCTGCGGCGTCGCCATGGACCTGCTGCGGGTCATCGCCCGCGCCATCGGCGAAAACCAGAGCTACTTCGACGACAAGTTCGACCGCCCCATGGCGCACCTGCGGGGCAATTACTACCCCGCCCGCCCGGCCTGGGCCGGAGAGCGGGATTTCGGCATCGCCGCCCATACCGATTATGGCTGCCTGACCCTGCTGGCCAGCGACGGCGTGCCGGGGCTGGAGGTTCAGGCGCGCGACCGCACCTGGCTGCCGGTCACCGCCGAGCCGGGGGAATTCGTCATCAACTTCGGCGAGATGCTGGAGATGTGGACGGGCGGCCGCGTCCGCGCCACGCCGCACCGGGTGAAGGGCACGGTGGAGGAACGCATCTCCATCCCGCTCTTCTTCAACCCCAATCACGACACCAATGTCGCCCCCGACGGGCAGGCACCGATCCGGGCGGGCGATCATCTGGCGCGCCGGTTCAACGAAACCTACCTGCATCTCCAGAAAGCCTGAGGCGAGGGCCGCTCATGATGTTCCCCACGCAAAAGCTGGTCGTCACGGATGTCGATTTCAGCCGCAGGGGCGGGGAGGCCTCGCTCACCCTGACCCTCGCCCCCTTCACCCTGCCGCTGGAAGGCGGCGAGGAGCGGGTGGAGACGACCGCCCATTTCGACGGCATCGACCTGCCGCACACCTCCGCCCGCGCGCTGGAGAACCGCAGCTTTCCCTTCCCGGTCAACCCGGCCGACGGGTATGTAGACGGCTCCATCTACATCACCCACGCGCATCATCCCGTCGACGTGACGGAGATGCGTTTCGGCGCCGTCACCGGCGACCGGCTCCCGGTGACGCTGACAACGCGCATGGTGCTGACCTTCGAGGGGCTGCCGGGCTACGACGATACCGACTGGACGCTGACGGTGGATCTGCCGGTCGCGGCTTTCGACTGACCACGCCCCTTCCTCTGGTCGAATATCCTGGGAGGTCTGGAGGGCAACGCCCTCCAGCCGCGACGCAGGCCCGGTCTCAACCGGTCTTCGCCTTCCGTGCCGCCTTCCGCGCCTTTTCCGCCCGCTTCTTCTCCGCTGCAGCCCGTGCCGGGCCAAGCGACAGGCGGGCCCAGTCCGCGGCCTCGTCCGGATCGTCGGCGGCGCTGTCGGGCAGCGACATCAGGGAGGGGACCTGCCGCGTTCCGGTGGCCCGTGTATAGAAGAAAGGCACTGATCCGGCCTCCGCGTAGCGCGCGCCGGTCTCCTCGTCGGATTTCATGTAGATCGTGCCGGAGGAGGAGATCATGGCGAACATCACGTCCTCTTCGACATAGAGCGCGACGCCCGAAAACATCCGCCCCGTTCCGATCGGTCCCAGCCCGGCGAAGAGATCGAGCGCATGCTCAAGCACTTCGTCGGAAACCGCCATCAGCTTTCCGCGAACTTGATCGATTCCCCGCAGCCGCAGGCATCGACCACGTTGGGGTTCTTGAACTTGAACCCGGATTCGAGAAGCGAGGTCTCGTAATCGATCTCGGTCCCGAACAGGAACATCTGCGCCATCGGGGCGATCATCACCCGCGCGCCGTCCTGCTCCACGACCTCGTCGTTGGCGTCCACCTCGTCCACGTAGTCCATGGTGTATTCCATGCCCGCACAGCCGCCTTTCTTGACGCCGATGCGCAGCCCCTGATGACCGTCACGGGTCATCAGCTTGACGATCTGCGCCGCGGCGCGGGGGGTCATGGTCACAGCCTGTTTGCCGGGAATGCCGAACATGGGGGGCTCCTTTACCTCTCCCAGTACCTAAGGTTTCCCGCCCGGCAGAACAAGGGGCCGCCCGCAACAGGCGCGCGGCCCCGCGGGGATCACAGCCCCATGCAGTTGGCGTAGTAGGTCACCGTCGCGGGCCAGTCGGAGAACACGCCGATCACGCCCACATCCTGCGCCAGAACGTCGAGGATCTCGAAATAATCGCCGTCCCGGTCGATCGTCTCCGTGACCGAGCTGAAATACCAGCCGCCGCCCGTATGCAGCGGACCGGACCGTTCCAGCGTCCAGGTGATGATGCCCAGATCCGCCTCTTTCGCCTTCACCGCAAGCGTCGAGGGCACCATGTTGCCCGCGTCGTCCAGCGTCACCAGCATCCACAGCGGCGGCGCGATATAGTTCACGCCCATGGACTTGAGCTCTTCCATGGAATTGGGCCAGGTGGCCTCATCCATCGGCGAATAGCCCTCGATGTCATACTCGTCCATCAGGTAGACCGCCTGCTTGCCGAACTCCGGATCCGCCTCGATCCAGTATTTCACGATCTCCAGGTCGAAGGATTGCGGCCAGACGCGCTCCGGCGCGATCCCGGCGGCCTTGTACTCGTCGATCATCTTCTGGGCGTAATCCTCGTAGGAGAACCCGTCGAACGGCATCTCGACCGAGGGGGCCTTGAGCTCCGGCGTGAAATCCGCCCCGAGCGCATCGAAGAGCGCGATCGATTCCGCATGGGTCATCAGCGTCGCGCCGTTGGCATAAAGGTCGGTGCGCCAGCTTGCGGTGCCGTTCACATAGGCCTCGGGCGTGGTCGCGGCGCTGTTGGCGGCGTCCATCTTCGGCGTGAGGGTCCGGAACTCGGCCAGGGTCAGATCCGATGTGCGGCATTCGGCCCGCGCCTTGTCATCGCCCGATACGGGGGCGAAGGGCTGGGTGCATTTCGCGCCCAGATCCGTCAGCACGATATCGGTCGTGGTATGCAGATCGTTCTGCGCATGGCGGCACACCAGTTCCTTGTCGGCGGTGAAGGTCACGTCGCATTCCAGGATGCCCGCCCCCATGGCCGCCGCCGCCCGGTTCGATTCCACCGTATGTTCGGGGAACATCAACGGCGCGCCGCGATGGCCGATGGAGAACTTGGTCGGTGTTGCCGTCTGGCCCATGCAGGCGGCCAGCGTGTCCTTGAGCGGGCCGTCGTTCATCCGGCTGATCAGATAGGCGGGGCGGATGCCGTAGCTGTAGCCCTCCGCCGCGCCGGACATTTCGGCACTGGCCGCGACCGGGGCGGTCGCGAGGGCAAGCAGAAGGGGCAGGTATCTTGGTGTCATTGGGGAACCCTCTTGTTGAACGGGTTCCCTATCGCGCCGTGCGATGACAGGATCTTGAAGCGTTCGTGACGTCTGCGTAACGCCCGCACAAAGGCTTTACATGAAGCCCAGTTCCAGCCGCGCCTCGTCGGACATCATGTCCATGCCCCAGGGCGGTTCCCAGGTCAGGGCCACATCCACCTGCTTGACCCCTTCAAGAGGCTCGACCGCATCGGCCACCCAGCCCGGCATGTCACCGGCCACCGGACAGCCCGGCGCGGTCAGGGTCATGATGATCTTCACCTCGTTCTCGGGCGAGATGTCGATCGTGTAGATCAGACCGAGATCGAAGATATTGACGGGGATTTCAGGGTCGTAAACGGACCGGCACGCATCCGTCACCGCATCGTACAGCGGGTGGTCGGTCGTTGAGGGCGCAATCAGGGGCGCCCCTTCCAGCGGTTCCTGTGTATCGGTCATGTCATCCTGCCTTGTTCCTGAGCGATTATATAGGTTTTGATGCGGGCGGGGTCCAGAGGCCACGCGGTTGCCCGCACGGCCCGTTCGGGCAGGGGACGCGGCCACATTGCGCCCGGATCGGGCGGAGACCTGGGGTCAGGCCGCCCCGCATGCCCTTCACAAGCCCGCGCCTTTGCGCCAAAAGACCCCCCTGAGCGCGAGGACCCCATGACCACCCGTTTCACCTTTGAAAAACTGGCCCAGGACGGCAAGGCCCGGCTTGGCCGCATCTCCACCCCGCGCGGAGAGATCCGGACCCCCGCCTTCATGCCCGTGGGCACCGCCGCGACGGTCAAGGCGATGATGCCCGAAAGCGTGGCCCGGACCGGGGCGGACATCCTGCTCGGCAACACCTACCACCTGATGCTGCGGCCCACGGCGGAACGGATCGACCGGCTTGGCGGGCTGCACAAGTTCATGAACTGGTCGAAACCGATCCTCACCGACTCGGGTGGGTTCCAGGTCATGTCGCTCGCCTCGCTGCGCAAGCTGACCGAGGAGGGGGTGACCTTCAAATCCCATATCGACGGGTCGAAACACACGTTGTCGCCCGAACGCTCGATGGAGATCCAGCGCCTCCTCGGCTCCGACATCGTGATGTGTTTCGACGAATGCCCCGCGCTGCCCGCCGACCGCGCCCGGATCGAAGCCTCCATGCGCCTGTCGATGAGATGGGCCGCCCGCTCGCGCGAAGCCTTCGGCGACCGGCCCGGCCACGCCCTCTTCGGCATCCAGCAGGGCGGGCTGGAGGAGGACCTGCGCGCGGAAAGCGCCAAAGCCCTGCGCGACATCGGGTTCGAGGGCTACGCCATCGGCGGCCTCGCCGTGGGCGAGGGGCAGGAGGCCATGTTCGCCTGTCTCGACTACGCGCCCGACCAATTGCCGGAGGACCGGCCGCGTTACCTCATGGGCGTGGGCAAGCCCGACGACATCGTCGGCGCCGTCAAGCGCGGGGTGGACATGATGGACTGCGTCCTGCCCTCGCGCTCGGGCCGCACCGGGCAGGCCTTCACCCGCAACGGCGTGGTCAACATCAAGAACGCCCGCCATGCCGACGATCCGCGCCCGCTGGACGAAAACTGCACCTGTCCCGCCTGCACCAACTACTCCCGCGCCTACCTGCACCACGTCTTCCGCGCGCAGGAGATGATCTCGGGGATGCTGCTGACCTGGCACAACCTGCAATATTACCAGGACATCATGCAGGGCATGCGCGAGGCCATCGCTGCGGGCTCTTTCGCCGAGTGGGAGGCCCGCTTCCACGCCGACCGGGCCGAGGGCGACATCCCCCCGCTCTGAGGGGGCGCTGCCCCCGCCGCGCATCCGCGCGTCTCCCCTGGCGTATTGGGCCAAAAATGAAGATGTGTTTTCTCTTTTGTCCAAATACGCCCGCCGGAGGCGTCCCGCCCTCTGGCCCTGGGCCGCACACCGGGTCATGGTGCGCCCCATGACGCGCCTGATCGACACGGTGGATGTGTCGCTTATTCGCGGCGCGATCCGTGATCGCCACAAGGTTCTAATGACCTATTCTGATGAAAAAGCACAAGCGAGCGAACGGGTGATCTGGCCGTTCCTGCTCGCTTATTCAGAAGATTATCGGATGATCTGCGCCTGGTGCGAACTGCGTCAGGGCTTTCGCCATTTCCGGACAGACCGCGTGCAGTCGGCCCTCGTCATGGAAGAACGGATACCTGAACGTATCAGCTCACTGCGAAAAGCCTGGCAGGAA
>ENA-OWNT01005376-OWNT01005376.1-seawater-metagenome-genome-assembly--contig:-NODE-5376-length-10587-cov-7.638725_pt1 | contig 10587 bp, 7 predicted proteins | sample MGYA00238136_ERZ651165 | MGnify/ENA primary metagenome ERZ651165 (study PRJEB26861, sample SAMN08777766) | seawater metagenome | isolation source: coastal seawater | place: USA: Florida | collected...
GCCCCGTGTCAGTGGGGTCGCATTATAGGGAGAGCAGAAAATTACGCAACCCCTTTTTTAAAGAAAAATGCAAAAAACAGTTCGTTCGCGCATTTTTTGAACAAAACGCATGTTTCCGTATGTTTTCAGATTAAAAAACACACAAACACTAACGTTCTGATACCTAGTTTATGACTTGTCCGCAACTCTATAGCTGCCTTCATAATCAAATAGCTTCTCTTTAACTTGCCAACCGTACTTCTTATGTAGATTTGCAATGACAAAGTCTGGTGCTTTTAATTGGTACGCATATTGTTTAACTACCGAAGCCTGCTTAAAGTTAATTGGAGTAGATACACCTGATACACGTTTTGCATATTGTTTATTAAAAACGTACACACTTTTGCTGTTATTAAAATCGTACACCTCACTACAAGATGCACCGTCTTCATCAAAGTAAGTTACTTTTATTTTTTCTTCAGCTAAAGGTGTAATAGATAAACCACTGCAACGTAACACCATGGCATTTTTTAAATTTAGTGCTGCTCTCAGTTTATCGTCAGGATCTGCCATAACGGCATGGCATTGATGGCATTGCCTTGCGGCTATGTCATTTTCAGCGCCACATTCATCACATTCTTTAAATTTAAAGCGATAGTCACATTGTTGCTCTTCTTCATCATTATTTAGTAATCCCTGACAACGGCGGCCAAAATGTTCTATGACTTTGCCTTGCTCATCTGTTTTGCCCCAGAATATATTCGCAAAGCCACAACCAGGACAAAGCACTTGAACAGGCTCATTATCTGAACTAGGTTTTTTAGCCCCCACTTCAGGTTGGAACAAATCGAACTGATTACCTGCAAAGTCCATAACAAGGCAATCTTTTTTGTCATCTGCAAGTCTTAAACCTCTGCCAACTATTTGTTGATACAAACTGACGGATTCTGTTGGTCTCAATATAGCAATGAAGTCAACATGGGGGGCATCGAAACCAGTCGTGAGAACGGATACATTTATAAGGTACTTTATTTGTTTGTTTTTGAAGTTCTTTATAATGGCATCACGCTCAGCCTGATGGGTATCCCCTATCACCAGTGCGGTTTCACTTTGAGGTAAGTACGAAAAAATTTCTTTAGCATGCATAACCGTTGCGGCAAAGATCATCACGCCTTTTCTTGCAATGCTCTGCTCTATCACATGGTCGATGATACTTTTTGTCGCTCGAGTTTGGCTATCTAGCAAACTATTCATTTCTGTTTCACTAAACCTGCCAAAGTTATCTGTTGTCAGACTCGAGAAATCATAATGCTTTATTGCCGGATCAATTTGTTTAGGTGGCGTAAGGTATTTATTGCTTATCATATACCTTAAAGGTAGCTCGAAAATACACTTCTTAAATGGAGAGTCGCTATTACCTCTGGCAAAGCCATGATAATGATGTTGATAGATCCAACCCATGCCTAAACGATATGGTGTCGCGGTTAAACCTAGCACCTTTAAACTAGCATTATGTTCTTTCAAAGCTGAAATAACTTTGCCGTACTGACTTTTATCATCCCCATTTACGCGATGGCATTCATCAATAATGACCAAGGAGTATTCTTCATTTAATTGGTCGATATTTCTGGAAAGCGATTGAACACTAGCAAAGGTGACTTGGTGAATGAGTGACTTTTGTTTTAAACCTGCAGAGAAAATACTCGCTTGTAGGCCAAAGCTTTTATATTTTTCACTGTTTTGTTCTACCAACTCTTTTACATGGGCTAAAACAAGAATTTTCTTCTTTGCGAGTCTAGCTAACTCTGCAATCACAAGACTTTTGCCTGCACCTGTTGGTAAAACAATGACTGCTGGGTCGTTAGTTTTCTGAAAATGAGATATGGTATTTTGAACAGCTTCTTGCTGGTAAGGTCTGAGCGTGTAAATAAATAACCTCTAAAACAAATGAGCAGGTTATAAGCCTGCTCACAGAACGATAGCTGGAGATTATACTGCGTATTTTTCTAAATCAACACCAATGAAGGCCTTTGGACGTTTGCCTCGACCACTCCACTCTACTAGCTCACCATCTTTCTCAATACGATATTTGATAGCTACTTTACTACGCTTATCTAACGGCGCACTTTCAAGCAAGTCCTCAACTGTCAGTCCTTTGTCTTTTATTAAAGCTAATACTTCTGCTTTTGCAGCTTCCTGCGCTTTTTGTGAGGCAATTGCGTCGTTTATTAATCCAAGTGCTTTTTCAAGATCACTCACACTTGCTGTTTTAATAAATGATTTAATTTCTTTCATTGCCACTTCTCGGTTATTAAAGTCTAAGTTTATAGTTTAGTGTGAATTTTAAAATAATTTCACTTCAATATTAATAGTATAAATATATTAAAAACTTGCAAATATTATATTTGTTACGAGATATAATTGCACAAAAAAAACGCGCTTGATGCGCGTTTCAGAAATTACAAAAAAATAGTTAAGTGATATTTAAACTACTTTCCAGTCGATTTCAGCACCCGCTTTAATAGGTACAACATCTGCATCGCCCAATGGGTAACTATCAGGCACCTGCCAAGGTGTCTTCTCTAGCGTGATGGTATCGTTGTTTCTTGGTAAACCATAAAAGTCAGGACCAAAGTGGCTAGCAAAGCCTTCTAGCTTATCTAATGCATCTACTTCTTCAAATGCTTCAGCATATAACTCAATTGCTGCGTGAGCAGTATAAGCACCCGCACAACCGCATGCTGCTTCTTTCTTATCTTTGGCATGAGGCGCTGAGTCGGTACCTAAGAAAAACTTAGGGTTACCGCTTGTTGCAGCTTTTATTAGTGCCTGTTGATGTGTATTACGTTTAAGAATTGGTAAACAGTAATAATGAGGACGAATACCACCAGCTAACATATGATTACGGTTATAAAGTAAGTGGTGGGCAGTAATAGTTGCAGCTACATTGTCAGAGGCTGCCTCAACAAACTCAACCGCATCTTTTGTAGTGATGTGCTCTAGAACAATTTTTAGACCAGGGAAAGCATCAACAACTTTTGATAATTTTGTTTCTAAAAACACTCTTTCTCTGTCAAAGATATCGATTGAAGAATCGGTTACTTCACCATGTACTAATAGCAGCATACCTACTTCTTGCATTGCTTCTAATGCAGGAAATACATTTTCAATGTCAGTAACGCCTGAATCTGAATTAGTTGTTGCACCAGCAGGATAAAGTTTTGCAGCGAAAATTTTACCTGTAGCCTTTGCTTTTCTGATTTCTTCAGGGGTTGTTTTATCTGTGAGATATAAAACCATGAGAGGTTCAAAATTACCTTGCGGCTCTGCAGCCATAATACGATCACGATAAGATAACGCTGTATCAGTGCAAGTCGCAGGTGGTACAAGGTTTGGCATGATAATGGCGCGACCCATATAACGGCTCACGTCTCTAACCGTATCTTTTAGCTGCACGCCATCACGTAAATGAATGTGCCAATCATCAGGTCGAGTAATAGTTAAAGTGGTTACTTTACTTGTCATTGCTTATTTCCGCTGCTGAATTTGCTCGATCATAGGCACTTAGCCTTATCTAGTAAAGTTTTTGGGACGAAATACTCCCGATTTCTATACAACCATTTACAATCAATTTTGTTAATGGACCTATTTTATTATGTAGTTTTAGTGACAAGTAGGTTAACGTATAGCCATGGACCAGAATGAATTTTATGCATGCTTTCGAATAACAACAAATTAGAATCAAAAACCGAACAGCTCAGCATTATTAATCAATTTTCATCTTCGCTTTTACAGATCACACAGCTAGATGAGTTATTTGATTATGTTACTTCTCAAGTTGTGAGTCGCTTAGGCTTTGTCGACTGTGTTATCTATTTAGCTGATGAACAAGCTGAATTCTTAGACGAAGTTGCGTCAATGGGGATCGCGCATCAAAGTATCGATTACCAAGTAGCGCAAACGCGTATACCGATAGATCAAGGTATCACCGGACATGTTGCTCGTACTCAAATACCGTTTGTCACAGGAGATGTGCGAAAAGAAGCGATGTATATTGCCGACTCACGCCCTGCTCTATCAGAAATATGTGTGCCTTTAGTTTATGAAAATACCCTGCTCGGGGTAATTGATTGTGAGCACCCAGAATTAAATTATTTTACTGATGCGCACTTACAAATACTGTCTACCGTTGCTCATTTATTAAGCGCAAAAATATATCAAGTTCGTACACTTGATAATTTAACTACAACAGTAAATCAGTTAAACCAAGCCCAACAGCTCGAACAGTGCTTACTAAAAATTGCTAACATCGCGTATAAATCTGCTGACTTAAATGCATTTTATGATGATCTTTACCAGATCATTAATACACAATTACCCGCGGAAAACTTTTTTATTGCGCTTTATAACCGCAAGTCAGATGTCTTAGAAATAAAATACCTTATTGAAAGTGAATTAAAGTGTTTAGCAACGCCAAAAATTTCAAAAGACCAATTAAAAGATTCTGCGTCGTATTATTTACTGAAAAGTAATAAACCTCTGCTGTGCGATCAAGCTCAATTTAAACAGCACATTGAAGACGGGCATTTTAAAATGCTCGGTCGCTCGCCACTTTCTTGGTTAGGTGTGCCGTTTACAGTTAACGAACAGTATCAGGGCGTTATTGTGCTGCAAAGTTATCAAAAACATAAAAGCTTTGAAGCGCATGATCTTGAAATCCTTACTTATATAAGCCGCCAAGTAAGTATGGCCATAGATCGTCAAATCTCTCGTCAAGCACTAGAGCATAGAGCATTACACGATGAGTTAACCGGATTAGCGAACCGCTACTTATTGTTTGAGCGCGTGAAACACGCGATTTTGGCTTTAGGCCGTGCCAAGCAAAAAAACCTACACTGTTTGCTCTATTTAGATCTGGATAGGTTTAAAAGTATTAATGATTCTCTCGGTCACGATGTAGGTGACCACTTTCTTATTGCAATTGTTAATATGGTAAAAAGCTGTATTCGTAAAACCGATACTTTTGCCCGACTCGGCGGTGATGAGTTTGCGATCTTTATGGAAAATGTTCAGGACAAACACCAAGTAGAATTGGCGCTTGAACGTATCACCAATGCAATCGCAAAACCTTTACATATTGATGGTCATGTTTTACAAGCATCAAGTAGTATTGGGGTGGCATTTACAGAAAGTGCCAAAGACAATGCGATTTCGTTGCTACAACAGGCAGACGCTGCCATGTATGAAGCCAAGTCTCGTGGTCGAGGCCAAGTATGTTACTTCAATAACGCCATGCGCCGAAAGCTAAAGCGCCAAGCAGATATTGAAAACGACCTGCAACATGGCATCAAAAACAATGAGTTCGAGTTGTTCTTTCAGCCTATTTTTGCATTGCAAGACCCTCATATTGTCAGCTTTGAAGCGCTAGTAAGATGGCATCACCCAAAAACTGGCTTAGTGCCGCCTAATGACTTTATTCCTATTGCTGAGCAAACAGGCCAGATCATCGACCTAGACCTGCACTTATTAGAGCTTGCGGGTGCACAGTTACAAAAATGGCGTCGCGCAGGTATGCCGACAATTCGAGTAACCGTCAATGTCTCGTCTCGTCACTTTGCCAGTCTTGAGTTTGTAGACTTTATGAAAGAGATCTACACCAAGTACCAGTTACCCAATGGAACATTGTGTTTAGAAATAACTGAGTCAGGTTTAATTGAAAACCTCAGCCTTGCAACACGAATTATTGAAGGATTAGAACCTCTCGGTGTAAAACTTTATCTAGATGATTTTGGTACGGGCTATTCGGCGCTAGGTTATCTTCATCAGTTACCAATTCATGTACTGAAAATAGATAAGAGCTTTGTGGATCAATTAACACAAAAAGAAAACCCCTTGGTAGATGCTATTTTATCTCTAGCCCACTCTTTAAAGTTAACTGTGGTTGCTGAAGGTATTGAGAACCCAAAACAATGGGCGCTACTAAAACGTAAAGGCTGCCAATTTGGTCAAGGCTATATTGTGTCAAAGCCACTGCCAGCAGATAAAGCCATGGAGTTATTACTCAAACATACAGAGATGGTACTACCTATTTAAAAGTGACCTTCTACTTAAATTAATAAAACAAAACCTGCATTACGCAGGTTTTGTTTTATCTTCTAGCTAAATTTATTTTTAGTTCGAGCTAATTTTATCCTAGTTCCTTTCTGAGCTCTTTGGTCGCTTTCACCATATTATCAAGCGCGGCTCTGGTTTCTTCCCACCCTCGAGTTTTTAGACCGCAATCAGGATTCACCCATAAACGCTCCACGGGGATCTTCTCGGCGGCTTTATGAATAAGCGATTTGATCCACGCAATGTCTGGCACATTAGGACTATGAATATCATACACACCGGGACCAATCTCATTTGGATAAGCAAAATCTTCAAAAGCATTGAGCAATTCCATGTTCGAGCGAGATGTTTCTATGGTGATCACATCAGCATCCATATCGGCGATTGCACCAATAATGTCGTTGAACTCTGCATAACACATGTGCGTATGAATTTGCGTTTCATCTTTAACCCCCGATGCCGACACTCTAAATGCATATGCCGCCCAATTAAGATAAATTTGCCATTCACTTGCCTTTAATGGCATGCCCTCACGAAATGCTGGTTCGTCTATTTGTATGATATCAATTCCCGCGTTTTGTAAATCAACGACTTCATCTCGAAGTGCTAATGCGATTTGATTTGTAATGCTTGGCTTATCGAGATCATCTCTAACAAATGACCAAAATAAAATGGTGACAGGACCTGTGAGCATACCTTTCATTTTCTTAGCTGTTTGCGCTTGCGCGTATTGCGTCCAGCCCACAGTCATAGGCTTTTCTCGAGATACATCCCCCCAGATAATAGGCGGTTTAACACAGCGAGAGCCATAGCTTTGCACCCAACCAAATTGCGTAAATGCAAATCCTTCAAGCTGTTCACCAAAATATTCAACCATGTCATTTCGTTCAGCTTCACCATGTACTAACACATCGATATCAAGCGCTTCTTGCTCTTCAACCGCATAACGGATCTCCGCCTGCATTTGGTTTTCGTACTCTGCGGCTGAAATAACACCGGCTTTAAACTCTTTTCGTGCTTGGCGAATGGCTTGTGTCTGTGGAAAAGATCCTATGGTTGTGGTCGGTAATAAAGGTAAGCCTAATGCGGCTTGCTGCTTTTTAGCTCGTTTGGCAAATTCACTTTGTCGCTTTGCGTGCTCGGCAGTAAGTGATGCCACTTTTTCTTGAACCACAATGTTATTTACGCGCTTAGAACTCGCTCTGGCTTTTACGGGCGCTGAATATAAGTCTAAAGTTGTGAGTGCTTTATTCTCAATGGCTGTTTTAAGTAGCTTAAGTTCTTGTGCCTTTTGTTTTGCGAACGCCAACCAAGAACGTAATTCAGCATCAAGCTTTTCTTCTTGATCTAAATCTACCGGGGTATGGAGTAATGAACATGACGGTGCTAACCATAAATTATCACCACGACTTTGTGCTATGGGCTCGATTTGAGCATAAATAGCAGACAGATCTGCTCGCCAAATATTACGGCCATTAATAACCCCTAAAGATAAAACTTGGTCATCATTTAAAAGCTGGTTTAACTTTGCAAGATCTTGCTCACCTGCGACACAATCAAAATGCACACCTTCTACTGCATATTGCTGAATATCTTGATAGTAATCTTTTACTGAATCAAAGTAGCTTGCCAGTAAAACCTTCACGCCTTGCCCATTTAATGTAGCAAAAGAAGTGCGCAATGCACTGCGATACTCGTCTGTTAGCTCTAATGCGAGCACTGGCTCATCAATCTGTACCCATTTAACGCCAAGTTCAGCCAGCTTTTGTAACACTTTCTGATAAACCGGTAACAATCTCTCAAGAAGCGAAAGTTTATTAAACGGCTTATCTGCACACTTGGCTAAATGCAAATAAGTGACAGGCCCTACCAAAACTGGTTTAACTTTATAACCCAGACTGTGTGCTTCAGCGACTTCTTCAAACAATGCCTGCCAGCTAAGTTCAAAGGTTTGGTCTTTAGAAAGCTCGGGTACTATATAGTGGTAGTTGGTATTAAACCACTTAGTCATTTCACTCGCAGCACAGGCACAACCACTCGGCGCTTTACCTCGGCCTATTCTGAATAATGTATCTAGATCAACATTGCCATCGGTATTTACATGGCGCTTTGGAATAGCGCCTAGCAATAAACTGGTATTCAGTACATGGTCATACCATGCAAAATCGCCAACCGGAAGTAATTCAATGCCAGCTTCAGCCTGTATCTCCCAATTCTCGGCTCTGATCACTCTGCCTTTCTCTAGTAACTCGGCCTTAGTTAGCTCGCCTCGCCAATACGCTTCGACTGCAAATTTGAGTTCACGTTTTTTGCCAACTCGAGGAAAACCTAAATTATGAATATGCGCCATGCTCTTTCCTTAAAATTATACGGATGTTTAGATGGCTAAAAGTATTAACATGAGATAGGATGAAGACAATTGATGGTTTTTCAGTTTTAACATGAACAAAATTAATCAAATAAATTTGTAAAAAATATGATCAAAACATGACAACGCTGTCAAAAATAGTGTTATAGTGATTTTGCTAATTAAACACAGTTTTATGCTGTTTTTATAAACTAGCAAACACGGAAATTAAAGTTATGCAGTTCAGGAATAGGTGAACTCTGAATTTTGCTCACTCTAAGAATGAGATTTATTGAAGATGATAGATATTAAACATTTAAAAACCATTTCAACGCTTAAAGAAACCGGCTCGCTTGTCAATACAGCCCGTGAACTGTTTTTAACTCAATCAGCTTTATCTCATCAAATTAAAGACTTAGAGAACAAATTAGACTGTCAGTTGTTCGAAAGAAAAACACAACCCGTGCGTTTTACCCCACAGGGGATGCTATTACTAGAATTGGCCAACGAAGTGTTACCAAGAGTAGAAGCTACAAAATGTCGGTTAAAAGAAAGCCTCAATCAGCCAATTTCTCAATTGCGTTTAAGTGTAGAGTGTCACGCATGTTTTCATTGGCTACTGCCGACAATCAAAGAATTTAACAACTTCTGGCCTGACATCCACGTAGATTATGAGCGCGGGTTTAGCTACGACGCTATTCCTGAGCTACTAAACGATGACTTAGATTTAGTATTAACTTCTGACATTCGAGAAGCAGACAAGCTTGAATACGCACATCTTTTTGACTTTAAGTTAAAACTGATTGTATCACCCGATCATGAACTGGCTAAAAAAGCCTATGTCACGGCCCTCGACTTAAAAGATGAAACCATTATTTCGTACCCTATTCCAAAAGAGCGCCAAGATATTTTTAAGCATTTTATCCAAAATGCACGCTTTGACGGCACATTAAAAACGGTGGATCAAGGGTTACTTATTTTCCAGTTAGTCAGTGCCGGTATGGGTGTTGCCGCTCTACCTGATTGGCTAGTAACACCTTATGAAAGCCAAGGGTTAATTAAGTCTATTCCACTGGGTGCACTGGGTTTAAATCGTCCGATGTATTTAGCCATGAAGAAAAACATGAAAGACAACCCTGTCTATCGTCACTTCTTAAATACGTGTAAGCAAAGTAACGGACGATAACCACTGAAATCATCTGGTTGTCTAACTGATTCTATTTTAAACTAGCCCAAATTCTCTTTGGGCTTTTTTATGTTTGTAATCAAAAAGATCATCGGCGGCCTCTTGATGCCCTTGCCACTCACCTTAATTATCTTGTCACTGTGTTTATTATTTATCGCAAAGCAAAATAAAAAGTCATACTTAATTGCTTGGCTTTGTGTTCTTGCCACTTGGTTTATAAGCACGCCTTACGGTGCAAATCTGTTGATTGAACCTATCGAAAAGACACAAGTTCCTTTTGATATTAAAAAGCACAAAAAGCTCGACTATATTGTTGTACTTGGCTGTGATGTATATGCCAACAGCCGTCTACCAGCAAATGGCCAACTTGGTGGCTGCGCGTTATCACGCTTAGTTGAAGGGCTTCGTTTGGCAAACGCATACCCACAAGCCAAACTGATTGTCTCAGGGTATGGCTTTGGTAAAACCACAGGCGCTGATTTAATGGCAGAGACTGCTACAAGTTTAGGTATTGCCAAGCACCGAGTGTCGACCAACCCAACAGCTAAAGACACAGCCGATGAAGCAAAACTACTTGCACCAAAATTAGTCGATAGACAAGTTGCACTCGTCACCTCAGCAAGTCACATGGCCAGAGCCAGTGATTTATTTTATGTGCAAGGGGTTGATGTGATTAAAGCACCCGTGCAATTTTACACTTATACAAATACTCCTACACATAAGCTTTTTATTCCAGATTCGGGGGTATTAAGAGCGGTTACGAGTCACTGGCATGAAGTTATAGGTAAAGCGTGGATTGCATTAAGACGATTCATTAACCCTGAAGCTTTATGAATCAGTGCTTAAAAATACGTTAAAATGCTTATTTTTACAGCACTTTATCGCATTTTAGATGGCTAAAAGTAGAGAAATGGCGCAAAAAATTGAAAATTAGCCCAATTTTCGGTATAAATGCGCCTTTAAA
>ENA-OWNT01005379-OWNT01005379.1-seawater-metagenome-genome-assembly--contig:-NODE-5379-length-10582-cov-27.758591_pt1 | contig 10582 bp, 8 predicted proteins | sample MGYA00238136_ERZ651165 | MGnify/ENA primary metagenome ERZ651165 (study PRJEB26861, sample SAMN08777766) | seawater metagenome | isolation source: coastal seawater | place: USA: Florida | collected...
TGCTGATACAATTAATTTCCAGCGTATTGATTTGGCAACTGCTGCAACAGAAAGTTGGCAATTAACTCAACCTAAGCAACATATGCTGATCAACAGTGCCCATGATTTAACAGAGTTTTTATACCTCACTGAACCTAATAGAACTCGTAAGTTAGTAAAGCTGCTATAGCTTGATATGTTTTTTACGTTTTAATTAATTCCACAAGCTGCTTAAGTTGTTCATGACTGAGAGGATTGTGGGCATGATTACCGTATAGCAGAGCACTATCAATGATAGGCATCATGAAGGGCTATCAGTTACTTTGCATAACTTGCTAGCTGGTGACCTTTTTAAGTTATTGCTAACTATGCATTTATTAAGGGTTCTATCGTATTTTTATAAATATATATTAGTTTAATTAATAAGTTTACACACTATACTAGAGTAGTTGCTCTTTAATCGAAAACTCCACATTCCCTTTTGTCGTAGGCATTTATTTATGGAAGCTGTTGCAGCAAAATTATTAAACAAAGATATGTCGATAGAGCGTTATGCTTGTCAATTTAAATCGTCACAGGTTGAGCAAGCATTTTTGCAAAGTAAACTCGGACAAGATAAAAGAAAGGCTCAATTGCTTATTTGCTTGATTGCTGTCGTTACTTTTTTGGTCATATTCATTGATAAAATGATCATTCAAGATAATTTTTGGCCAGGTTTGGCCATAACAAGTAGAGCTGTTACCGTATCAGTATGTTTACTAAGTGCTTTTGGTTTGGGGTATATAAAAACAACGCGACAGTTAAAAAACGTGAGTATCAGCTACGTAATAGCTATGACGAGCTTAAACAGATTAACCTCAAGCTACGGGAAAGCCAGTCACAGTTGATTCAATCGGAGAAAATGGCTGGGTTAGGTACCATGGCCGCAGGTGTGGCCCACGAAATCAACAACCCATTGGCGGCGGTGTTGGGCTCGGCGCAGTTGGCTTTGCTTCGCTCTGACAAAGAAGACGAGCGGGTGCGTCCCCACCTCGTCGACATCGAGCGGGAGTGTTTGCGCATCCGCGACATCGTCGAGAGTCTGTTGAAGCTGTCGGTCGACAGTGGGCAAAAGAATGCATCGGCCCTCGACCTCAACCAGGTCATCGAGAGCGCTCTGTCGTTGTCGGCACGGCCGCTCATCGCGCAGCGCATTCAAGTCAAACGCGACCTCGGCAAAGACGCCCCCAAAATCCGTGGGGTCAGCGCCGACTTGCAACAGGTGGTGATGTTGCTCATCGCCAACGCCAAAGACGCCATGCCCGACGGCGGCAGCCTCACCATTCGCACCGAGGTCGTCGACAAGAAGTTGGTGCGGCTCAGCGTCGAAGACACGGGCATCGGCATCAACGAAGCCAACCTCGAGAAGGTGTTTGAGCCGTTCTTCACCACGCGCTCCAAAGACGGGCACAAGGGCATGGGGCTCGCTGTGGTGCACCGCATCGTCGAAGACCACCACGCGCGCATCAGCATCGACTCGCGCATGGGCCAGGGCACGCAGGTGCGCATCACCTTCCCCGCGGTGCGCGACGCTTTGCACATCGCGTAGGCGTCGTGGTTTCTTCACCTGTTCGGTCAGAAACCGCGCCTAAGTGCAGGCCACATCTAGGGCTTTGATCACGTCGTCACCGGTGCCCCTTTGCCGGCCGCAAACGGGCTAGGATCCGCCCCTGTTGCGCACCGAGATCAGGTGCGTCAGGGACACGTCATGCAGAAGTACCTCGACCTCCTCGGCCAAGTCATGGAAACCGGCGTCGACCGCCCCGACCGCACCGGCACCGGCACGCGTTCGGTGTTCGGCGGGCATGTCCGCTTCAACCTCAACGACGGGTTCCCCGCCGTGACGACGAAGAAGTTGGCTTTCAAAACCATGACCACCGAGCTCATCTGGTTTTTGAAGGGCGAAACCAACATCCAATACTTGCAAGAGAACAACTGCAAGATTTGGAACGAGTGGGCCGACGACGACGGCAACCTGGGCCCGGTGTACGGCAAGCAATGGCGCGCCTGGCAGGGCAACGACGGCCGGGTGCACGACCAAATCCAAACCGTCCTCGACGGCATTCAGAACAACCCCTACGGCCGACGCCACATCGTCAACGCCTGGAACGTCGGCGACCTCGACCAGATGGCCCTGCCGCCCTGCCACATGTTCTTTCAGTTCTACGTCGCCAACGACCAGCTGAGCATCAGCGTCTACCAGCGCTCGGCCGACCTCTTCTTGGGCGTGCCCTTCAACTTTGCGTCGTACGCGTTGCTCACGCACATGATGGCGCAGGTGTCGGGCCTCGGCGTGGGCGACCTCGTCTACACCTTCGGCGACATGCACATTTACCACAACCACTTCGACCAAGTGGCCGAGCAGCGCAAGCGCGCGCCCAAACCATTGCCAAAGCTGTGGCTCAACCCCGACGTGAAAAAGCTCGAAGACTTCACCCTCGCCGACATCAAACTCGAGGGCTATGAGCACCATCCGTCGATCAAGGCGCCGGTGGCCGTCTGACATGAGCGACGACAACGTCCCCGACGACGAACCCTCCACCGCCGGCTGGGACGCTTTGAGCGCCGCCTACACCGCCGTGCACCACGGACATGAAGAGCACCACGCCCATCCCGAAGTGAACGCCGCCCTCGGTGGGCCCGACCCGCTCGACGGGATCAGCATCTTCGACGAGGGCGACGCCTGGCACTTCCTCACGTTCGGCTTTTCGGAGTTGTACGGCAAAGAAATCGAAGACCCCGACGTCAGTGGGTACGGCTTCGAGTTGTCGCTGCGATTGGCCAAGGAGCCCCTCGACGACGGGCCTCCCGGATTCGCCTACCACTTCTTGCAAAACATGGCGCGCTACGTGTTCAACACCGGTCGCGTCGTCTTTGCCGGCGACTACATGGACCTCAACGGCCCCATTGCCCAAGGACGCGACACCGCCATCGGAGCCATCTGCATCGTCGTGGATCCCGACCTCGGTGTCGTCGACACCCCCAACGGGCAGGTCGAAGTGCGGCAGGTGTTGGGCATCACCGTCGACGAGCTCTCTGCCATCAAGCGGTGGAACACCCTCGGCTTCGCCGAGCTGTTGTTGCAGCACACCGCCAAGGGCGCCATCGATCTGTCGCGCAACAGCTTGCTCGACGACGACGCCTTCGCCCAGCAGGTGCAAGAAGGCAGCAACCGCGACGGAAGCAGCACCGGCTTCGTGTTCTGCCCCCACCTCGCCATCGACGAGCTCGACGTCGACGATGGGGGCGGCGTTCGGCTTGAAGTCGGTGCCAAGAGTGTCGGCGAGCTCATGGAGCTGTTGCCAGGGCGGCTGCCGTTTCACCAAGCGCTGCACCTCGTGGGCGACGGCGGACGCCTTTCGTTTCAGGCGGCCGACGTGTCGTTCGTCGAGCAAGACCCCAACAACGACGACGACGGCCACTTGGTGAGCCTGTCGTCTGCAGACCTCACCGCTTTGCTCGAGCAGCTGCGGCCGGAGCGCATGAAGCTGACGCTGCGGCCCAAGGTGCTGCTCGACATTGAGGTGGTGCCCACCGAAATCACCGACGCCGACGGCAATGTCGTCGAGGTCATTGGGTGACAACGTCGTGGCCTGCTGTGGTCGAAGAGGTGTTTCGCATCCAGGGACGCGGCACCGTCGTCGTCTTTGACGACACGTTGCCGCTGAATTGGGGGCAAAACGTCCAGCTGCAGACGTCGACGGCGACCACCAAGGGGCATGTCGAGCTGCTGTTGTTGCGCGATCCTCGTCGAGAACGCGCAGCCGTGGTGCTCGCCCATGACGACAGCACCCAGGTGCAGAGAGGCGACAGCGTCGAAATTCACCTGCTCTGAGGTGCGGCCCACGCAGCCTTCAGCGTCGACTTCATCTCGGCGTCTTTCATGCTGAAATCGCGGTCGAAAGGGGCTGTGCCCGGGATCCACTTCCAGAAGAACGCCCCGACGAGAAAGTCGGCTTTGGGCATCTCCTCAAGCACCACACGGGTCAGCTGAGCGCGCAGCGAGCGGGCGTCGTCGTCGACGTCGGGCTTCCACGGCTCGGATGCTGCCGACTTTGACGCGGCATAGCCCACCTCGGTGAACACCACTTTCTTTCCTGTCGTCGTCGACAAGGCCTTCAACCGTTGCCCGACTGGGGCCCACGCGGAGCGCAATTGTGCATCGGTGGGCGACGTCGCCCCGTCGACAAGCGGGTAGTAGGCCTGGATGCCAATGACGTCGAGGTGCGGCCACAGCGGGTTGCGCTCGGCGGCATCCCAGTTGGCGGCGTAAGTGACGACGCCGCTGTACACCTGACGCACCGCCTGCACGACGTGGCGCCACTCGGCGCGGTGCATGGTGGCGTCGAGTTCGACGCCCATGACGAACACGGGCAGTTGATTGCGCTCGGCAAACTGGGCTTGGTCGACGATGAAGGCGGTGTAGGTCTTGAAGAAGGTGCGCCACTTCTGCTCGTCGTCACCAAAGTCGATGGCGCCACGCCATGAGAAGCCGCTGCCCCAATAGGCGAGGTGGGGTTTCCACATGACATGCAACCGACGGCTGCGACTCATGTCGACGGCGCGCTGCAAAAACGACGTCTCCGTCGTCGGCGAGAACGACACCCGGCCCTCCTGGTGGATGCGGGCGTAGGGGTGATAGGCGACCCATTCGACGCCGAGCTCTTGCAGCTCGTCGAGGGCGGCCGCGTTGGCCGGTGTTCCCCAGATGGGTCCCCACGTCGGACAGCTGAGGGTCATGCCTTTCCAGAACGGCTGTTGCAGTGCGTTTGGGGTCGACGGCGTCGCCTGTGCAGCAGGCATGCACGACGACAAAGTCGCACACCAACCCACCACCAGGAGACGTCGAAGAAGCATGTCACAAGGCTACCAACTGGAGACTGTGCACGGGCTGACAGTCTGATGCTGCGTTTGCACTCGCATCGCAAACCCAATACATCGAGGCCGTTGGTGGGGCTTTCATACGACAAATGCCACAGCAGCCAGGTGTGTCCGGCTGGATGAGATGCGTCCAGCCGCCAACTCAAATTTGCCTTTCGGAGATGCTCCATGAGCGTTCGCAAACTCGGTCTCACAAGTCGACCTCTGCTTTCTCTGTGTCTTTCTCGCTGTCTTGCGCTCGGTCTCGTCGCGCTCGTCGGGGTCGGAAGCGGCTGTGATGGAACCGAGCCGCCCGACGACAGCGGCACGCCCGTCGTCACCGACAGCGGCGCGCCCGACGACACCGACGCCGGCAACCCAGACGACACCGATGCTGGCAACCCCCAAGTCGAAGAACCCGAACTGCTCGTCGACGACCAAGACCTCGACCCCAACGACGAGTACGCGATGACCGCTGCGCGCGTTGTGGTGCCCGCGGTCTACGTGCAGGGCGCCTGGTTGGTCATCTACGACGACGACAACGGCGCCGCCGGCGCCTACGTCGGCAAACACCACTTCGATGCTGGCACCCACAGCAACACGGCCATGATGCTCGACATCGGCATCGACCAGCCGGGCACGTTCCACGCCATCTTGCGGGAGCCGACAGCGAGCGGCGGATACACGTCGTCCGGCACCATCCTGACGACGTCCACCGGCACCGAGATGGTGGTGTCGTTTCAGATGCGTGACGTCGTCGCCCCCACCGACGCGGGCATGAACGTCGACGTCGACGCTGGCACCACGCCCGGCGACGACGCCGGCAGCAACGTCGATGCCGGCGCAATGCCCGTCGAAGCTGCTGACCTCATCGTCGACGACCAGGAGATCGACCCCAACGACGCCTACACGCTGCAAGTCGCTCGCGTCGTGGTTCCTGCCAGCGTCTCTCAAGGCGCTTGGCTTGCCATCTACGTCGACGACAACGGCGCCGCTGGCTCCATTCGCGGCAAACACAAGTTCGACCCCGGCACGCACGTCGACACCGCCATCACCCTCGACATCGGCATCGACGCTCCTGGCGTGTTCCACGCCATCCTCCGCGAAGGCACCGTCAGCGGCAGCTTCTCTTCGAACCGTCCAGTGCTCACCGACGCCGATGGCGACGACGTCGCCGTGCAGTTCACCATGCGCGACCCGGTGGTCGGCGGTGAAGACGGCGGCATCATCGTTGCCCCCGACGACGCCGTGCTCTTCGTCGACGACCAGACGCTGGCGGCGCCCTACAACGAGGTCGTCGTCAGCGCCGTGTCTCTCGCCTCGGATGAACTGAATGCCGGCACCGTCGAGGTGCACTTCGTCGGCGGCGCCAACGACGGCGACCTCGCGGGGTCGGCCGCCGTACCTGCAGGTCAAACCCACGAAAACTTGTTGGTGGCGCTCACCGAGCGTGTCGTCGGCGACCAGGCGCTCATCGCCAGCTTGCACAACGCCAACGGGCAGCCCGTCCTCGACGTCGACGGCACAGCACTTGAAGCGAACTTCTCTGCCGCAGGTGACACCGAAGACCCAGAGCTCATCGTCAACAGCCAAAAGCTCGACCCAGGCGACCTCTACGCCATGGTCGTTGACCACGCGATCGTCCCGGAGCGCATCACCCAAGGGGCTTGGCTTGCCGTCTATGACGACGACAACGGCGCGTTGGGCACCTACATGGGCAAACACAAGTTTGAGCCCGGCTTCCACAGCCAAACGTCCATCACCCTCACCTTCGACTTCGAGCGGACGGGGCTGTACCACGCGGTCATGCGTGAGGCGACGGCTGCTGGCTCGTGGTCGTCCTCGGCGCCCATTCTCGTCGACGCCTCCGGCCAAGAGATGGCCACGCAGTTCCACGTCGACGCCATCCCCTTCCAGCCGGCGCTCGAGATCGAAGACCAAACCCTCGTCAACCAGAGCGTCATCGACGTGAAGTTCGCGCGCATCCCCGTGGAGTTCACCGGCAGCAGCCGCATCGCCATCTACGACGACAACGGCAGCCTGCTCGGCGCGACACCCGTCGCCCGTGGCACCCACAACGACATTCCCGTCGGTCTCGACGCTCCCCTCCAAGGCGACCACACGCTGCATGCCATGCTGCACGACGACAGCGGTGTCATCACGCCCGCCACGGCGTTGTTGACGTCGACAGGGGCGCCCCTGGTGGTGACCTTCCGCGTCGGCGCCGCCGACCTCAGCTACATCGAAGCCCCCGACTTCACGACGACCGACCCCCGTCACCTCGTGCTGTCACGCGCCTACTCCTACGACAAACCCGCGTGGGTGGTGCTGACACGTGAAGACCCCATGGGTGGTCCTGCGACGCTGGTGGCCAAACGTCGTGTGCTGCAGCGCTACGCCGGCAACGTGCACTTCTATGGCTCCCTCCACCACTTCGACGATGTCGGAACGGTCGCCGAATACGTCACCGAACAGCCCGGCACCCGTCGTCGGTCGGCCCGTGGCGAAGACACCTTGCGCGTCTCGCTCTACGAAGAAGACCCCGCCGACGGTGAGTTCACCTGGACGCCAGGGGGCACTGAAGATGTCCCCGTCCTCGATGCCATGGGCGCCCCCATCACTGCCGACTGGAACGTGACGGTGGCGTCGTCCATCGACAACTCCCAAAAAGACAGCGGCCGCTACTACGACCCGTGCCCGCTGTCGCAGCACTACAACAACCCCACGACGCTGCCGGTCGACTGCCGTTGCCACGTCAACGTCGAATCCCTCGACTTCCCCGAATGCAAGTTGGTCATCGCCGACGGGCTGAACATGTCCTACGGCACCGGCCCTCGGGCGCGCACGCAGAACTTCGGCACCTTCCGCTCAGGCTTTGTCGACTCGACGACCAACGAGCTCATCGGCCTGGTCTACTGGAAAGACCACCAAACCGTGTGGCCCGAAAACAGCACCACCATCGACGTCGGTGCCGTCGTCGCCATCGACCCCGAGACCCGTGCCCGTCGTCTCATCGGCGGCCGCTTCAACCACCCCGACACCGGCATCGAAGACCTCGGCACGGGCCCTGTTCTGTCGTACCCCTTCCAAGTGCAAGAAGGGCCCGACGGCAACTACTACATCGCCAGCTACGGCTACGTGCGCATCGGCGCGTCGCTGACCCCCACCGTCGACATCATTCGCATGAGCCCCGCCACCGGCGACCGCGAATACGTGTGGCGTTCGAACCACCTCGGCTACAACTTCGACAACCAGCAAAACCCCTACGGCCACTGCGCCAATGGACGCGCCGCCGGCTACGAATACTTCTCGGTGCAAGTCGGCCGCAAAGCCTTCGGCATCGACGACAACGGCGACTTCTACTTGAGCTACGCCCACAACGGAAACACGCCGACCTCCGACGGCATCGGCATCTTGAAGATCGGTTCTGACGGCAGCACCTGTGACTTCGTCACCCGCACCAAGGTGGGCGCCGACAACTTGCTGTACCAAGGCCAAAGCATCGGCACGGGCCCCGAACCGCAAGCTGGCCCCTACAAGGGCATGCTCATCAAAGACGGCAAAATCTTCGCCTCCACCGAGCTCACCGGCGACCTCTACGAAATCGACATCGCCACCGGCAACCGCACGGCGCTGCACGTCAAGAACGTCGACGACACCAACAGCGGCAGCTCCGGCACCCACGTCGTGTGGGACCACCACCGCAACATCATTTGGCAAGCGGGCTTCTCCAACGCCACGCTGCTCTATGACCCCGACACCGGCACGTCGGAGCCGTTGTGGTGTGCTGAGAACTACCGCGACTACAAGGGCATGCGCTGCCAAAAGCCGGCCGCCTGGGGCAACAACGGCCTGCTCATCGAGCGTGGCTACTGGATTCACCCCACCGACCCCCGCTACGCCTTCGTCGTCAACGGCGCCGCCATCATGCGCGTCGACCTCGTCGCCGGCTCCAGTGAGATTTTCAGTTACTGAGATTCTTTGACCACAGCTCAAACAAAGAAGTCCTCGACGGACACGGTGTCGTCGAGGACTTCTTCTCTTTGGTGTCGACGACAGCAAGGAGGAGGGCTGCGAAATGCTCCCCGGATTGCCGTCTGGCAGGTGGAGCACGCCCGCACAAAGGAGCGGGCGACAGGATTTGAACTTGCGAGAACACAGGCCGGTCGGCTGTCGTCGACGGACGTTGGACGACGACGACGTTGCGTTTGTTCGAAGCGAATGAAGACGCTTGCTGTGATGACCAGCCTGTGCTTCGCTCCCTTCAAGAATCCAAAAGTGGACATCGGAGTCGAAAGTCAATGCAACGCTTTGAGTTGGAGAAGAGAATCTGGTCGGAGGTGGACTTTGACCGGATGGGCTGGCACGACGTCAAGGTTCACGCGATGGCCTTTTTTCCAGACGCTTTCGAGTTTGCACTGGACCTCGACTACCACTTCCGTTGGGTCGATCCTCAAAAAGACGGGGGCTACTATCGGTACTGGCAGGCCCCCGCCACACTTGTCTTTGAGAACGTTCACGATCTTCGCATCGACGTGGACGCCTCGAGTGGACTCGACGTCGACGTGATCGAAAGAACCCCCCTCGGTGCTCCACACAACGCTGAGTTCATCGGACGCGACCTGGAGTGGGAGTGGGCCATCGAATGCCAACAGGGTCTCATCGGCATGAAATCGGTTGGCTACAAAATGCACGTCCGAAGTGAGCCGAGATTGCAGGTGAGACTCTCCTTGGAGGAGAGGGGCGGCATTTGCTTTGACCGCATCAAGGCTTGAAGCAAACACGGGCAAGAAAGTGTGCTGCGGGAACGGACTCGAACCGCAAGCCCTCCGAAGAAGACGTCACCAATGAGAACACAACACGTTCGGCCCGGCGGGCTTCGTCGTCGAGGTGACGACAGAAAAAGGTCGCAAACAAGGAAGACGACGACGGACATTCACAGCGAGCTCCCAGACTGCTCCACTGCCCGCGAACGGACAGGAGGGATTCGAACCCTCGACCTCTGTGTCCCAGAGAACCGTCGTCTGGCGGTTCGCGGATGCAATGACGAGCAATGAGATGACGTCGGGGACGTTTCTGATGTCCTGCCACTGGACGACGCAAGCATTGCGCCTGCGGGAGGAATCGAACCTCCGTCTTCAGCGTGGAGTGAGAACCCGATGTCTTCGGCTCGTCGTCAAATCGGTGTTGAGGGAGTGGATGACGGGAACCGGCTTCGCCGCTTCCTTGGGAGATAGCTTCGCAATCTCTGCCGTCGTCCAACTCAAAGTGTTGGGCAAGTCTGTGACGTCTGGGTGGTTTCAGTGCAAATGAGAACCCAATGTCTTCGGCTCTGTGCTCCTCAGAGGGGGCGCAGGCCCCCTCTCTGCTTTCGGGTGCATGCCCCGAAAGCATTCACTCCCCCCTCGGCCAGAGGCCGGACCGCGACGCTTGGTGTCGTCGTCGACGAGGGAGCCAGTCAAAAAGTGTTGAGCAAGTCTATGACGTCTGGGTGGTTTCAGTTCAAATGAGAACCCAATGTCTTCGGCTCAACCAAAACAAAGTCACGAGCAAGGAGAAGGTGTGGCGGTGTTCGCGCTCTAACCAATTGAGCTACGCATCTCTGCGACGGGACTCGAACCCGCAACCTGTCAATGGGCACCCAAACTGATCGTCCTCGGGGCGGGCAACTGACCACGGCCCAAGTCTCGTCGGGGGCGGGCAA
>ENA-OWNT01005381-OWNT01005381.1-seawater-metagenome-genome-assembly--contig:-NODE-5381-length-10576-cov-3.923802_pt1 | contig 10576 bp, 9 predicted proteins | sample MGYA00238136_ERZ651165 | MGnify/ENA primary metagenome ERZ651165 (study PRJEB26861, sample SAMN08777766) | seawater metagenome | isolation source: coastal seawater | place: USA: Florida | collected...
GCTCGACCGGGCCGGCGTGGAGCATGCGGTCTGGGGCGACGCCGTCGCGGACGCGAAGGCCGAGGCGATGGGCGAGTTCCGCGAGAAGCTGCAGCCGCAGATGGCGTATCTCGATCAGATCCGCGCCGTGCTGCCGCGAAACGGCGTCTTCGTGGAGGAGCTCTGCCAGCCGGGCTACGTCTCCTATTCGGGTTTCCCGGTCTACGAGCCGCGGAGCTACATCTCGTCGGGATATCAGGGCACGCTCGGCTTCGGCTACATGACCGCGCTCGGCGCCAAGGCGGCGGTGGGCGACCGGCCGATCGTATCCATCGCCGGGGACGGCGGCTTCATGTTCGGCGTCCAGGAGCTCGCGACCGCGAAGCAATACGCCCTCCCGGTCGTCGCCGTCGTCTTCGACAACGGCGCCTATGGCAATGTCCGCCGCGACCAGATCCGCCGCTTCCAAGGTCGCGAGCTCGGCTCCTACCTGGAGAACCCGGACTTCCTGAAGCTGGCGGAGAGTTTTGGCGTCATGGGGCTAAGGGCCGAAAGCCCGGCGGCGCTCGGCCCGGCCCTGGAGACGGCGCTGGCGGCCGGGGAGCCCGCGCTCATCCACTGTCCGGTCGAGTTCGGGACCGAGGCCGATCCCTGGCCCAGCATCATCGCCGGCCGCTAGACGGGCTCACATCGGCGAGACGAGGTTCCGGAAAGAACATTCTTCCAGAATTCGTCAAATGAGATAAATTTGATCCCGCGCTAACGAGCGGATCGGAAAACGGTCCGGCGAACTGCAGCGGGAGACGGACAGATGCAACATGGCGAGCGTTTCCGCGACTTCGTCCGGGAAATGACGCTCCTCGTCGGCCGCGCCGGCTATGACGAGGGCAAGATCTTCCAGGAGGCCGTCCCCCTTGTGGCGGACCTTGTCAGCGTTGACGACTATGACATTGTCACCGCAATCCACATGCGGCGTGTAGGCGGGCTTGTGCTTGCCGCGCAGGCGCATGGCGATGATCGAGGCAAGACGGCCCAGAACAACGCCCTCGGCGTCGATCAGGATCCAGCTCTTCTCGATATCCGCCGGGGTAGCGGTGAAGGTTTTCATTTGTCTTTTCCTTGCGGGGCCGGGATCGATGCGACCCTCGGATCATCTCAAGAACAAACGAGGGGCGAAGCCCCCCATCGGATGGGCGTGTTCTAACGATTTCCGGGGGCGGGTCAACAGATAGTTTTCGCGTCATACTTTAACTTAATTAATGAATTCAATGTCTTGCAATTGTGGTATTATTTTACCCCATCAAAACATCGGCTTTGAGCGGCGGATTTGCCAGCAGATCGCCCAATTCGCGCAAGGCCGCCTCATAGCGGGCCTCGGGCGCGGTGGAATTGCAGGCAATGCGCACGGCGGACGGGGCTTTGCCATCCTCCAGCGCGAATTCATCGGCTGATTTGATCCGAATGGCCCGCGCCTCACATGCCCGCGCAAAGGTCGAGGCCCGCCAACCGCGCGGCAGGCGCAGCCAGACGTAAGGCACATCCGGGTGCCATTCCAGATCCCACCCGCCAAGCGCGTTCACCGCCAGCCGAACCCGGTGGCGGTCGGCCTCCAGCACCTTGTCGCGGATACGGGCGGCCTCGCCGCTGCGGATCAGTTCGGCGCCGAGGTCCAGCACCGGCTGCGGCAACCCGTAGAAACTGGATTGTGCGACCTGGCGGGCCGTATCGGCCCACCCTTGCGGGCAGACAATATAGCCGAACCGCAGCGCCGAACTGACCGATTTGGTCAGCGAAGACAGGTACCAGCCCCGTTCTGGCAGCAGCAACCGATAGCCCGGCGTGTCCCCAGGATCGCCAAGGCGAAAACAGTCGTCTTCCAGGACCTGTAGCTGATATTTTCGCGCCAGAGCCGCCAGTTGCCGCTTGCGGGCCAGCGGGGTTGTGCGGGTCGTGGGGGAATGGACCAACGCCGCAGTGATCAACACCTGACCGCCATGTTCGCGGCAGGCGGCCTCCAGGCTTTCGGGCAGGATACCGTCGCCATCCATGGCCAAGGGCACCACCCGCGCGCGCAACAGCCGCGCTGCATGGCGCACGCCGGGATATGTCAGGTCTTCGGTCAGGATCACCGGCGACGGGCCTGACAGGATGGCCTGAAGGGCAAGGATAATGGCGTTTTGCGTGCCATGGGACATCACCACGTCGTCGGCATTGATGCGGCCAAGCAGCCCCTGTCCGATCCAATCCACGACAGCCGCGCGGGCCTCTCTGTCGGTGTCGGTTGTGGGATAGCCCACATAGTTGCTGGTCATGGCGATGCGCGCCAGCATCTGCCCGATGATCCGCCCCTGCCCCACATCGGGCACCGGGCTGCTGCGCAGATCGACCGCCTCATCGCTATGCACGTAGAGCGGTTCGCCTTTCGGGACCTGCGGCGTCTTGCCGGCCACAAAGGTGCCACGGCCCACGGCGGCCTCTAGCACGCCATCATCGGTCAGGCTTTTGTAGGCGCGGGCGACGGTGCCTGGCGTGATCGACAACCGCCAGGCCAGATCGCGCACCGGAGGCAGCTTTTCCCCGATCGCCAACTCGCCGGCGGCAATGCCCGCGCGAATGGCATCCATCAGCGCCCGATACTTTGGACCGGATAGATCGGCAAGGTTCGGCTGCCAACTTGTACCCATTACAATGTTTCCCTCGACCAAATACAATTCGCTTTGTATCAGTATATCCGTGGCAAATACGCTACATTGTGTCAATACAATTTTGAAAGGATCTCCCATGACACAGGCACAGACGCACACCGCCCTTGGCTTTCTTTCCGGTCGTCAGCTGACCCCGGTTTCCGCCGCCGCGCTGCGTATTGTGGTACTGCTGGTGAAATGGGAGGAACGCCGCCATAGCCGCAAGGCCCTGAAGCGGCTGGACGATCATCTGCTAAAGGATGTGGGCATCACCCGGTCCGAGGCCGAGCGCGAACTGACCGCGCGGCCCTGGACCCGCTGAGCGAAGTCGCGGCGCGGGGGCCGACCTCTTCCCGGCCTGACCCGAATGCGCGACGGGGCGAACGTTATGTTCGCCCCGTTTTTTTCCGATAAAGACCGCTGGTCAGGCGTCGTCCGACACCCGCCCCCGGATCAGTGACTGCACCGTATAGACCGCAATCGCCATGCCAATGGCCCCCACGGCAGCCACACCCAGCAATACGATCACGTCAATGGGCCCGCCAACATCCGACAACCCGGAATGCGTGACCTGCCACAACAGCAGCACCGCCGCCACAGCGCCCACGGGCATCGACAGCTGCGCCAGCAGGAATTTGCTCCAACTGACCGACCGATCCCGGATCAGCACATAAAGATACAGCACCGTAATAATGACCGCCGCGGCCACCATCGACCAGAACAACCCGCTGCCGAACATCTCTTCGAAGACGGCAATGAACATGCCAAAGCTTGGACTTTCCATCGTAGTTCCTCCTCAGGCCCGGCCACGCACCATGGCGTAATAGGTGGGTTTCAACGCGACCTCTTTGATCAGCCAGCTGACCCAGAGCTCCTCCAGCGGCGCGATGATGCCGGGGAAAGAGGGCGTGAGGTTGTTGTTGTAATCGAACTCGATCAGCATCGCGCGCCCGACCCGCGTGATCAGCGGACAAGAGGTATAGCCGTTATAGGTGTGATCGGTGGTGTCGCCCGCGATCTGTGCAACCAGTTGATCCTCGACCACCGGCACCTGCCACTTGGCGCTGGCCGCCGTCTTGCCTTTCGGCACGCCCGCCACGTCGCCCGCCGCAAACACGTTGGGATAGCGCGCATGACGCAGGGTGTACTGGTCCACTTCGGCCCAGCCTTCCCCGACCCAACGATCTTCCCAGGACAGGCCGCTTTCGCGGATCACCGCAGGCGCGCGCATCGGCGGGATCACGTTGGTGAAATCAAAGCCGATCTCTTCGTCGCCGTCCGGCGTCTCAAACGTCGCGACCTTCCGGCCCGGATCAATCGCCTTCATTACGTGGTTATGGACAGTGGTGAACCCCTGCCGTTCATACAGCATCCGCACCTTTTCATTGACGATCGGCACGCCGAACAGGCTGGTGGAATGGGCGGCATAGATCACCTCGGACCGACCGCGCGTGCCCTTTTCCCGCAGGTAGTGATCGGTCAGGAAGGTGTATTTCAACGGCGCGCCGGCGCATTTCATTTCGGTCGCGGGCCGGGTGAACAGCGCGGTGCCCCCGGTTTCGGTGAACCGGTCCATCTCGCGCCAGGTGGCTTCCGCCTCTTCCGGTCCGGCATAAACGGACCCGATGCCGTTTTGCCCGATCAGATCGCGCGACATGCCTTCGATGCCTTCGTAATGCAGCTCCAGCCCGGTGGCGAGGATCAGATAGTCATAATCGACCACATCACCGTCAGTCGTGGTGACCTGCTGCACCTCGGGGTCGATATTCGCCGCCCCCGCCTGCAGCCAGGTGACGCCGGATGGCAGCCAGTCCCCGGTGCGCGAAACCGAGTAGTTCGCGGGCTTGAGTCCGGCCGCGATCAGCGTAAAGCCCGGCTGGTAGAGATGCCGCTGGCGCGGGTCGATAATGGTGATCTGGGCACCATCCAGACGCGCGGTCAGCCGGTTGGCCAGCGCCGCCCCCGCCGCCCCTGCCCCCAGAATGACGATCCGGGCATTGGTTGCGACAGCCTGCGCACGCGCCTCGGCCGCGGGCAAAGCCGCAACCGCACCGCCGGTGGCCATGGCCCCCAAAAACGCGCGACGGGATGTCTGGAACCTGTCGTCGGACATACAAGTCTCCTCCGATTCATTGATTAGCGGGGACAATCGTGCACTTTGGCAACAAATGGTTTGATATGAATCAAATTCAGCTTTTATCGCCGCGTTTTTTTGGCGTTTGTCCCGCATGGCCCCAACACGCGTCGTGGCTGCAGGCCTCTTCCGCACCCGCAAAACACTGCACCACCGCCAGCACAGGGGCCCGGGCGTACAACCCTCTGTCAGCCCAGGCCCGCTATTGCCGCAATAGCGCGCTCCGCGCCTGATCCTCGGCAGCCCAGGCCACCAGCGCATCGCGGATCGCCTCTTGCGTGCGTTCCCGCCAGTTCGCATCCATCAGATTGGCCAGATCCTCGGCATCCGACATGAAGCCAAGTTCGATCAGGACCGAGGGGATATCGGCGGCTTTCAGCACTGAAAATCCGGCCTCCAGCCTTGGGTGCCGGTGCAGGTTGGCACCCGCGCGGTCCAACGCCGCGACGATATGATCGGCCAGCGCTTCGGATCTGGGGGTGGTTTCCAGCCGGGCAAGGTCGATCAGAACATCGGCCACTTCATCATCGCTGCCCGCCAGATCCACGCCGGCCAGCAGATCGGCGCGGTCATGGGCCTCGGCCAGCGCCGCGGACGCGGCATCCGAGGCGGTGTCCGACAGGGTGTAGACCGTCGCCCCCCGAGCCTGTCCCGCCGCCAGCGCATCGGCGTGAAGCGACAAAAAGGCCAGCGACCCCGCACTACGCGCGATCGTCACCCGTTCGGGCAACGACACAAACCAGTCGCCTTCCCGCGTCAACACCACATCGAACAGGCCCGAGCGCAGCAGCACTTCACGCAGTTCGATGGCAAAGACCAACATCAGGTCGGCCTCATCACGCCCCTGCCGCTGCGCGCCGGGATCGACACCGCCATGACCGGGGTCAAGCGCGATCATAATCGGCCCCTCGGCCCGGCCCGCCGCGCTGCCGCTGGCAACCGGAACCGGCGGCAGCCGCACGCCCGGCGGGATATGGGCGGCCAGATCGGTGAAGGCTGCCTGCGAAACCGGCTCCAGACGCAGGCGCACCTGCGCGGTGCCATCGGTTTCGTCCGTTTCCATGCCCGCCTGATCGACAGCCATCGGCCCCGACAGGGTCAGCACCATGCGCGACCAGCCGGCATCGCCGCGTCCCGTGACCACCTGTGTGATCCGTTGGGAGCCATTGAAGCCGGGGGGCAGCCCGGTCCAGTTCACCTCGCGGAAATCGAGCACCACCCGCGCCGGATCGTCCAGCACAAACACCCGGTAAGGCACGGCCTGGGTCAGGCCCAGGTCAAGCACCACATCGCGCCCGTCATCCTGCATCTGGCTGCCTTCGGCAAGAACCCGCGCAAGGGCGCGCAGGTCCTGCGCCGTGGCAGGCAGGGTCATCACGAAAAAGGCCACGAAAACAAGGACTGCCCGGATCATCGGTCTTCCGCCGAAAATTGCTGTTCAGGGCAGAGTAGCAGGTCCTGTCCGCCACCCCAAGCAGCGCAATGCCTGACATTCCACGAAATGGTGCGGGGCTTGCCATATTCTTCCCGCAAACCGGCGGCAGGATCGGCTCAACCCTGAACGGATCGTTGCGCACATGACCATGAAGCCCACCCTTCTGCACCACGCCGCCTACCGGATTTATCGGCTGCGTCGCCTGATTTCCGTCTCGGTCCTGGTGGTTGTCCTGGGGGCGGCCCTGTCGCTGGCGATCTCGCCGGTGAACAACCTGTTTCACCAGCCGTTGAACCTGTTCCTGCTGATGCTGGTCTGGGGCGGGATCGTCTCGGCCGCTGTGGTGGCTTTTCCCGGCGGCTGGATCGACACGCTGACCGCCTCAGTCGCCTTCGCGCTGCTGTTGCTGGCGACGCCCTATCTGCAACTGGCAGTGATGGGCGCGCCGGTAGTCGCGGGCGGCATCAGTAACCATATGGCGATCCTTCTGATGACGCTGGCCTGGTTCATGGTCTGGCTGCTGGTCATGGCGGTGTTCATCTGGGCGGGGCAGAACCTGCCCATGGGCACGCGCACCCATCACAGCCGCGTTTACTGCCCGGCAACGCCCGATAAGGTCCGCCGGGCGCTGTGCCCTTTGCCCGACACCACCGTTGCGGGCCGGATTTGCGGACCCGAAGGGCCGGATGGGTTCTTTCCGGTGCGCTATGACGCGACGGCCCCCAGTGGCGAAAGCTTTGCCATCGCGCGCCAGTCGCACAGCTATCGCTACCGCATTCTGCACGAAGACCGCCTAACCCGCCAATCCGAGGCCACGGTCCGGCTGGACGGCCGCAAAAGCCGGTCCGAGATTTTCGAGCGGCTGGAACCGATCGAGGGCGGCACGCTCTACCACCTTGTCGAGAAGCACGACCATTTCAACCTGCTGACCGCCATCGGTTTCTGGATCAATGATTTCGGCGCCGACCATGCGCTGGCCTATCTGGATGCCGCCGAAGGTCACCCGTCGCTCGCGATCTTTAACCAGCGTCAGCGCAGCCCGCTATCCGTGCTGTCGCGCCTGTTCAAGACAACCGGGACGCCATGAAGCCCTGAAGCCGCGACAACCCCTCTTCGATATCCGCTGTTGACCGCGCATAGGAAAACCGCAGGGTCGTTGCGCCCCGAACCGGGTCGAAATCCAGCCCCGGCGTGACAGCCACCCCCGCTTCGCGCAGCATCTCAGCCGAAAAGGCCAGCGAGTCGCCGGTGTGGTCCGACACATCGGCATAGACATAGAAGGCCCCGTCAGCAGGCGCGACCTTGTCAAAGCCCGCCTTTGCCAGCCCGTCCAGCATCAACCGCCGATTGACCGTGTAAACCTCGCGATGCGCATCCAGTTCGGCCCGGCCCTCGGGGCTGAGCGCGCCGAGCGCCGCGACCTGCGCGGCATGGGGCGGGCAGATGAACATGTTCTGCGCCAGCCGTTCGACGATGCGCACATGATCCTCGGGCACCACCAGCCAGCCAAGCCGCCAACCTGTCATCGAGAAGTATTTAGAGAAGGAATTGACCACATAGAGGTCATCCGAACATTCCAGCGCGCTGATCGCCCGGCCCTCATATTGCAGCCCGTGATAAATCTCGTCCGAGATCATCGCCATGCCGCGATCTGCGCAGGCCTGCACCAGATCGCCAAGCGCGGGCTTGTCCAGCATGGTGCCGGACGGGTTGGCGGGCGAGGCCACGATCAGCCCGGCCATGTCATCCGTCAGGTCCGACGGCACTGGCTGATAGCGGTTGGTCTCGGTGGTCTGAAAACCCACTGGCTCCAGGCTCAACGCCTTCAGGATCTGGCGGTAGCTGGGATAGCCCGGTTCGCCCAGGCCCACCTTTTCGCCCGCGTCAAAGAGCGCCGTAAAGGCCAACAGAAACGCACCAGAGGCCCCGGCAGTCAGCACAATCCGGCCCGGGTCCAGATCGACCCCGTACCATTCATCATAAAGTGCTGCGATCCCGGCCCGCAGGTCAGGACGCCCCAAGGCGACCGTATATCCGAGCGGCCCGGCCTCCATCTCGGCGGAAAGACGCGCACGGGCGGCGGCGGGGGCACCGGACCCCGGCTGGCCCACTTCCATATGAATAATATGGCGCCCGGCCTCTTCCGCCGCACGCGCCTGTTCCATCACATCCATCACGATAAAGGGATCGACGCCGGAGCGCCTTGAATAACGCATCTGCCTCTCCTTAAGCTGTGCCCGGTTGAAGCAGCCCACGACTGGAAGGTCAATGTCACTTCTCGCCCGCCTTACGGCGCTTTTCCTGTTCCTGTCCACTGTCGCGGCTGGGGCGCAGAGTATCATCCGCGATGCCGAGATCGAGCATGGGCTGCAGGCCCTTGCCGCGCCCATCCTGCGGGCGGCCGGTCTGCCCAGTTCGGTGCGGATCATCGTGGTCGATGACGGGTCGCTAAACGCGTTCGTGGTCGATACCAACCACATTTTCATTCATTCCGGCCTGTTGATGCGGCTGGAAGATCCCGCGCAGGTGCAGGCGGTCATCGCCCATGAGGCCGCCCATATCGCCAATGGCCATTTCACCCGGCGCGCCGCCAATGTGGGCACCGCCAGCACCGTGGCCCGGATCGGGCTGCTGCTTGGGGTCGCGGCGGGGGTGGCCTCGGGCGATGCAGGGGCCGGGCTTGGGGTTGCAGCGGGCGCGGCATCATCGGCGCAGCGGGTGCTGTTTGCCCATACCCGCGCAGAAGAGGCCAGCGCCGATACCGCTGGCATCCGATACATGATTTCCGCAGGCGTCAATCCCGCGGCCATGCTGGACGTGCTGGACCTGTTTCGCGGGCAAGAGGCGCTGTCCGTGGGCCGCCAGGACCCCTATCTGCTGACCCACCCGCTGACACGCGAACGCCTGCGATCGGTCAGGGCGCTGATTGCCGGGTTGGACGCCCCCGCCCCGGACAATACCACGATGTACTGGTTCCAGCGGATGCAGGGCAAACTGACCGCCTTTCTGCGCGCCCCCAGTTGGACACTGCGCCGGGTGGGGCGTAACGACAATTCCGAGATTGCCCGCCTACGCCGCGCCATTGCCTATCACCGCCAACCCGATTCCGACCGCGCCCTGTCCGAGGTAGACGCGCTGGTCGCGATGCGCCCCAGTGACGCTTATTATCATGAGCTTCGGGGCCAGATCCTGTATGAATCGCGCCACTACCCCCATGCGGTCGCAGCTTATGCCCGCGCGGTGGAGCTTGCGCCGCGCGAACCGCTGATCCTGGCGGGCTATGGCCGGGCGCTGTTGGCCGCCGACACCGCGTCCGGCAACCGGCAGGCGCTTGACGTTCTTAACCGCGCCCGCGCCCGCGACCCGTTCAACCCGCGCCTGCTGCGTGACCTTGGCCTGGCCCATGCGCGGCTTGGCCAGAACGGCCTGGCCTCGGTCGCCACCGCCGAACGCTATGCGTTGCAGGGGCGCTTCGATGATGCCCAGATCCATGCCAACCGCGCCTCGGGCCTTCTGCCGCAGGGCAGCCCGGGGTGGCTGCGTGCACAGGATGTGCTAGGTGTAGCCCAAACCGTCTTGAACCGGAGATAAACATGAAGATATTTACCCCCGCCGCGCTGGCTTTTGCCGCAGCCCTGACCGCCGCGCCGTTGGCCGCAGACGGGATCACCGATATGAGCGATGCCGAGCGCGCCAGCTTCCGCGCCGAGATCCGCGATTATCTGCTACAAAACCCCGAAGTGCTGCTGGAAGCCATCGCCGTTCTGGAACAGCGCCAGGCGCAGGCGGAAACGGTGCAGGATCAGACCATGGTGCTGTCCAATGCCGAGGCGTTGTTCAACAGCGAACATGACTGGGAAGGCGGCAACCCCGATGGCGATATCGTTCTGGTGGAGTTCACCGATTACCGCTGTGGCTATTGCCGCCGCGCCCAACCCGATGTGGAACGCCTGATTTCAACCGACGGCAATATCCGCTTCATCGTCAAGGAATTCCCGATCCTGGGCGACGAATCTGTCATGGCCTCTCGCTTCGCCATCTCGACCCGGCAGAATATCGGCGACGATGCCTATGAACTGGTGCATGTGGCCCTGATGCAGATGCGCGGCGAGGTGACCGAGGACAGCCTGCGCCGTCTGGCCGAAAGCCTGGAACTGGAGGCCGATACCATCCTGGCCGGGATGAACGCGCCAGAAGTGGATGAGGTGATCGCCGCCAACCATGCGCTGGCCGGTATCCTGCAAATCTCTGGCACGCCCACATTCGTCATGAATGACCAGATGCTGCGGGGCTATATGCCCTATGAAGGCATGGCGGCCATGGCAGCCGAGATCCGGTCGCAGA
>ENA-OWNT01005382-OWNT01005382.1-seawater-metagenome-genome-assembly--contig:-NODE-5382-length-10573-cov-3.240949_pt1 | contig 10573 bp, 13 predicted proteins | sample MGYA00238136_ERZ651165 | MGnify/ENA primary metagenome ERZ651165 (study PRJEB26861, sample SAMN08777766) | seawater metagenome | isolation source: coastal seawater | place: USA: Florida | collected...
GTTGTGTCGTTGTGTCGTTGTGTCGTTGTGTCGTTGTGTCGTTGTGTCGTTGTGTCGTTGTGTCGTTGTGTCGTTGTCGCCATGTCGTCGTGTCGTCATGTCGCTATATCGTGGTGTTGTCGCTGTTGTCGTCTTTGTCGTCTTTGTCATCATTGCCGCCGTTGTTGTGTTGTGGATTGTTGATGTCGTCTCATCGCGTGGTGTCGTCGCCGTGGTCGTCGTTGTTGCTGTTGTCGTTTCAATCGTTGTTGCTTGGAGGCTGTTGTTGCTGTTGTTGTTTTCCACTGTTAATCTTACCTGCTTGGCTTGCCGTTTGTTGTGATCCATCACAAGTGTCCGATGCCACTTGATACGTGCAAGCGCTGTGACACACGCGATGACGCGTCCAGCGCACCAAAACCGGACTTGTAGCGCCTGCGGCGGTGGTGGCTTTGTCACTTTGGTTTTGCAGCGCGTGGGTGTGCTGGGTACGTCCAGCAGCGTTCTGGGAAGCGATGGATTGATTGTGAATGGCGGTGAGTTGGTACTTTGATGGACACCACACATGTCACTGCACACTTTTGTTTGGACTTAAGAACGGTTACGAATATCTCGTGTGATTGTTCGCCATCGCATATAACGCAGTCAACACGAACGTACACACAGCGTGTGCGACTGGATAGGGCATGTAGCTTGTGTTCGGGCGTTGGCGGCGCTATAACGCAAGAGTGACGAAATTCTGTGGCAGTCGGGCTGACATTATGCCGTCGAAGTCATACACGCTAGTTAAAGGGTTGGACGAGCCCGCAGTTCCACAGCCCCCACCAGAATGCCCAATGGCAATGCCACGGTATCGTCAGTTCTGTATTCGTATCGACGAACTTGGAGAATTTTGTTTGTGCTGTCGTGACCGAACAGACTATGCACCAGGAAGCCAGGTATGGGTTTCCGCTCAACCTGCCCTTATCCTGCTGCCGATTTTGCGCTGTGTACTACTTGTCTGAGAATGATGGGTGGGACTGTCGGATTCGTACTGAGTGCGTTTACATGTTTTGTTGCGGCTTCACAGATAAAAGGATTTGGCGAGTCCAAGCTCTGCGTCGTTCTGCGTTTTCTGCTTTGGGTGGCGTGCTTGCTTCTACTCGGGTGCTTGGTTTTGATTGTCTTGGCAGTCACGCGTATCCACTGACAGTGTTCGAAACCGCTTGTTGAGACAACCAGCGCCGAGGACGCACTGCGTGACTTTCTGCTTCGTTTTTTTTTGAAAAATAATAAATGCATGCTTTGTTGCAACACCACCGTTTCATCAAAAGCCATTGCTCAATCACAACATCGTTGCCCAAACAAAGTATTGACTTCGTGAGTTGATATGTGGGTTTCTCACGCGGATTCCTTCATTTTAAAATTAACGTCGAAACGCTCGCAAGGAAACAAGTTCAATCAGCGTTGTTCAAGTGGAATATGTTTCGAAGGACAACACCGTAGTCCGCACTCAATGCAGTTGGTGGCGTCTTAAGTTAATGTTGCAACCGATCCGGCAAATTTTCATAGCGCCTAATATTGCGAGCTTCACTTGAGGTGTATCGGTGAATAAAGTCACACTTGTCCTCCTGGATGTCGCGAATGGATATGAGGACTAAATCACCTTTGTGAAGGTAGACTCTAAACTCCATGCTTTTCGGGATCATGCACAGACGCGTGATTGTGGATCCATCATCCTCGTAGCAAAGGCCCTCGAACATCCTCGTACTGAGCCGGCGCGTGACGACGCAGTATCTCTGGCTTCGTTCGCGTAGTACCAAGCCACCAGGCCCGTGGTTAGACGGCTGATGTGAGGGGGGGTCCGCGTCTCGCTCATCGTTGATTGGCTTAAGCGTCATTGTATGGTATCTGGCTGAAACCTCGTTGTAAGTAAGTTTTCAAAATATCTGATAAAAGTTGTTGTTGTTGTTGTTGTTTTGTTTTTGTTGTAAATTTTGGTCTCTGCGTATTTCAACTGAACAATTCTGCATTGATTCGAGCCCAACACTCCACCCGAAACTTGGTCGACAGCATCACGCACAACTCCATGCTCCCGCGCATACACGAACAACTAAGCTTGCGAGGCGACACTCAAATACGCTTGCAGTTCTGCTTCACACCACAATATTGCTGTACGGTCAGCAGATCCACTTGCCACATGGCACATCTGCATCCAGTGCAATGCCAACAACGCGCATGCGCGCATGAGCACGGCGTGTCAGCAGAATATTGTTGCGGGTGCTGTTTGTCACGTTGCCGCCATACGACAGTGGCCGGCCGCAGTGCACGGGCACCAGCATCCCTTCCTGTCCCGCTCCGTTCCGTCGCAGCAGTCACGTTCCGTCGAGAAAAATAAATAATAATGGCCGCCAACCGCTGCCGCGACCGCGCGGACCTTATTGCACCACCAATAAAATCGAAAATCGATCGCAAACGACAGCGACAACGACAACGACAACGACAACGACGACAACGACGGTTCGCGCATTGACTTTATGGATTGCGTACTGTACACTCCGTTTATCGATTGCATCTCCTCGCTGTCCCCGCAGTTAGTGATTCATGCTGCACCGTCCGTACTTCGGAACACCAACCGTACATTCGCCATTTTGAATTTTCCGACGTGTCGACGTCCCAACCTCCAACCTCTCACCTGCTTTTATACTGTATTTACACGTACTCCGGTACAATTTCCCGTACTCCGCAGTGTTCCAGTACTACGTTTTTCGCAATTACCACACATGTATCATAAAACACAATAATGTCATTTAAGGAAAGGTAGACGTCAGTGAGTGGGTGAAGTGAAGGTTACAGATATCCTCAAATAGGACTTCGTTGTGTTTACAGCTTCTGGGAAGGGCAGTGGGCGTGGGCGCCGCGGGCGGGTGGCGTTACTTCGAGTGCACTCACTCACCCACTCACTCACTCACTCACTCTCAGTCACAGTCACTCTCGGTCACAGTCAGTCACAGTTCACTCACTCACTCACTCACTCACAGTCACTCAAAGAACGAACGAACGAACGAACGAACGAACGAACGAACGATTGTCGTTGTCGTCGTCGTCGTTGTCGTTGTCGTCGTCGTTTGTCGTCGTTGGCGTCGTCGTCGTCGTCGTTGGCGGTGGCGTCGTTGGCGGTGGCGTCGTCGTCGTTGGCGGTGGCGTCGTTGTCGTTGGTCGTTGGTCGTTGGTGGCGGTGGATTTGGCGGCGTTGGCGGTGGTGGTGGAGTTTGTGTTTGTGTGGAAGTCGGAAGTCGGAATCGGAATCGGAATCGCTGCAACAGGATTATTGGTCGGCAACGGAGTTGGTCCGTGGAAGCAGAATCGTTGGAGCTGCCGTCGCCGTATTGTGTCAGCGTCGGCGTCTTGCAAGAGTGGGAATCGACGTCGTTGTGTTGTTTGTCGCCGTCGTTGTTGTTGTCTTCATTCACCTACATTCAGTCACCATGGCTGTTGTTTCCCGTGTCGGTACGAAGGCGCCGTCGTCACGCCCTTAACCCCTCAACTGAATACACAGGTTGTCGCCGTTGTTGTAGTTGTTGATTTCAGTGAGGATTTTGTTTTGTGTTTTTCGTGACACGGCTTTCGATTATCTCACGCCCACTTCTCCGTTCTCCGTTTGTCGTGCCAAAAGTACCGTTCCACAGCTGCTTGTCTTAGACCGCGTTTCGGGCACGTTTTTGGGATCGCTGAGTTAGCGTTGTACTCTCACGATGCCCAAGGAACCCACGAAAACCACCAACACGCGGTCGCTTGTTGCGACCGGAGCTCGAGTGATCCATCATTCCGATGCAGTTGACGTCAAGGACTGGCGATCTGCGACCAAAAGCGATATCGTTCGCCCACAGAACCACCCAGAACGCCTGTCCAACAACCAGATTGGAAAGCGCCAGGCCGCTCGAGAGGCTCGACTGCGTGCCCAAATCCAGTAAGTGACTGCTTTGTTTGTCGTGACAGAGGGATTTGTGTCCCCGCAACTCAACGTACTGTTGTTTCTTGTGTGCTGTGTGTAGAGCGGACATTGAGAAACAGCTCGCACCTAAAGCTACAAATGTTGGCCGCTTCGAGACCACAAACCAAGCCTCTTTCGTGAAGCCTTCCGGTTTTGGAAAGATCGGACGACGCGTGATGAAAGGCGGCGACGGTTCTCCCGCGTTGGGCTATGACGCTGCTTCATACGAGTTTGGAATGCACGAGAAGCCGTCGACGTTGAGCGATGCTGAATTAATGGCGCAGATGCCCAGCGGCAGCTTCGAGAACGACGTCCCTATCAGCTTTTACACCCAATCTTTGGCCCAGGGTGCCATTCCATCTTCTGCGTCGACCAACCCCAACTCAGTTTTCTCGCGAAGTTCTCGATTCACGAACGACATCAGAGACTCCTCTAACAGAAGCGCCGAGGACGCCGGCGCGACGGCGGGCGCTGTCAAACTTCCTGGAACTGGCCTGGCCCTGCAGTCGCTGCTGGCAAGAATTCGCTCAGAAGTGGTGTCTCGCAATGGTAGCTCTGGCATAAAAAACATGGGACGTCTGTTCCGCATCATGGATGACTCCGGTGATCGCAGGTTGTCCGTGGGAGAACTGTCTCGTGGTCTGCAGGATTACGGCATCCAAGTTTCTCGCGCTGATGTCAACATGATCTTTGCTCACTTCGATGAAGATGGCAGCGGTAGCATTAGCTTTGACGAGTTCTTGGAGGCTCTCGCCAACGACATGACCACAAAGCGCCGGGAGCTCGTGAAGTTGGCATACAAAAAACTGGACAAAGACGGCAGTGGACAAGTCACCCGCTCTGACATCGAGCAGGCGTACGACGTGTCGCAGAACCCAGAGGTTCTCGCTGGTAAGATCACTCCGGAGGAAGCGTTCACCAAGTTTATGGCGCAATGGGAGACGGATAAGGCAGACGGCATCATCACAATCGACGAGTTCATGAAGTACTACCACGGCGTGAGTGCCTCAATTGACCGTGACGACTACTTTGAGCTAGTGATCCGCAACGCGTGGCACCTCAGCGGCGGTAAAGGTGTTAGTGCCAACACGACATGCCGACGAGTTGTAGTTACGTTCAAGAACGGAACGGAGTCTGTGCAGGAAATTAGTGATGACCTTGGATTAGATCTCAAAGACTTTGATCGAGTACGAGCTCGCCTGCACAGACAGGGAGTACACGGCGTCGTTAAGATCACCAACGCGGATGGGTCTTTCAAGAGCTGGCAAGACTAGTTACACCAAATAGACGCCGCAACACGAATTGATCGTCGTGCGCCCCCTTAAAACCTTTATAACAGACATTGTGTTCGTGTTCGTCCGTCCACAGCGCATCAAAATAGCTCGATAAGTTACAGAATTGCGAAGGTGTTCACCGTCGACTTCTAACTAAATGTATCCCTGTTCGAATCGAGACAGATTCCACATCTGTCCGAAACGTTGTGAGAGGAGTGGGACGCAGTGCCCGTTACTCAAGCCGATTACATGACTCGAGCATTGGCGCCGCTAATTGCGGTGTACGCGGACTGCTGGTTGCTGTAGCCTTTAACAGCACCTTTAGTACCGGCACGGCGTGTGCTGGGAATGTTGTGACTGGTTGGGTACGCAGAAGACAAAGCAGTCTTGGGCTTGCCCATCAAATTTTGCTGCATCTTCATAGTTTCGCGCTGTGCGGCCAGCAACTTGGCCTCCTTTTCGTTCAACTCCTTCTCGCGTCGATCCAAGGCTTCGGCACGGCGCTTCAACTCGGCCTCCTTCAGAGCGCACTTGTGGTTGAAAGTTGATTCGCGCACAATGAATTCGTCCATTTGCATGTACCGCTGCAACGTGCTGTTTTGCTTCAACTGCATCAAGGTCGGGCGTCGCATTTGCTATGAAATCAGTGGCATAAAACAAGTTAGAGCAGGTTACACGCTTCGGGACGACAAAAAGGCGGACCAGAGAAACCAAGGACTTACGTCAACTTGCAGGGCACTTTGAATGAAGTGCTGCAGGGCATCCGAGTACCGCGAAGGAATGCGTGGGAAAGTGCCTTTGCTAATCTTCAAGGCAAGGGACCAATGGCTCGATGCCTCAAACGGGGGACGAAGAGCGGCGAGCTCATACGCAAGGCATCCCAGAGCCCAAATATCACACGTCTTGTTGTAGCGCGACTGGCTGATGAGCTCCGGCGACATGTAGTACGGGGTTCCCACGTACGTTTCGGCGAACTTCGACTCGCTGGAGAGCTCTCGCGCAAGTCCAAAGTCCCCAAGTTTGACGTTTCCACTGGTATCGATGAAAATGTTCGCGGGCTTAATGTCTCGGTGCAGGATGGGCTTCGTGTTCCCACTAGAATCCTTGTGTTTGTGGCAATCTTCGAGAGCAAGAACAAGTTGGGAAATGAATTTCCAGATGTATTTCTCCTTGATGTAGCTGCGCTCTGTGCGATGCTTCTTGATCAGCTTGCCCAAGTCACCTCCCGGGCAGTACTCCATGACAATGTACAACTTCGTTGTTTGCTTGTCAATGATACGGTCACAGTACTTGACAATGAACGGGTGGCGCAGCTCGCGAAGGAGATTCACTTCAGTCACAACGTGCTTCTTCTCGCGCTCCGTCATTTTCCCATAGTCAAGTTCCTTCCAGACCAGCACTTTGCCATCACTTTTACGGCGGACGAGAGTCACTGTGCCGAAACTCCCTTTGCCGATTGTCTGAAGCTGTGTGTAGCGGTCCATGCTGCTGTTTGAAGTGGAAAACGTCAGACACCTCGTGAATCAAATCGATTGAGTTTTTTTTTGCTTTTTTTTCTGCAATTTGTGTTGTTCACTTGCGGCGCAATCAATGTTCCTTCTCCTAAAAGTCAACACCCCGTTCCCGTCACTCTTCCAGCGACCATGCCCCCAGACCACAAGAAAAAGCCTACACAAGGCATTGGTGGGTTTTCGAGCACCAAACCCACCCATTCTTCTATCTCCACTTGCACCTCATCGCTAGCTACCGCAGGTTCAAACCACCGCCCCGAAGTCCGGATCCAATCGCTCGCCACCGCATCGCAAAACCGTCTCAACCACAACGACGACGACCACCACCACCACCACCATCCGCCACCACCACCACCACCATCCACCACCAACAACAGTTGCAGTGGCAGCAGTCAGCAGCAGCAGCCAGCAACAGTGTCGTCAGCAACGACAACGACAACGACAACGACAACGACGGAACGCCGACCGCCGAAGAAGGCCGAAGGCACGGCACAAAGAGCGCGCGCAGCTGCACAACAACAACAACAACAACAACGACGACGACGACGACAACGACGACGACGACGACGACGGTGTGGCAGTTGCTTGTTGCACCACTGAGCGACTGTGAGTGACTGTGAGTGAGTGAGTGAGCGCCCCTTCCAACTGTCAACTGTCTCTGAGTGAGTGAGTGAGTGAGTGAGTGAGTGACCGTGGACTCTCCCTCTCTCACTCACTTTGTACTTTGAATTTACGGTTTTCTCTCTCTCTCGCTCACTCACGCACTCACTCACCCACTCATTCATTCAGCTGTTGCGAGTTCAGTTTTCAGTACCGTTGATACTTTCGGTTGTTTCAACGGTTGGTTTAACTGCGTTCACTCTGTTGCGCCGCGGTGAGAGTTTAGGCCTCTTTTGATGATGATTGTAAATGATGATTACGGTACTCTCACAGTTGGAGGATGGTTTGGAGATTTGGAATGTACAGGCTTTGTATCGATCGATTGGTCGACGGACCACGCACGCCAAGGCAAGGTCACACTGTAGTAGCGTAGCAATGCAGCTTTTGCTATGTATTCCTGTGCGAGATTCGCTGTGTCGCTGTTGTTGTGTGGTGTGGCTGGCTATGCATAGCTATGCTATAGTATTAATTCCATATCTTCTGCTCAGTGACTGGCTGTATGGTACTTAGTACAGTAGTAGAACCGAGACTATGGTCTTGGGCTTCGCTTAGACTTGTGCGTGGGGGCGCGCATTCCGCAGAGCCACCAAACTTACCGTCATGGGCTCGTCGTCGTCGAGTCGTCAAATAAATACAGGCGGTGAGAGCTTAGCAAAAGCTCGTTCAACTTCACAAGTCTAAGGATTTGTAGCTAGTATACCTTCTCCCTGTGCAAATGCAGCGCGGAATGCAGCGTGACAACATGGCTGCTGGTGGCATGGCAGGTCAAATGGGCAATGGAATGATGATGGGACGGTCGTCGACGCGCGCAGGCAATGGTGCCTGGAACAATATCCACATGCACGCACGCAGGCAATGGTGCCTGGAAAAATGCCTGGAATCACATGCCCGTCCGCATACCTTGGACGTGTTCATCGTTGTCGGCACTTACTTGGACGGTAGCGATTGCTCGGGTGGTTTGCCATTGCTCACCAGTGGTTGACGATTGTTCGCGAATGAATGATTTAGGATGGCGGAACACTTTGTGACTGCTGACTACTTTGTGACGGCACTCTGTGACTGCTACTCGAGTACAATACATAGGACGTCAACACAGCACTTGATGGGTCGGCGAACTTCTTCATGGAAACATTGAAGATTCCTCTGTGATTGCGTGTACGATGCCTCCACTGACGAACTTGAGATGAACATGCGAGTGCAAAGATCATGTTGTGTCGTGTATCGATTGGTGGTTAGTCACGTTTTGCACTCGTGTTGTAAGTTATGAAAAGTTTACAAATGGCGGCAAACCCGCAACTTGCCTCACGTGCGGTTCCCGTGGACACCACATTACCACCCCAGATTTGCAAAAGGGTCTTCTTTGGCGCCAGATTTGGACGACGACGAAGACGTAGCTTTGGAATTGCTCGAATTTTGGAAAGACGAGCTTTGGTTCGATGAATAAGTGAATCCGCCAGAGGAGGAGGAGGAGGAGGTTGTCGTGCTAGCGGTGGTGGAGGATGAAAAGAAATCGCTCGCGAGACTATTGTTCGAGGCGCCATTGCCTGCGTTCGTCGACGATCGTCCCATCATCATGCCGTTGCCCATTTGACCACCCATCATGTTGCCGCGCTGCATTCCGCTCTGCATTTGCATTCTGTTGCCCATCATCATACCGCTGCCCATCATGCCACGATTGTGCATCCCGTTGCCCATCATCATCCCGTTGCCCATCATGTTGCGCTGCTGCATCCCGGAGTTGTTTTGCAGCCCGTTGCCGTACACAGCCCGCGGGGTCGAATTCGCTGATCGGCTGCCATACAATCCTGCGGTACTGGTGGATGATGGTGCCGCCATGGCGCCGCCTGTGCTGCTGCGCGGTGTGACTGCTGGAGATGCGAAGAAGTCATTGAAGAAATCATTGCTGCCACTGCTTTGGTTGCTGCTGGTGCGATTTAGTTGCGGAGCAGCTGGCGAAGACGAAGGTGATGTGGACGAAGTGTTGAAAAAGTCAAAATCTGAATTCGTGGAGGCGGCTGCGGTTGGCGTGCCTTGGCTTTGGCTCGTCTGCGCAGGAGCAGATGCGGTCGACGACCCGAAAAAGTCATCCTCGGCAGACGCGGGTGTCCCAGTATTGGACGCCGTGGGCGAGTTGAAAAAGTCGAACTCGGAGTCGGCGTTGGTCGTCCGTGCAGGAGCCGAAGAGGGCCCGGACGACGTCGCCGGACCAAAGTCGAAATCAGCGAGGACATGCGAGGGCTTCTTCGGCTGTTGGGGCGAGCGCTGCTGCGGTGGCGAAGCGTTACGGGTGGCCTGCTTGCGCGCTGCGCCCGCCTTGGATGCGGCAGGACGAGGCGTACTGCTATACCAGCGCTTGTCTTCGTATATCATTTTAATCCACTGCTTGTATTTGTCGAGGGAGTCTCCTTTGACGGGGCGGTAGGCCTTGAGCTGTTTGGGGGTGATCTTGGCGAGCCAGCGACGCCGGCACAGCTTGTTGCCGCCGCCGTTGGAAGACTTCAGCTTCTCAACCTCGGACATCTTCCAGTTCGACATGGTGACGCTCTTCATGTGGTGCGAAAACGACTGGTGAGCTGACTTGCAGTGGTGGCACACGAAAGAGCAGTACTTGACAGTTACTGCACCCAGGCCAAACTTGCTGGTTTCGCCGCAGTCCGCGCATGACTTGTTGGACTCCTTCTTGCGAAGTACGCCCAGAGCTTTCTCGGCCGCGGGATCAGACATTGTGGGGCCGCCAAGCAATCCGGTTCCTACGTGCAGTAAACTATGCCTAGGAGGCGCAGCACCGTCCCCTACTCCGCAGCGCAGCGACGGACGGCCACACGAACGAACGGCTTGCGACCGCGTCGGCAAGAAGACAGACCAAAAACAAAACGCACAAAAAACCAGCAGCGCAGCAAAGCAAACGGTTCCCAACGGCGATTGCTGGAAACGCGCTTACATCGGCCAGAACTAGCAGCACAGTGCGTGTCTTGAGCGTCTTCCTCGGATACAAACATCGAACAACGATAACAACAAACACCACACGACCGACCACCGCAACGAACGACGACGAATTCCCACAACAACCTCAAACGACGGCGACGAACGACTATAACACCGAACGACGAACGACGAACGACGAACGACCGAACGACCGAACGACCGAACGACCGAACGACCGACCGACCGAACGA
>ENA-OWNT01005383-OWNT01005383.1-seawater-metagenome-genome-assembly--contig:-NODE-5383-length-10573-cov-2.095846_pt1 | contig 10573 bp, 8 predicted proteins | sample MGYA00238136_ERZ651165 | MGnify/ENA primary metagenome ERZ651165 (study PRJEB26861, sample SAMN08777766) | seawater metagenome | isolation source: coastal seawater | place: USA: Florida | collected...
TGGTCACGGTTCAGCCTTGTTGCCCCGCGAAAGACGACGACGGTTCGCAGGCCGTCGGTGCCGGCCGTTTCGAGGCCGGCCGCGCGAGCGCGTTCGGCAACGACATCCGCAGGCACATTGCCGGAGGTCCCCATGTCCGGAGAACGGAACAGCGGCTTGGATGCCAGCAGCCCGGCATTGGAATAGAAGTCGCCAACCGTCACGATGTCCGACAGGGTCATGACCTGCGACCGGAGCACGGGTTTTTCGTCCGCCAGGGCGGGCAGGGACAGCAAGCCCGCCAGCAGCAACCCGACTTTCAGCAGATGTCTCATCATCGTCTCAAGCCTCGGTCCTAGCGGAGGTTCGTGGTGGTGGAATACATCTCGTCGGCTGCCTGGATGATCTGTGAGTTCATCTCATAGGCGCGCTGTGCGGAAATCAGGTCGGCGATTTCCGTGACTGCATCCACGTTGGCCATTTCAAGAAAATACTGCTGCACCGTGCCGTAGCTCTCGTCGCCCGGATTGCTGGTATCCGGTGCGCCGCTGGCGTCTGTTTCCAGGTAGAGGTTGTCGCCAATGGCTTCGAGACCTGCCTTGTTGACGAACCGGGCAAGCTGGATCTGGCCGAGCTGAACAGTATTGCCGCCCTGGTCGACACCCTGAACGACACCGGTGTTGGAAATGGTGACGTCCTTGACCGTTTGCGGAATGGTGATGCCCGGATTGACGGAATAGCCGTCGATGGTCACCAATTGCCCGTTGGCATCGCGCTCGAAGGAACCGTCACGGGTATAGGCCGTCGTTCCGTCCGGCATGTCGATCTGGAAGAAGCCTTCACCGCGGATGGCCAGATCCAGTTCCTTGCCGGTCTGCTCGAGAGAGCCCTGGGACATGATGCGGCCGGTGGCTGCGATCTTCACACCGGAACCGATCTGGATACCGGTCGGGACGATGGTGCCGGAATCCGATGTTTCCGTGCCCATGCGACGCAGGTTCTGGTAGAGCAGGTCCTGAAAGTCGGCCCGCTGCTTCTTGAAGCCTGTCGTGCGCATGTTGGCGACGTTGTTCGAAATGACTTCGACGTTCAGTTCCTGGGCCTTCATGCCAGTTGCGGCGATATGAAGTGCTTTCATGGTAGTGATCCCTTAAAGGCGCTTAGGCCTGAATCTTGCCGAGAGTGGAGATCGCCTGCCGGCGCAACTCATCCAGGTCTTTCACGATCTTGGAAGTGGAGTCGTAAGCGCGCGTCACTTCGATGAGGCGCGTGACTTCCGTGATGCCGTAGACGTTGGAGCCTTCAACGGCGCCCTGCACCATGCGGACTTCCTGGGCCGGTATCGGGTCTTCAGCCTTGAACATCGTGTTGCCGATCTTCTCCATCGTCCGAACGTCTTCGAAGTCGACGACCTTGATGCGGCCGCGAATGCCCAGACGGGTGGAGATCGTGCCGTCCTGGGCAATCTCGACGCGGCCATCCTGTTCGTTGAAGGAGATCGGACCCTGTTCGGTCATCACGGGGCTGCCGTCTGCCGAGATCAGCTGGCCGGTCGAGTCGAGCCTGAACGCGCCACTGCGCGTATAGGCTTCGGTACCGTCCGGCATCTGGACCGCGAAAAAACCATCACTATTGAGGGACAGGTCGAATTCGTTACCCGTCATCTTGATCGGGCCATGCGTGAAGTCGGTCCGTGTCGTAAACATGTCGACATAGGAAATGGCGCGGTCCTGCGGCTCAAAAGCCGTGCCGTCTGCCACCGGCATGACGTATTCCGAAAAATGCAGATTCTGCGACTTGAACCCGGACGTATTGATGTTCGCCATGTTGTTGGCGATCACATCCAGATGGTTCCGCAGGATCGATTGCCTTGATAAGGCAACTAGTTGAGCGTTCTCCATAGTGAACGGTTCCCTTCGTGCTCCCCGAGTAAGCCGGCCGATCTCCCCAGATCCGCTGGCTCGTTAAGGTTAATGCACGAGGCGTGCCAGTTTTTAAATCCTTGGGAAATCTGGGTAAAAAACAAAAGGGGCGGGTGCACGCGGCAAGAGATTCCGGCAGAAGTTAACCACTTGGCAATTTTTGCCCGGTGACTCGCGTTAATGGCTCGGTAACCATTCGTTAACCATTAACTCTTTAGTAATAAATAAGCGCGCGCGAGCGCCTGCAGATCGGAGTGCGGAATGACAGACGAAAACGCCGCAGCCGGAGAAGACGGCGAGGATGGAGCTGAAGCTGGTGGCGGTGGCCGCAAGAAGAAGCTTATCCTGTTCGGCGGCATCGGTCTGGTGGTTCTGCTCGCCGCGGGTGGGGCGGCCTATTATTTCCTGATGGGATCGAGTGCTCCGGCACCGGTTCCCGGAGAAACGGAAGCGCCGCAGGAAGTGCAAAAGCCGGTGGTCTTCTATGACCTTCCGGAAATGACGGTGAATTTGGCGACGGAAGGGCGCACGACCTATCTGAAGGTCAGGATTGCCCTGGAAGTCGAGAACCGTGCGATGATCGACCAGATCCAGCCGTATCTGCCGCGCATCCTGGATGCGTTTCAGATCTATCTGCGCGAGCTTCGCCCTGCGGACCTGGAAGGGTCTGCCGGTTTGTTCCGCCTGAAGGAAGAATTGCTCAGGCGCATCAATTTGTCGGTCTATCCGGCGAGGGTTGAAGGGGTCCTGTTCAAGGAAATCCTTGTGCAATGATGGTGCGATATGGCTGACGAAGACGACGATCTTGCCGAAGAGGATATGGCCGATGCCTGGGGGGCGGCACTTGCCGAACAGGGCGCGTCTGACTCTGAAGATGATGACTTAGCCGCGGCTTGGGGCGCTGCTCTTGAGGAGCAGGGAGCCGGGACCTCTGACGATATGGCAGCCCAATGGGCGGCTATGATCGACGATACCGAGCCGGATCTGGACAATGCGACCCGGGGCGCCGACCGTGTGCTCAACCAGGAGGAAATCGATAACCTCCTGGGCTTTGACATTGACGACACGATTGCTGGCGACCAAAGCGGGATCCGCGCGCTCATCAACTCGGCGATGGTGTCCTACGAACGCCTGCCGATGCTGGAAATCGTGTTCGACAGGCTGGTGCGCCTGACGACCACGTCTTTGCGGAACTTTACCTCGGACAACGTTGAAGTCTCATTGGATTCAATCAGTTCCGTGAGATTTGGCGATTATCTGAATTCCATTCCGCTGCCGGCAATTCTTGGTGTATTCAAGGCCGAGGAGTGGGATGGCTTCGGCATGATCACGGTTGAGTCCAGCCTGATCTATTCGATCATTGATGTTCTGCTTGGCGGCGGGCGGGGAACAACGGGCGTCCGGGTAGAAGGGCGTCCTTATACGACCATTGAAATGAACCTTGTCCAGCAGATGGTGGAGATCATCATGCAGGACGCGGAGCAGGCGTTCGCGCCGCTATCCCCAGTTCATTTCAATCTGGAGCGCCTGGAAACAAATCCGAGGTTTGCAGCAATCTCCCGGCCTGCCAACGCGGCAATCCTGGTTGAATTGCGTATCGATATGGAAGATCGCGGCGGTACCGTCGAGATCATGATGCCCTATGCGACGCTGGAGCCGATTCGCGATCTGCTACTCCAGATGTTCATGGGCGAGAAATTCGGCCGCGATCCGATCTGGGAAGGTCACCTTGCAACGGAAATTCACGCTGCGGAGGTAGAGGTCGATGCCGTCCTTTACGAGACCCATTTGCCGCTGGGCCGGGTTCTGAGTCTGGATGTTGGGCAAACCTTGATATTCGATATTGAACCGGCGGACCCCGTTACCATTAAATGTGGCAACATCCCGCTGACAGAAGGCACGCTGGGTAAGGTCGAAGATTCGATTTCCATCTGTGTCAGCAAGAATCTTCGCAAGCCGAAAATGACCTTGGCCGCCTTCGAGCGGGCCATGCAAAACGAAATGGAGGCACCATGAGTACCCTGCCGATCGGAATGATCATCGAAGGTCTTGTGGCATTCTTGCTGCTGGTGACCATTGCGTATTGCTGGATCCTGAATTCCAGGCTGCAGCGCTTGCGGGCGGATGAAGAAACGCTCAGGGCAACGATCTCGGAACTGATGACCGCGACAGAAATTGCGGAGCGGGCGATTCTGGGTCTCAAGACCACAGCAAATGACGCGGACCAGTCTCTAGGCAAGCGTCTGACAGAAGCGGAAGAGATGTCCAATTCCCTGTCAGAGCAGGTCGTTCGGGGGGAGGAAGTGTTCTCGAGAATCAGCCGGATTGCGGACGCCGCCAGGAACGCGACTGAAAATCGGGACGCTGCGGTTCGGGCGCCAGGTGAGGGGCGGCCTCAAGCGCGCCATGCAGCGCCGGCTGTGGCCGTTGAGCCAGCACGTGCCCGTCATTCCAGAACTGACGACATTCGCAGTGCAGCAGCGGAAGCGACGGCCCGGCTTGAGCGATTCCGCAACCGGACCGGGGGCGCAGCTGCATGAACCTTCGTTTGCTTCCTTTGCTCGGAATTTCTGCCACAGCTTTGTTGGGGCTGAAGCTGCTCGGCCTTGCGGTTGGGACAGAGACTGCCGTTTTGCCTGTCAATGTGGCTGTTGCGCAGGAAGCTGGAGCTGAAGGTGGCGGAGCCGAAGTGCCAGTAGCGGATCCTGCGGACGCACCGCAAGACGGGCCGCCGGAATCAGATGACGTGATTGGAGTTTTGCCTGAATCGCTCGAAATTGGCGGTTCTGCTGCCGAACGTGCTGTGCTGGAAAGCCTTGGCAAGCGGCGGGAGGTTCTTGAGAACCAGGAAGGCCAGCTGGATTTGCGCGAAAAGCTTTTGCAGGCCACCGAAGAGAGAATCCAAAAACGGGTAGATGAGCTGAAGGAACTCGAAAAGCGGATCGAAGGTGTAGTTGAAGAAAAGCGGAAGCAGGAAGAAAGTGAAGTTGCGGGCCTGGTGACCATGTATGAAAACATGAAACCGAAGGACGCGGCGCGGATCTTCAACCGGTTGAACATGCCGGTGTTGTTGAAGGTTGTACGTCAGATGAAGCCGCGAAAAATGGCTGTGATTCTCGGCAAGATGTCTCCAGAGGCTGCTGAGCGCCTGACCGTTGCAATTGCGGGTGTTGAAACCACTGAACAACCGGTTCCGCCGCAAGCTCAGGCGGAATTGCCGAAAATCCGCTCAAATTGACCGATTCCATCCGTATTTCATCAACCACCGTAAGGGCGCGTTAACGCGGTCTACATAAGACTGGGGAATTGGCGGCATCCAAAGGGAAGTCCTCGTGCTGAAGTGCATTAGGAGCATCAAAAGGATCCGGACAAATGTCCGGAACTTGGGACGTCAGGCCTCGCGTCTGACGGCTGTGCTTTTGTGCGCATGCGTAATTTCGGGGGCAGGCGCCATTGGTCATCGGGCTGAAGCGCAAACACTGGATGCGGTGGAATTGCAGGCTGCGCCTCAGAAAGGCTATGGCCGGCTAGTCCTGACCTTCAAGGACCGCAGATTGCTGCCAGTATACGACGCTGTGATCACCGGCGGCGTGCTCCGGATATCCTTTGAAGGCCCGATTGATGTCAATGTCGACGATGTCCCGCTTGATCTTGGTGACTATATCGCGATTGCCCGACGGGATCCTGATGGCAGCGCCATCCGGTTTGCACTGAAGGATCAGTTCCGGATCAACACGCTTGAGGCGGGCGAAAAGCTGTTCGTCGATATTCTGCCACTCAACTGGCAAGGGTTGCCGCCCGGTCTGCCAGATGATGTTGTTCGGGAACTTGCAAAACGGGCCGAAACCGCGATGCGCAAGGTGCGGGCGCTGGAGCAGGCCCGCCTGAAAGCCAAGGAAGGTCCACAGGTGACCCTTCGGATTGGCGAGCACCCAACCTTCACCCGCCTCGTTTTTGATTGGTCAATCAGGTTCGATACCGCATTTGTGCGTGAAGACGACATCGTCAAGGTGACCTTCAATCATCCGGCGCAGCTGGATATTTCAGACTTGCGTGCACATTTGCCGCCTGGCGTCGTCGATGCCACCTCTTTCCTGGACAAGGGAAAGCTGAAGTTTCTGATGCGGATAGATCCGACCGTTGATATTCGGGCGTTCCGCGAAGACGAAACTTACGTCATCGATATCACTCCGGAGAAAATGGTTCCGACTGACCGGGCCAATCAACAGATCAATGATGAGCTGAATGCTGGCGCGACGTCGACCGGCACGGAAATGATTTCAGCGCCAGGTGTACGTAACGTTCGCGATAATGGGCAGAATGCCCCGACCGCCGCGCCTGTACCGACTGCGCAGCCAACAGCGCCACCAGTCGCCGATGAGGCCGCGCTGGCAATGGTGCCCTTTGGCGAGGAAAGCGGGTTGGGGCTTCCTGCCGTCCCTCCGCCACCGGCAAATGCAAGCGGCCTTCCACCTGTGAACGCTGCAGACATTCCCGCGTTTCAGGGAGGTCAGCCGATCACGCCAGCCGCGCCAGCAACTTCCTTGCCGCCAGTTGAATCGAAGCCGCAAACGGCAGAGACACAGGGGGATGGGCAGCCCAGAGCCAAGCCGGGAGTGCTGACGGCCACACCTCCTGCCACTTCACCGGCTACCCCTCCTGTTGGACCAATGGCGGCACAACCAAATCCGGTAGTCCCCGCACCAATACCTGATCTTCAGCCGAGAACGGCGCCTACGCCCTCCAACGGTGTACCTCCGGCTCTGGTGTTGAAAGAAAACCAGGGCGGCAATGATGCATGGCGTGCAGGCGGCAATGTCATTCCCAATTCCCCGGAAAGGCCACCAGAAAGCTTTGGAGCTGCTGCACGGAATTTTGTTTCTGCGGAAGCGCGCCGCATAGGTAACACCGTTCGGGTTGTTTTCCCGTTTGTCGAACCGGTTTCCAGCGCGGTCTTCCGGCGCCATGACAGTATCTGGCTGATATTTGATACCGATGCCACGATCGACACCCGGGGCATGGTTTCAGCGCTCGCAGAAACCGCGGATGTAATTGAGGCCAGCCAGCAGGATGGATATCAGATCTTGCGGCTTGATTTGAATGATCCGGTTCTGGCGACAGTTGGTGTTGATGGCAATGCCTGGAGCCTGGTGATCGGCGACATGATCCTGGAACCGTCAGTTCCGCTCAAGCTGGAGCGCAACGTACGCGGCGACGGCGGGTCCGTTCTCCGTGTGCTTTACAAGGATCCGCAGCACATCCGTCAGATCGAAGATCCGTTTGTTGGCGACAAGATATCAATCGTGACCGGCTTTGGTCCGCCACGCGGCCTGTTGAAAGCCCAGAATTTCGTGGATCTGGAAGCCCTCAGCTCGGCCCAAGGGATTGCAGTTGCCGAACGTTCTGACGGCGTCAGCGTGAAGCTTCTTGGCGATGACGTCATAATCGAGAAGGACGGGGGGCTTGCCCTGTCGAACCGGCACTTGAAGGGCGGAACTGGTGTCTTTAACTCAATCGCCGACCCCAATGAGCCAGGTTACGTGGAATTCGTTTCGCTGACGACCGCAGGGCCGGAAACATACCGTGGACGTCTGCTGAGCCTGCAGCGGGCCGTCAGCAAATCGCCAGAGGGGCGCAGGCGGAAAGCCCTGATGGACCTGGCCCGGTTTTATCTGGCCCACCAGTTCGCCCATGAAGCGCTGGGGCTGATGGAGTTGGCTCTGGAAGAAGATCCGGCTCTTGCGCAAGAGAGTTCCTTCAATTTGATGATGGGCGCTGCTCGGGCAATGGCCGGTCACTATGAGGAGGCCTTTACCCATTTGAGCCGCCCGGATCTGAAAAACAGCCCGGACGCGGCAGTGTGGCAAACCATTGTTGACGTTGCCCTGCGTGACTGGACACCTGCCAGGATTGCGATGCCCCGGGGTAGGGCCGTTGTCGGCAATTATCCGAAGACCATTCAGGCTGAGTTCAATTTGGCGGCCGCTCAGGCAATGGTCGAAGCCAATGACTTTGGCATTGCGAATTCAATTCTCGCAGAAATCGAGCCGAGCGAAGTCTCCGGCTCGCAGGCTGCGCGCTACGATATCTTGCGCGGGCGGGTTGCCGATGCCTCTGGCAGATCGCAGGAAGCTCTGACCGCTTTTGACTTTGTGGCGAAATCGCAAGACAGGCCACGGGCCGCGGAAGCCGAATACCGTGCGCTGCGCATCCGTCACAGGGACGGGGAAATCGATACTGAAGAGGCCATTGACCAACTCGCCGCGCTTGCAACCTCCTGGCGTGGTGATGAAGTTGAACTGAAGACATTGCGTTTTCTGTCCCAGCTGCATACGGAACAGGGGCAATACCGTGAAGCCTTCGAAGCAATGAAGTCTGCGGTTCAGGCTAACGCCGATTCCGATACGACGCGCTTGCTTCAGGAGGAGATGAACGGCTTGTTTGTCTCCCTGTTCCTGGATGGCAAGGCAGACGAGATGCCCCCGGTGAAGGCGCTGGCGCTCTACTACGACTTCAGGGAAATGACGCCGATTGGCAGGCAGGGTGACGAAATGGTCCGTCTGCTGACAAAGCGTCTGGTTGAGGTCGACCTGCTGGACCAGGCCATCGAACTCCTCCGCCATCAGGTCGACAACCGGTTGAAAGGCGCAGCGCGTGCGCAGATCGCGGCTGATTTGAGTGCACTTTACCTGATGGACCGCAAACCGGAACAGGCGCTGCGGGTCCTCAACGTCACGCGGCAGGCAAGTCTACCGGCAACACTCACACGGCAACGCAACATTGTTGAAGCGCGGGCGCTGACGGCGGGCGGACGCCCGGATCTGGCGCTTGAACTGGTACGGAACATGCGCGGCACTGATGTTGATCGCTTGCGTGCCGACACCTTTTGGGCAGCCCAAAGCTGGCGGGAAGCCGGAGAGCAGCTGGAAGCAATGCACGGTTCCCGCTGGTCCGATTCCATTGCTTTGGACGAAACCGAGCGGCGGGATATCCTGAAAGCGGGGATCGCGTATTCGCTCGCCAGTGATCAGCTCAGCCTCAACCGGTTGCAGACCAAGTACATTACCAAGATGGCCGACAGCCCTGAGGCACTGGCGTTTGAAGTTGTAACCAGGCCGATTGAAAATCAGGGTGTAGAATTCCTGGAAGTGGCCAACAGGCTTGCAGATACCGATACGCTTGAGACTTTTATGGATGAGTATCGCCGCCAGTACATGACGCCGAAGTCAAATGGCAGTCAGGCAGCCGCAGACGCACAGACCGGCAACGGTTGAATAATCTAAAATTGCGGAGATTTGCAGCAGTGAGGCGTCAGGCCTGCAGGACGATTTTCTTGCGCTGCTTCTTGCGCAATTCCGTCTTGTAACGTCGTGTGAGGTCCGGAATCGAGCGCGTGCTTCGATCCAGCCAGGCACAACGCGCCTTCAGGAAATCACGGTAGGTATGCTCATCGATGCCTGTTTGAAGCATCAGCATAAGAATGGCGCCGTCGGCATCCGACTTGAGAGTGTCGCAGACAACCACGTCTGTCAGATTTACCTGCCGTGCGATCAGCCAGATAGCGGCATCCATCCGCTCCTGTTCGAACAAGGTCCGGAGGATTGAATCGAATGACAGTTCGCCATTGGCGATCTTGACGCTGGCCTCGTGACGGCAGAATGTGGCGCCGTCCAGTTCGATATCGCCATCGCGCCCCGTGGCCTCAATGGTGGCTGCAAGCCGTTCCAGCTCACCCTTTTCAATAGCCCGCTTCAACGGGACCGGAAGGAGGGGGCATTCGTTCTCAGATACATGCTTCAGGGTATCCAGGAAATCCTCATCCTTGAGTGCCCTGTTGGCTATGCTTGCCAGCGTATCAGCTTCCGTATTGGCGTAGATCAGAAGCGCAAGAGTGGCCTTGATGGAGATCGGTGCCAGCAGGTTTGCCAGAAGCGCATGCACCACGTTGCGCGGGCTCTGCGCAATCAACGTGTTGGTGATGTTTTCCGACAAGTCGACACGGGACGCCGCGCATAGCCGCTTTCTATCACTGGACCCCCGGGCGAGTTCCATCAGGGCCTTCTGGCTGATAGCAGGTGACCCTTCAATTACCGGTTCTGACAGCTCAAAATCTTCTTGTGCCAGCCTGTCCGCCAAATCGGAGCTGATCCGGTCGGTTTTTGCCAGCCGGACAACAAGCTCGTAGCGTGCGGAGCGGTCAAGCTGGTCAAAAACGGACAGGACGATGGCTGAAAACAACTCTCGTTCAACCGCAGATGGTTCAGCTTCCGTGGAGCGGGCGTATTCCCCCACCAGTGTCCTGATCAAGCGTGACCGGGCCTGAGGTTCCTTAATACGGGCAAGCTGTTCAAGTTGATCTCTAAGCACAATAAATCCAAAACATTACGCAGGGGAACTTCCTCCGCGTTGATCTGGTAATAATTACATGGCTATCTTAATTTTCCTCTACTTTTAGGAAAATGTCAGAAACAATGCATTTATTGCGATATTTGTCGAGGATTTAGGTCACGGACCCAAAAATGAGAATGAAATGGCGCAGGAAACGGCAATGATCGGCAAGGAAATTCGCGATAAGCGGGCTGGTTGCCCGGTTGAGCGGTTTGACGCTGCAGATCGAAGCCGTTTTGGCGTCGCTTCGCGATGGGATGAATTGGCCCGGCAACAGCGTTGCA
>ENA-OWNT01005384-OWNT01005384.1-seawater-metagenome-genome-assembly--contig:-NODE-5384-length-10572-cov-6.855074_pt1 | contig 10572 bp, 9 predicted proteins | sample MGYA00238136_ERZ651165 | MGnify/ENA primary metagenome ERZ651165 (study PRJEB26861, sample SAMN08777766) | seawater metagenome | isolation source: coastal seawater | place: USA: Florida | collected...
GTGGGCGCGACGTTCGCGGAGCCGCTGCTGCCCCGCGCGCTGGCCTTCACGACCTTGAGGTCGACGGTGTTGGACTTCAGGACCGCGCCGCCGACGTTCACCTCGACCGGGCCCACCGTCCAGTCCCCGACGGTCTTGCCGGTCACGACGTACTCGAAGGTCACCGACTGGGAGACCGAGCCCCGCGCCAGCGAGAACGCGCTCGACTGCCCCGCGCTCGTCAGCGAGAAGCCCTCGGTGCGCGGGAAGCGGGGGCTGCCGCCCACGTTCGCGGCCTGCTCGACGACGACCCTCAGCGAGCCCGTCCCGTTCACGGCCACGATCGGGCGGTCCAGCACGAGCGTGACCGTCTGGGCCTGCGCCAGGGCGGGCACCAGCAGGAAGCAGGCGAGCGTCACGAGGAGCAGCCTGCGCATCACCAGTCCTTCCCCGCCGCCTTGCGGCCTCGTCGTGCTTCGCGCTCCGTGCGCTGCTTCCGGCGGTTCTGCTCGTCCGCCTTCAGGGCCTTGAGGAGCTCCTCGGCCTGCTCTTCGCTCAGCGCGCCCTCGATCACCGAGGCCGGGCGGTCGTCCGCTTCAGCCTCTTCGGTGTTGGAGGATACGGCGCCGGCGGGCGTGCTGTCCTCGGGCTCCCCGGAGCGATCGATGTCGGCGGCTTCGGCTGCGCCGCCAGCCTGCTCCTCCATCTCCTGCTGCTCCTTCTGGTCCTGCTCGCCCTGGCCCTCGTCCTGCTCCTGCTGCTCCTGCTTCTCTTCGCTCTCGCCGGCCTGGCCGTCCTGCTCCTGTTCCTCGGCGGACTGGCCCTGCTGCTGCTCCTGCTGCTGTTGCTGCTGCTCGGACTCGCCCTCCTCGCCCTCCTGGGGCTCGTCGTTCTCGGTCTGCTCGGGCGGCGGCTCCTGCTGCTCCTGCTCCTGCTGCTGCTGCTCGGCCTGCTCCATCATCTCTTCGTAGCGGCGCTGGGCGAGGTCGGCGTTGTGCTCGGCGTCCTCGTCCCCCGGGCGGAGCTCCAGCGACTGTTCGTAGTACTTGATGGCGTCTGGGAACTTCCCCTGTTGGAACGCGGCGTTGCCGGCGCCGTAGAACGCATCGGCGGCGAGGGCGGTGCGGTCCGTGGCGGTGGCGGCCAGGAAGGCCTGCTCGGCGTCCGGGAACTGCTCGAGCCGGTACAGCGCCTGGCCGATGTTGTAGTCCAGCCGGCGGTCCGCGGGATCGTCGACCTGGGCTTCCGTCCAGTGCTCCAGCGCCTGGTCGTACTCCTTCTTCTCGAACGCCGCCTGCCCCTGGCGCGCCGGATCGTCGGCCCCGAACAGGGACCAGGCCATCGCCTGGGTCGGCAGGAGGAAGAGGGCCAAGGCGCCGACCGCGGCCGCGCGCATCCGCGGATCCTTGCGGCGGGGCGGCCCTGTCAGGCCTTCGAGCACCAGCAGCAACAGCGCCGGCAGCAAGGCCCACTGGAAGCGCTCCTCCCACCGCCGCTGGCGGGACGACGACAGCTCCCGCGCCTGCAGGGTGCCCTTGATGTCCTCGAGGTAGATGCGCCGCAGGTCCAGGTCGCCGGCGACCGACCGCACGTAGGTGCCCTCGGTCGTCAGGGTGAGCTCCTTGAGCGCGGGCTCGTCCAGCTTGCTCAGCACGACCTTCCCGCCCTCCTTCACGAATCCGCCGTGGCCGTCGGGGATGGGAGCGCCCTGGGGATCCCCCATGCCCACCACGAACACGTGCACGCCGGCCTTGCGGGCGTCCTCGGCGGCCAGCTGGAGCTTGCCGCTGTGGTCCTCGCCGTCGGTGATCAGGAGCACGGCGCGGCCGCTGCGCTCGTTCTCCGGGAAGGCCTCGATGGACGTGCGCACGGCGCCCGCCAGATCGGTGCCGCCGATGGGCACCCAGTCCGGGTCCATCTCGTCCAGGAAGAGCTCGAACGCGTGGTAGTCGAGCGTCAGCGGGCACTGGATGAACGAGGTCCCGGCGAACGCGACGAGGGCCACGCGATCGCCGCCAAGGAGCTCCATCAGGTCCCGGATCTCCCGCTTCGCGGCGGTCAGCCGGTCCGGCTTCGCGTCCGCCGCGAGCATCGAGCGCGACAGGTCCAGCGCCACCACCAGGTCCACTCCCCGCCGCTCGACGTCCTCCCACTGGAAGCCCCAGCGGGGGCCGGCGAGGGCGAACACGATGGCGATGAGCCCGGACACGAGCAGGATCCGACGCAGCGTCATCCGCCCGGCGCCCGACGGCGGCCGCAGCTGCTCGAGCAGCTCGGGATCCGCGAAGCGATGCAGCGCCGCGGTCTTGCGCGCCGCGGCGATGCGCAGCAGCAGGCCCAGGGGCAGCACCAGCCACAGGAGCCACAGCATCTCGGGGTTGCTGAAGTGCATCAGGGGAGCGTCCTCAGCCAGGTGGTGCGCAGCATCACGTCCAGCACCAGCAGCAGCAGCGCGGGCAGCAGCAGGAACGGGAACAGCTCCTCGTACTCGGTGTACTCCCGGACCTCCACCTTCGTCTTCTCGAGCTCGTCGATGAGGGCGTAGATCTGCTCCAGGCGCTCCGTGTCTGTAGCCCGGAAGTAGCGCCCGCCGGTGGCGTCGGCGATCCCCTTCAGCGTGTCCTCGTCGAGTGTCACCTCCTGGTACTCGATGCCCAGGGGCGTCTGGAACCGCGCGCGCCCCGTGCTGCCCACCCCGATCGTGTAGACCTTGATGCCGTACGTGGCGGCGGCCCGGGCGGCCTTCATGGGGTCGAGGATCCCCGTGGTGTTCTCACCGTCGGTCAGCAGGATCACGATCCGGGAGTCTCCCGGCAGCTCCTTGAGGCTGCGCACCGCGACGCCGAGCGCGTTGCCGATGGCCGTGTTGCCCCCCGCCATGCCCCGCCGCACCGAAGCGAGCGTCTGCTTGAGGATCCCGTAGTCCGTGGTGTGCGGACACTGGATCAGGGCCTCCTCGCCGAACACGACGAGGCCGATCCGGTCGTTCACCCGGCGATCGATGAAGTCGTGCACGACCTTCTTGACCACCTGCAGGCGGGTCGCCGGGTCGCGGCCGAGGTTGAAGTCCATCGCGCGCATGGACTCGGACGTGTCGATGACGAGCGCGATGTCTACGCCCTCGCTGGTGACGTCCTGCTGCTTGCTTCCGCCCTGGGGGCGCGCGGCGGCCACGATGATGAGGAACAGCGCGGCGATGCGGAGCACCAGGGGGATGGACCTCAGGATCGAGGGGCGTCCGCCTCCGGCCGCCTTCACGAGGCTCAGCGAGCTGAAGCGCAGGCGCTCCTGACCGCGTCCCACCAGGGCCGCGTAGACCACGGGCGCGAGCAGGATCACCAGCGCGAGGAACGCCGGATCCGCGAACCGCCATGCGTTCCAGGCGCTCATGCGACGGGCTCCCGGGGCGTGGTGCGACGGACGACGAGCCGCACGGACTCCAGCCAGCCCTCCATCTCCGCGTGGGTCACGGGGTCTCGCGCGAACTTCACCCGGTCCGAGGCCTCGAGGACGTCGCGCACCGCGGCTTCCAGCTTGATGTCGCTGGCGATGTCGCGGGGCAGGGCCCGCAGGACCTCGGTGGTGGTCATGCGCCAGGCCGTCACGCCGAAGCGGGCCTCCACGTAGCGACGCAGGATCGCGCTGATCTCGTAGGCCGCCGGCCCCTGATCCGCCGCGGTGAGGGCGCCGGACCGCTCGAGGGCCTGCACGGCGCCCAGGGCCACGTCCCAGGCGGGCGGGGGCGGCGGCGCGGGCTCTTCCTTGCGGCGACGGAGCAGAAGCCCGATCACGGCGAGGAGGACCAGGAGTCCCAGTCCCCCGGCGACCAGCGGCGCGCGGTTCGGGTCCGGCTCTGCGGGCGGCTTGAGGTCGCGGAGCTCGTCCCCGGCGCCCTCCTCCTCCCCGCCGGTGCGCTTCGCCTCGATGAGGATCGGCCCGGTGCCAGCCGTGCCCACGGCGTCGCCGCGACGCCAGGTGCCCTCGACCCCGGGGATGGCGTACGTGCCCTTGAGGGGCGCCTTGAGCTTGAGCTTGTGGCGGATCAGGAGCCGATCGCCGGCAGGCTCCGGCTCGGGGGACTCGATGCTCAGGATCTGCAGGCCCTTGATGTCGGCGCCCGGGTCCGGGAGCTCGAACACGGCATCCGCCGCCTGGTCCACCTCGACCGTGTACCAGAAGGCCTTGCCGGGCACGACGTCGGCCCGGTCCACCCACGATCGCACCGTCACCGCCTCGGTGGACTCCTCGCCGTTCCACGCGTCCGCGGGCGGAGAGCAGCCGGCCAGGAGGACCAGACAGAGCAGCAGGAGGCGCTTCATCGCATCCTCCGCTCGCGCTGGCGGAAGTACCGCATGAGCGGCCCGGAGACGCCCTCGTCGGTGGACAGCTCCACGAGGTCCACGTCGAGGCGGCGCAGCGACTTCTGCAGCTCGCGGCTGCGCTCCACGGCCTTGTCGGCGTAGCGCTTCCGCACCGTGGGGGAGGCGGTGTCGATCCAGGCGGTCTGGCCCGACTCGGCGTCCTCCAGCGCCAGGAAGCCCACGTCCGGCAGGGCGCGCTCCCGGGGATCCGTCACGTGGAAGACGACGAGATCGTGGCGCCGGTTCACCAACCGCAGCGGGATGGCGTAGTCGTCGGTGCTGACGCCGCTCCCGGTGAGGAAGTCGGACACCAGGAACACGACGGACTTGCGGCGCACGACGCGACTCAGGAACGACAGCGCCTCGCCCAGGTCGGTGCCGCTGCCGCGCCGCTCGCAGTCGAGGATCTCCTTGATGACGCGCCACACGTGACCGCGCCCGCGCTTCGGCGCCACGAACCGCTCGATCCGGTCGCTGAAGAGGATCAGCCCGACCTTGTCGTTGTTGCGGGTCGCGGCGAAGGCCAGCGTCGCCGCGAGCTGCGCAGCCACCTTGTTCTTCGTGCTGCCCTTCGTGCCGAAGTCGCCGGACGCGGAGATGTCCACGAGGATCATCACGACGAGCTCGCGCTCCTCCCGGAACTCCTTCACGAAGGGGCGCTGCATGCGCGCCGTGACGTTCCAGTCGATGGTGCGCACGTCGTCGCCCGGCACGTACTCGCGCACCTCCTCGAACTCCATGCCGCGGCCCTTGAACACCGAGCGGTACTCGCCGGACATGACCTCGGTGACCCGGTGCCCCGTCTTGATGTGGATGCGCTTCACCTCGCGCATCAGCTCGGGGGAAAGCCCGCGGCCTCCGCCCAGGGCGCCGTCGTCGAGCCACCGGCCGGTGGCCGCGTGGGCCGCGATGTGCTCGTTGGCCTCCTCCTGCTTGCGCTCGGTGCGCCGGGCAAACGCCACCCCCGTTGCGATCGCCGCAAGCGCGCCGATCGCCCCCAGGAGGAGCGGCAGGAGCAGGTCCGCGATCACGTCAGGGCACGGGCACGCTGGCGAGCAGGCGCTGGATCACGGCGTCCGAGTCGATCTCCTCGGCCTCGGCCTCGTAGCTGAGCACCACGCGGTGGCGGAGCACGTCCGGCGCCATCGTCTTGACGTCGCTCGAGTTCACGTAGGACCGGCCGGACAGCAGCGCGTGGGCCCGGGCGGCCTTCTGCAGCGCGATGGTCGCGCGGGGCGATCCCCCGAACTGGATGAGGGGCGCCAGGTCCGGCTGGCCCGCGGCCTTCGGATCGCGCGTGGCCATCACCAGGTCGAGGATGTAGTCGATGAGCTTGTCGTCGAAGCGGATCCGCTTCGCCACCGCCCGCGCGTACGTCAGGTGCTCGGGGGTGATGACGGCATGCAGCGCCGGGAAGCCGGCCATCGACCGGCGCAGGATCTCGCGCTCTTCGTCCCGCGACGGGTACCCGACCCGCAGCTTGAGCATGAAGCGGTCGACCTGCGCTTCGGGCAGCGGGTAGGTGCCCTCCTGCTCGATGGGGTTCTGCGTGGCGAGCACCAGGAAGGGGTCGGCGAGCTTGAAGTGCTTGTCGCCGATGGTGACCTGCCGCTCCTGCATCGCTTCGAGCAGCGCGGACTGGACCTTGGCCGGCGCACGGTTGATCTCGTCGGCCAGCAGGATGTTCGTGAAGATCGGACCCTGCTTGACGCTGAATTCGCCGGACTTCGGGTTGTAGATCTGGGTGCCCAGCACGTCCGCGGGCAGCAGATCCGGCGTGAAGCTGATGCGCTTGAAGTCCGTCTGGATGCCGTCCGCGACGGCCTTGACGGTGGTCGTCTTCGCGAGTCCGGGCACGCCCTCGAGGAGGATGTGGCCCCCGGCGAGCAGGCCGATGAGCAGGCGCTCGACCATGTAGCCCTGGCCGACGACCACCCGGCCGACCTCCTGGCGGAGCGTCGCGAAGTAGCCGCTGGCCTGCTCCACCTCGGCCTTCAGCTGGGCGGGATCCGGTGCTGCGGTTGCTGTCTGCATGGGGCTGCGTCCTCCGTGGGCGGCGAGTCTCTCAAACACCGGGGCGATCGTGGGCCAGGGCGCCGGCGATGGCGATCAGCGGGGCGACCAGGGGCCGGACCTCCGCGACCGTGACGCCGTCTCCCCCGAACCGGATCGCCTCGCGTCGCTCGGTCAGACCCGCCGCGGGGGGCAGGTAGTCCTTCGCGACGCGGTGGCCGGTGAGGTGGGTGTGCAGGGCGAGGCCGTGGTCGAGCACGGCCTCCGGGTCGGTTCCGTCGAGGGCGGAGTGGAGCGCAGCGAGCAGCCCGGGCAGCGCGTCGGGCTCCGGCGTCGTCCGGCGCCACATCCAGCCGAAGGCGCCCAGCGCAAGGGCCACCACGACGGCGCTGGCGAGGCCCTGGCCGAGCAGGTTGCGGCGCGCCCGCCGGCCGAGGGTCTTGGCGGCGGCGGTGATCGTCTCCGTGGTGCCTCCGGGCCGGGCCACGTCGACCTCGGCGGGGCCGATGTCCCAAGGCCCGCGGCTCGCGTCCGGCAGCGTGACGACGCCGTTCGTCCACCACTTGCTCCGGGTGCCGTCGAACGACGATCCCGTGCGGCCGAGCCGCAGTCCGGCCCCCTCGGGGAGCGCGATCCGGGGGACTCCGGGGGCCGCCCGCTCGGGGCGTCCCTCCCAGCTCACCTCGACCTGGAGTTCGATGTCCTGGCCGGGAGCGACGGTGCCCCGGGCGAGGATGCGCGCGGTGAGGTCGTCGGCCGACCAGGCGGGCCCCGCGAGCAGCAGCGACGCGCCGAGGACCAAGGCCGCTCGGAGCGCAGGGGTCATTCGTCGTGGCCCGTCAGCTTGCTGAAGAACTTCTTGAAGGAGTTGGTCTCGGCGTCCGACACCGCGTTGCCCTCGATCTCGGCGAGCTCGGCGAGGAGCTCGCGCTGCCGCTCCGTCAGCTTCTTGGGGACGGGGATCTGCACGGCCAGGATCTGGTCGCCCTTGCGGCCGTTGCGCACGTTCGGCGCCCCGCGTCCCGCCATCCGCAGCAGCTCGTTGGGCTGCGTGCCGGCCTTGATGGTGAACTCCTCTTGCCCGTCGAGCGTCGGGACGGTGATGGTCCCGCCCAGGGCAGCCACGGCGTAGGGCACGCGCACCCGGCAGGCGATGTCGTCCCCGTGCCGCTCGAACACCTCGTGAGGCTTCACGCGGATGAACACGTACAGATCGCCCGGCGGGCCCCCGCGCTGCCCGCCCTCGCCCTCGCCGGCCAGGCGGAGCTGCATGCCGTCGTCCACCCCGGCGGGGATGTTCACGGAGAGCTTGCGCTCGGCGGCGGTGCGCCCGCGACCGGAGCAGATGCTGCACTTCTCGGCGTAGCTGCGGCCGGCGCCGCGGCAGGTGGGGCACGTGGTGCGGACCTGGAGGAACGCCTGCTGCTGGATGACCTCGCCGCGGCCCTTGCACATGGAGCAGGCGACCGGCTCGGTCCCGACCTTGCCGCCGGTGCCGTCGCAGGTGTCGCACTCCTCGCTGCGCTGGAGCGTGACCTCCTTCGTGGCGCCGCCCACGGCCTCCTCGAAGGTGACGGCCATGTCGAACCGCACGTCCGACCCCTGGCGCGGGCCGTTGCGGGAGCGCCGCCGTCCGCCGCCGCCGCCGCCGCCGAAGCCGAACAGGTCCGCGAACATGTCGCCGAACGCGCCGAAGATGTCCTCGGTGTTGGCGAAGCCGGCGCCGCCCTGCAGACCGGCGTGGCCGAAGCGGTCATAGCGGGCGCGCTTGTCGTCGTTCGATAGGACGTCGTAGGCCTCCGCAGCCTCCTTGAACTTCGACTCCGCCTCCTTGTCGTCGGGGTTGCGGTCCGGGTGGTACTTGAGCGCGAGCTTGCGGTAGAGCTTCTTCAGCTCCCCGGCGGTCGCGGTGCGCTCGGCTCCGAGCACCTCGTAATAGTCGCGCTTGTCGGCCACGGGGGTGGGCTCCCTGACAACGCCCGGGCAGCGGGCAGAAGCGCCCGTCTACTAAATCCCCTGGGCGGGCTGTCAAGCGATGCCCGTCACTTCACCGCGTGTATTCTCCGGCCGCTCTGGAGGTCTTCGGGTGAAGGACGGACTGATCATCTCGCTGCTCTCGGTGCTGCCGCGCAAGTTCGTGAGCCGGACCATGGGGCGCGCCACGCGGCTGGCCCTCCCGCGCTCCGTGCACCGCGCCTTCCTCCGGTGGTACGTCGGCCACTACGGGGTGAACCTCGCCGAGTGCGTGGGCGGGATCGACGACTACGACACCGTCGCGAGCTTCTTCACCCGCCCGCTGCTGCCGGACGCGCGCCCGATCGACGACGCCCCCGAAGCGCTCGTGTCCCCCGTGGACGCGAAGGTCTACGTGATCGGCACCACCGAGGAGGGGCGGCTCCCCCAGAGCCCCGAGCTGGACTACGCGGTCCAGACCCTGCTGGGTGGCGACACGCGCTACGAGGAGGCCGAGTACGCGGTGCTCTACCTGGCGCCCAAGGACTACCACCGGGTGCACAGCCCGCGGGAGGGGACGATCGTCGGGTACCGCTACCGCCCCGGGGGGCTCTGGCCGGTCTTCCCCGGAGCCACGCGCCGGATCCGCGATCTCTTCGCCCGCAATGAGCGCCTCGTGATCCGCGTGCAGACCGACATCGGGGAGATCCCGGTGGTGATGGTCGGGGCCTTCGGGGTGGGGCGCATGGCGCTGTCGTTCGCCGACACCGTGACGAACACCGGAGGCGCCCCCGAGGAGCATGCGTTCGCCGAGCCTCCGCCCATCGAGCGCGCGGGGGAGCTCGGCCGCTTCGGCATGGGCAGCACCGTCATCCTCATCCTGCCCAAGGGCAGGGTGCGCTGGACGGTGGAGCCGGGCCGCGACGTCAAGCTTGGCGAGCGCATCGGCGTGGTGACCGCGCCGCGCTGAGCGGGCCGATCACGGCTGCAGCGGCGTCCCGATCCGGTCCCAGCGCGGCGCCGCATCCCACGAGAACACGACGCGATCCGGGGCGCCGATCAGGTGGTCCACCGGCACGGTGCCCCAGACCCGGCTGTCGCTCGAGCTCGTGCGGAAGTCGCCGAACATCAGGAGTTCCCCCGGCGGGACCTGCTCCGGGCCCCAGTTGGCGCCGGGCCCGCGGGCCCGAGAGCGCGACACGAGCACCGGCCAGCTGCCGCCGCCGGCCACGCTCTCGACCCAGCAGTTGGCTTCGCTGGTGCGGCCGTGCCGGTCATTGACCTGGGCGGTGGGCTGGTTGCAGGCGGTGCTGGAGATCACGCCGTCGATGAACAGGCGGCTCCGCTCCACGGTGGCCGTCTGCCCGGCCGTCCCCACGATGCGCTTGATGTAGGAGACCGATCGGTCCGGCGGGTACTCGAAGACCACGAGCTGGCCCAGGGCGGGCTCGCCCAGCGCGTGCGGGCCGATCTTCGGGATGGCCACGAAGTCCCCGGGGAGCAGGGCCGGCTGCATGCTGTCGGAGGGGATCTTGAAGACCTCGAGCACGTTCGCCCGCAGGGCCATGGCCGGGCCGGCGGTGGCGCCCTGCATGAGCACGAACCACAGGACATAGACCCACCAGTGGTTCACGCCAGTGGGTACGTAGTCGGGGGGCCGGCTGGCGGCCACGCGGACCGCCGCGAGGATCTGGACGCCCCACAGCACGGCGGCGATGGCGAGGGCGATGGCGAGGGCCGCGAGGGAGCTGCCGCCTGCCAGCAGCACGCCCACGAGGGCGACGGACATGCCGCCCGTGACCACCACCGGGATGGCGATCGCGGCGCGCCAGTTGCCGACGTAGAGGTGCCCGAAGCCGCTGCAGAGCGCCGCCATGAGCCCCGCGATCCAGGGGCGACGGGGGCGGGGGAGGGGGGCCTCGGCCATGAGCCACCCTACCTTGGGGCGATCCCCAAGCACGCGCGCCCCGCCGGAGGCCGACGGGGCGCGCGATGGTCTCGCTGCGGGCGAGCGCTACTCGGTCTCTTCGAACTCGGCGTCGATCACGTCGTCGCCACCGTCCGCCGCGGCCGCGGCCTGCTCGAAGCCGCCCTGCTCGGCGCCGCCACCGGCGTTCTGCGCCTCGTAGAGCTTCGCCGAGAGCTCGTGGGCGAGCTCCTGGATGCGGGTCATGGCCGCGTCGACCTTCTCGGCGTCCTCGGCCTCGATGGCCTCGCGCCCTTCGGTCATGGCGCCCTCGATCTTCTCCTTCAGGTCGTCCGGCAG
>ENA-OWNT01005385-OWNT01005385.1-seawater-metagenome-genome-assembly--contig:-NODE-5385-length-10572-cov-3.107289_pt1 | contig 10572 bp, 8 predicted proteins | sample MGYA00238136_ERZ651165 | MGnify/ENA primary metagenome ERZ651165 (study PRJEB26861, sample SAMN08777766) | seawater metagenome | isolation source: coastal seawater | place: USA: Florida | collected...
GCGTCAGCTTCGAATTCATTTTGCTGGCTCTTTGGAACGCCATTGAACAGGACAGACACGCCAGGTCTTGTCTCGCCGGTACAGAAGCGTTGCAGGATCATTTCAAGCAGCCGAAGACCACGCAATGAGAACTGGTTTGGAAGAACAGGGGCAAGAATATGGTCTGTCACGCCCAGTGTTACACGTGTCAGGAATGAAGCGCTGGGGTTGGTGTCGATGACAATGAGATCATAGTCCTTGCGGTAGAGATCAATCGTCTGTTTCAGATTGTTCTCTGCCGTCTGAAGAAAATCAGGATCGTCGAGGAAGGCATATTTTGTAAGTTCGAACTGTCCGGGAATGAGATCGAGCGCGCCGGACAACTGATCGCGCGGGATGAGCGGTCGAACAATCTGTTCGGGTTTTGGCGGCGTGAAAATACCGTCATTGAATTTGGTCCAGTCAAGTGCAGGAGAACTGTGAACCGAACTCGTGATCAGACTAGGTTCGAACAGAGCGAGCACGCTTTGGTCTTTGTCAATTCTCGTATCGGTTTCATCGCGAGAGAGAAAGAATTGAGACAAGTTGAACTGGGGATCGAAGTCGATCAGCAGAATCCGGTTTCTACGCTCTTTCTGAAGGAAGCCAAAGACCTGTGACGTGATCGTTGTCTTGCCGACGCCGCCTTTGAGGTTCATGACGGAAACGACAGGACATTTCTGCTCATAGATTTTTCTGGCACTGGTCGCGAAGGCCGCCATCGCCGCTTGCTTGTTTGCCAGAAAGTCGAACTCTTCGGCGTCAGCCAGAAGGCCGGACCATTTGGCTTTTGGCTTTTCATTGTCGAGGAAGGCAATCAGCAAAGGCTTGCCGAGTTTGTGGGCCAGCTCGATTTCGAGACGCACGGCCTTGGACTTCAGGCTTGCAGATGATGCCAGCATGGCAACTGCGCTGGCTTCGGCCAGCTTTTCCATGTCGTCAATTTTGGGAAGGGGCGTATCTTCTGTTGCGGATCGAAACGCATCAGCAATATTGGCCTTTCTCAGAACTTCGTGAAGTTCGAAGAGTGTGTCTACATCTGCTGGATCGAATGAGATATATAAGTGTGACATGGCGTGCCTCTGCTTCGAAGTTCATGCATAAACTTATTCGTATTCATGGGGCCAGAGCTATTCTTAAACACGCAATAAACTTGCGGTAATCAGCGAATATTATGGGGTATGGGAAAAATACTTGCCCTAAAATGGGATATATGGTCATGTCCCGCGCTTCAAGGAGACCCGAAATGACCTGGAAACCGTCATCCTGGCGCGAAAAGCCAGCCAAGCACATTCCGGAAGACTATCCGGATCAGATCAAACTGGCCGAAGTCGAGAAGACTCTGTCGACTTATCCTCCACTTGTGTTTGCTGGTGAAGCGCGTCGTCTGAAATCTCGTCTTGCTGATGTGGCAGCTGGAAAAGCTTTTTTGCTTCAGGGCGGTGACTGTGCGGAGAGCTTTAAAGAGTTCCAGCCTGACAATATTCGCGATACGTTTCGTGTGATCCTTCAAATGGCTGTGGCGCTGACATTTGGCGCAGAGAAGCCTGTTGTCAAAGTTGGTCGTATTGCCGGACAATTCGCCAAGCCGCGGTCCAGCCCGGTTGAGACGATTGATGGCGTTGAGCTTCCGTCTTATCGCGGTGACATCATAAACGGCATTGAATTTAACGAAGAAAGCCGTCGTCCTGACCCATCACGTCTGTTGCAGGCTTATTCTCAGTCTGCGGCGACGCTGAACCTGCTGCGTGCGTTTTCGACGGGCGGTTACGCCGACGTCAATCAGGTCCATGCCTGGACGCTGGGGTTCACCGAATCCGAGAAGGCGGAGAAATACCGCGAAATGGCCGCGCGGATCACCGATACGCTGGACTTCATGAAGGCGGCGGGTGTGACGCAGGAAACCGCGCACACTCTGCAGTCGGTCGAATTCTATACCAGCCACGAAGGGCTGCTGCTGGAGTATGAAGAAGCGTTGACACGTCTGGATTCGACGTCTGGCAAATGGCTGGCCGGGTCGGGCCACATGCTCTGGATCGGCGACCGCACCCGTCAGCCTGATGGCGCGCACGTGGAATTCCTGAGCGGTGTGCTGAACCCGATCGGCCTGAAATGCGGCCCAACGACCACGGCCGAGGATCTCAAGGTTCTGATGGCCAAGCTGAACCCCGAGAACGAGGCCGGACGCCTGACGCTGATCACCCGTTTCGGCGCGGGCAAGGTCGCTGAACACCTGCCGCGCCTGATCAAGACTGTGGAAGAAGAGGGCGCCAAGGTGGTTTGGGTCTGCGACCCGATGCACGGCAACACGATCAAGTCTTCGACCGGCTATAAAACGCGCCCCTTTGAATCCGTGCTGCGCGAGGTCCGTGAATTCTTTGGCGCCCATGCCTCAGAAGGCACCGTACCCGGAGGCGTGCATTTCGAGATGACCGGTCAGGATGTCACGGAATGCACGGGTGGTGTCCGCGCTGTCAGCGAAGAGGATCTCAGCGACCGCTATCATACCGCCTGCGACCCGCGCCTGAATGCCAACCAATCGCTGGAGCTGGCCTTCCTCGTGGCCGAGGAACTGACTGCCCTTCGCGATGCCCGGACCAAACGCGAGGCCGGATGACGGGCCTTTGAACCGTTGATGGCACTGATGCCGGGACCATTTGGCCCCGGCATTTTTGTTTTGGCTTCAGAAAGTGATCCGGCTCAGGATTTGATCAGCCGCAGGTGCGGGGCCTTGCCGCCAAACGGCGCCTGATCTTCGGCGAGACCTTCGTTGGCATCCGCGTATTGATGCGGAGCCGGGTAGGCACCGGTGACCGATCGGAACGATGAGGCGGCCACGTTAAAACGGAAAGGTACCTTGGCAACGGGCATTTCCGCCACGAGAACCCCCAGCGCGCGGCTCACGTCGCCCAGGTCGCTTTGCAGTGGTAGCAGAATGATCCGTGCTTCGGTCATGGGTTTGCCACGCTGCGGCTCACCCGTCAGGGTCAATTCCGCGACAGCAGGGGTGTCAAAAACATGCTCCAGAACCGCACTGATCTCGTTACGTCCACTCGGCGTGAAAAAAGCTGTCAACGGCATGCCGCGCACTTCCATCCCGGCCAGCAGGCTGAGGTGCTGGCCGGCCAGCCGAAAGCGGGCAACACCCGGCGCGATGCGTTCGAGGATAAATGCGTATTCCAGTATGTTCTCAAGCCCGCGCGGGTCGATCTGTGAACGGCGCGGAACGGAGGCGTCCTGCCGCAGTGCGTTCCAGTATGCTTCGGCCTGGCGTAACGGCGACAGGCTGACGTTACTGCGAAAACGGTCCATCGGAATTACCTCACCTGTCTTTGTGTCCACGGTGTCACTTGTCAAAACCGGCATCAGCCTACTCCTCGATACAAACTGGCCGCTGGCCAAAACACGTCCTTTGCTGGTCGAAAACCCCATTTAGCAATAGCTTCATAAAGGTTACTCGCACGTTAATTGTATCCTGTTCCCCTTCAATTGGGTGGATTTCCTTAACGATTGGTTAACGTTGTTGGAGCCGACACGGGTTCTCTCGGTCAGGCTGACGCGGGCGAAGGGCTTGCTCTGCTTGCTGGGATGGCATTAGGTGCGCTCAAACCGCTTCGGGCAGAGAAAAACAAGGAGAACAGCGCCAATGATCAGATCCATGACCGGCTTTGCCTCTGCCAAAGGCGAACAGGGCGCATTTTCCTGGAGCTGGGAGCTGCGCAGCGTCAACGCGAAGGGCCTGGATCTCAGGCTGCGGGTCCCCGATTGGCTGGAGGGACTCGAGGCGAACTTGCGCGGCCACCTGGCAAAGGCGGTGACACGCGGAAACGTGACCGTGTCGCTGCGCCTGATGCGGGCTGATGACTCGGCCGGGCTGGAGCTGAACAGGCAGGCGATGATGTCGGCGCTCGACGCCTTGGGGCAGATCGAGGCGGAGGCCGCTCGGCGCGGGATCGCGCTGGCGCCATCATCGGCAAGCGACCTTCTGGCACTGCGAGGCATGACCGATGCCGGGGCCGCAGAACACGATGTTGAACCGCTGGTCACGCAAATCAAGAGCGAGTTCACGCCTCTGGTTAAGGCATTTCTGAAGATGCGCGAAGCCGAAGGCACGGCGCTGGCGCGGGTGCTGGATGATCAGCTGGCGCAGGTGGGGGAGCTGACCTTGCAGGCTGCCGCTCTTGCCGAGGCGCGCCGGGCTACCATGGCCGATACTCTGCGGATCAACCTGGCCCGCGTGCTGGAAAATTCCGACGGCGCGGACCCGGAAAGGGTCGCGCAGGAACTGGCCGTAATCGCGGTAAAATCGGACGTGACCGAGGAAATCGACCGGCTCAAGGCGCATGTCGAGGCGGCGCGCAAATTGTTGAACACGGGCGGTGCGATGGGACGCAAGCTGGATTTCCTGATGCAGGAATTCAACCGGGAGGCAAACACGCTGTGTTCCAAGTCGCAAAACACCGAATTGACGGCGGTCGGGCTGGACCTAAAGGCCGTCATAGACCAGATGCGCGAACAGGTTCAGAACATCGAATAACTAAGCCCAAAGAAGGAGAGCGCGCCCAATGGCACAGCGACGCGGCCTTTTGATCATTCTGTCCTCGCCTTCGGGCGCGGGGAAATCGACGCTCAGCAAACGGTTGCGGGCCTGGGATCCGTCCATCGTGTTCTCGGTCAGCGCCACGACCCGTGCGCCGCGAGAAGGCGAGGTGGATGGGAAAGATTACCGGTTCTTGAGCGAGGACGCGTTCAAGAAAACGGTCGCCGAAAGCGGCATGCTGGAACATGCCCACGTGTTCGGGAATTTCTACGGATCACCCAAGGGGCCGGTCGAAGAGGCTATCCATAATGGGCAGGATGTGCTGTTTGATATCGATTGGCAGGGGGCACAGCAGATCCGGAATTCGGACCTGGGCAAACACACGCTGTCGATCTTTCTGCTGCCGCCCTCGATCAACGAACTGCGTCGGCGGTTGGAAACGCGCGGTCAGGACAGCGCCGAGGTCATCGCCAAGCGGATGCAGAAGAGCTGGGACGAAATCAGCCACTGGGACAGCTACGATCACGTGCTGATCAACGATGACCTGGATACCACCGAACGCGACCTGAAGGCGATCATCACCGCAACGCGCCTGCGCCGGCTACAGCAGCCGCATCTGGTCGATCATGTCCGCCAATTGCAAACCGAATTCGAGGAGAAATTATGACTGTTTACGCATTGGGCGATCACGCGCCGCAAATCCATGCCGACACTTGGGTCGCCCCGGATGCAAACCTGATCGGCAAGGTGGTGATGGAGGCGGGATCGTCGGTCTGGTTTGGCTGCACCATCCGCGCGGATCACGAGGAGATCCGAATTGGCGAGGGATCGAACGTACAGGAAGATTGCGTGATGCACATCGATGCGGGCTACCCGCTGAGCATTGGCAAGAACTGTACGATCGGTCACAAGGTCATGCTGCATGGTTGTACAATCGGTGACAACACGCTGATCGGCATGGGGGCAATGGTGCTGAACGGCGCCAAGATCGGCCGGAACTGCCTGATCGGGGCAGGGGCGCTGGTCACCGAGAACAAGGTGATCCCGGACAATTCGCTGGTGATGGGTGTGCCGGGCAAGGTGGTGCGTGAAATCGATGAGAAAAACGCTCAGCGGATCACCCTCGGCGCGCTGCATTATCAGGAGAATATGCGCCGGTTCCGCGACGAGATGAAAGCGGTCGACTGATGCGCAACGACAAGGGTTCCCTGGTCCGGCCGATGCCGCTGCCGCATAGTGCCAGCACGCCGGTGGTGACACCGCTCAGCCCGTCGGTGGTGTATGCCAGCGAGACGCCCGACGCGCTGGACGCGCAATACGAAGGCCGGGTTCACGGCTACACATACTCGCGCGAGGGTCATCCTAACGCCGATGTGGTCGCCGCTCGGCTGGATGCGATGGAGGGTGTCTCGGGTGGTGTCGTGACGGGATCGGGCATGGCGGCGGTCTCTGCGGTTCTCATGGGGCTGACAAAGGCCGGCGACCATGTGATCGGAGGAAATCAGCTTTATGGCCGCTCGTTGCGGCTGATGGGCGAGGATCTGCCACGGTTGGGTATCGCCACAACGCTGGCCGATCCGGGCGACGTGGATGCCATCCGCGCCGCGATCCTGCCGGAAACCCGGATGATCCTGGTCGAGGTGGTGTCGAACCCGACCCTGGCCGTGGCCGACATCGCCGGGCTGGCGGCGATGTGCAAGGAGACCGGCGTCCTGCTGGTGGTGGACAACACCTTTACCACACCGCGCGGGTTCCGCCCGTTTGATCACGGCGCGGATATCGTGGTCCATTCGATCACCAAGCTGTTGGCGGGACACTCTGACGTCATGCTGGGCTATGTCGCCGCGCGTGATCCCGAACTGGCGGAGCGGTTGCGCATATTCTCGGTCACCACTGGCCTGACGCCCAGCCCGTTTGACTGCTGGCTGGCCGAACGCGGTATGCTGACCTTTGATCTGCGGTTCGAGCGTGCCCAGCAGACTGCCGCTCTGCTGGCCGATCATCTGGCCGGGCTGGAGGGGGTCAAGCGGGTGATCTATCCGACCCGCACGGATCATCCTGATCGGGCACGTGCGCAGGAATTGTTGCGGGGGCAGGGGTGCAACATGGTCAGTTTCGAGCTGAGCGGAGGCCGGGACGTGGCCAATGCCTTTGCCCGTGCCGCAGACGGTTTGGCCTTTGCCCCTACACTGGGTGATGTCGGCACGACCCTGTCACACCCTGCGTCGTCGTCGCACCGGGCGCTGACCGCCGATCGGCGCGCGGAACTGGGCCTCTCTGAAGGGTTCTTTCGCGTGTCCGTCGGGCTCGAAGAGCCGGAGGCCTTGCTGGCGGTCTTTTCCGACGCCGTGGCGGCGGCCGCTGACGCATCCTAGTTACATGCGGGGGGCAAAGTGATCCGGCCCCCGCAGTTTACAGGTTTCAAAAGTTACATGTCCGATTCCCTGATCCAAGATTTCCTGCCGGCGATCCCATTGCCGGCCCTGTTGATTGATCAGACCGAGCGGATCATCGCCGCCAATCCCGAGGCGCAAACTTTTTTGGGCCAGCAGATAACCGGGCGTCATTTCGCAACCATCCTGCGGCAACCGCCGGTGATCGAAACCATCGAGAGGGTGCTGCGCGACAGAACACCGCGCCGAACGCGGCACCTTTCAAACGATGGCGTGCAGGAAACAACCTATGATGTCTTCTGCCGATACATACCGGGAATTGGCGCGGTCCAGGGCGGTGCGGTGCTGGTCAGCTTTCAGGACGTGACCCATCTGGAGCAGGCCAGCCAGATGCGCCGCGACTTCGTGGCCAATGTCAGCCACGAGTTGCGCACGCCGCTGACAGCGCTGATCGGGTTCATCGAAACCCTGCGCGGCGCCGCCCGAGACGACCCGGCGGCGCGCGAGCGGTTTCTGTCCATCATGGCCGACGAATCCAATCGAATGAACCGTCTGGTCGGCGACCTGCTGTCGCTGAACCGGGTCGAAAGCGAAGAACGGGTCAGACCGCGCGAAAAGGTCGATCTGACCGCGCAGCTGGCCGACACGCTGAAATCTCTGCGTCCGCTGGCCGAAGCGGCGGAGGTCAAACTTGCACTGAACGCACCGGACGAGCCCGTCTGTGTCGTCGGGGACACCGACCAGCTGCGCCAAGTGTTCACCAACCTGGTTGAAAACGCGATAAAGTACGGCGGGAGTGGCGGCAAGGTCGACGTAATTCTGACATCGTCCGAGCGTGACCCGGCGATCCGCGCCGCTGCCGCGCGGGTGCAGATCATCGACAAGGGACCGGGAATCGATCCTGTGCATTTACCTCGGCTGACCGAACGATTCTATCGCGCCGACAACCACCGCTCGCGGGAACTGGGCGGAACCGGTCTGGGCCTGGCGATTGTCAAACACATCATCAATCGCCACCGCGGTCGCCTGAGGGTCGAAAGCGAGGTTGGACAAGGTGCTGTTTTCACAGTTATTTTGCCGGTCTGAAGGATCGATGCAAATTTGTCGCCCTCTTGCAGACAACCAATTTCTCGCGCGTTTACAGAGATTTCCGTCAGGTCATTGGCGTAAAATCGGCCGACCGTCATCAAACTGTTACGTACATGTCACAAAAGCTGCATGCATGCTCACTACGAGAGGTCGCAAGATCATCATGGGGGTGATCACTTTGCTACCTTACCCAAGGAGACACATATGTCCTTTGTGAAACTGTCGGCTTCGGCCCTGGCAATCGCTGCCGTTTCCGCAACCGCTGCTGCCGCGCGCGACCAGGTCCAGGTTGCCGGTTCGTCGACCGTTCTGCCCTACGCCTCGATCGTGGCAGAAGCCTTTGGCGAAAACTTCGACTTTCCGACCCCGGTCGTGGAATCGGGCGGTTCCTCGGCCGGCCTGAAGCGCTTCTGCGAAGGTGTGGGCGAGAACACCATCGACGTCGCCAACGCATCGCGCAAGATCAAGGACAAGGAAATCGCGGCCTGCGCCGAGAATGGCGTGACCGACATCATCGAAGTCCGCATTGGTTACGACGGCATCGTCTTTGCCAGCGACATCAATGGCAACGGCTTTGAATTCACCCCGACCGACTGGTTTTTGGCCCTGTCCGACAAGGTCATGGTTGACGGCGCTCTGGTCGACAATCCGAACAAGACCTGGGCCGACGTGAACGCCGCCTTCCCGGCGCAGCCGATCCAGGCCTATGTTCCGGGCACCAAGCACGGCACCCGTGAAGTTTTTGAGGACAAGGTGATCCTGGCGGGCTGTGAAGCCACCGGCGCCTTCGAGGCGCTGAAGGCCGCCAATGGGGACGACAAGAAAGCCGCCGAAAAGGCCTGTATCTCGCTGCGCACCGACGGCGTTTCGGTCGACATCGATGGCGACTACACCGAGACCCTGGCTCGCATCGAAAGCAACAAGGACGGTATTGGCGTCTTTGGACTGGCCTTTTACGAGAACAACACCGACAAGCTGCAGGTCGCGACCATGTCGAGCGTTGTCCCCTCGACCGAGTCCATCGCGACCGGCGAATACCCGGTGTCGCGCCCGTTGTTCTTCTACGTGAAGAAAGCCCACATCGGCGTGATCCCCGGCCTGAAGGAATATGCGGAGTTCTTCGTCGCGGATGAAATCGCCGGCCCCGACGGCCCGCTGGCCGAATACGGTCTCGTCTCCGACCCGGAACTGGCCGAAACGCAAGCGGCTGTTTCCGACGAAGCCGTCATGGGCGGCGCGATGTAAATCGCTTCTGGCCGGGGGCGTGACCGCTCCCGGCCAACTCTACTCTCTCCACCACCCGCTAGACGCGATCGGAGCCCTTGATGCCCACGTTATGGCTCGTTGTACTGCTCTTTGCGCTGGCCGCAGTCGGGTTTGTCCTGGGGCGCAGTCGTGCCTTGGCGACAGCCGGCGGCGATGCCCGCGCGCTGCATTCTCTTCCCATCTACTACGGTTTGAACGTCGCGCTCAGCGCCTTGGTGCCGGCACTGGGTGTGCTGGCGATCTGGCTTCTGGCGCAGCCGATTTTTGTTGAGACACGCGTGTCCGGAATGATCCCGGACGAGTTGATCCCCAAGGGCACGACCCGCAGCTTGGTCATGAGCGACGTTCGCCGGGTGGCAGATGGGCTGGACGAAGCCGTGCGCCAGGGAAGCCTGACGGAGCAAGAGGCGAACAATCTGCGCAGCGATTTGACCGACGTTCGTGCCCGCCTCGGTGAAGTCGGCGTGGCGCTTGGCTCCGACGTGCGCCCCGAGGTCCTGAACGCCGCGCAGCGGTTTCGTCGGATGACCTCGACTGCGAATATCGCGATGATCGTGGTTGTCGGGATGCTGACCGCCGGCGGGCTGGCGTTTTCCTATGCTCGCACGAACAAGGATTTCCGTGCCCGAAACGTGGTTGAGCAGGGCGTACTAGCGCTGCTGATCCTGGCCGCGTCGCTAGCCATTTTGACCACCGTCGGCATCGTTTTGTCGATGCTGTTCGAAACGCTGAATTTCTTCAAACTGCACCCCTGGACCGATTTCTTTTTCGGCAGCACCTGGGCTCCGAACTTTCGCGGAGACAGCGAGCTGTCGATACTGCCGCTGTTGTGGGGCACGCTCTATATCTCCTTCCTCGCCCTGCTGGTGGCGGTGCCTATCGGCCTGTTCGCAGCCGTATACCTGTCCGAGTATGCCAACCGCCACACCCGGGCCTTTGCCAAGCCGTTGCTTGAGATCCTCGCCGGTATTCCCACCATCGTGTACGGGCTTTTTGCGCTGCTGACGGTGGGACCCGCACTGGTCAAGGTCTTTGGCCGCGGCGAGGACGGTTTGCTGGGCGTCGACTGGATGACCGGGGCAACATCGGTGCTGACGGCCGGGGTGGTGATGGGCATTATGCTGATCCCCTTTGTATCCTCGCTGAGCGACGACATCATCAACGCCGTGCCACAGGCAATGCGCGACGGTTCTCTCGGGCTGGGCGCGACCAAGTCGGAAACCGTGCGCCAGGTGGTCTTGCCGGCGGCCCTGCCGGGAATCGTGG
>ENA-OWNT01005389-OWNT01005389.1-seawater-metagenome-genome-assembly--contig:-NODE-5389-length-10566-cov-4.581466_pt1 | contig 10566 bp, 9 predicted proteins | sample MGYA00238136_ERZ651165 | MGnify/ENA primary metagenome ERZ651165 (study PRJEB26861, sample SAMN08777766) | seawater metagenome | isolation source: coastal seawater | place: USA: Florida | collected...
TTCATTGTCGACTGGATCCAAATATTTTGCCCGTCAACTAGCGGCAGACCGGCGACGACGGCGTGGAACGCACTGGCTAACGTCGTATAGTCGTGGTGAGCATCATCGTCAGATTCAGATCGGTAGAACGCCGAGCCCCACGGCGGACTCAACCGTATCACGGGATTTAAGCCAAGTGCTTGCACTCCGTTCACCGCATCAACCCATGATTGTTGCGGAGCAGTCGTTGTGTTGTCCACACCGGCGAAGGTCAACATGATCCAGCCGCCATCACCTGCAAGCTGTTTGGCATAGTTCCATTGCTCTTGATTTCCCTCGCTCACAAGTCCAATGCCAAACACGTTTCGGGTGTCATCTTTAGACGGATGCTGCCGACGTGTGGAATCCTTGGTTCGGTCTGGTTTTGCCGCCGCGCAACCCAAGCCGCACAGTCCGACGATTAGAGCACTCTTAAGGCCAGGCATTTTAATATATGAGGAGAGCACTTTTAGAATCGCTGCCACAAAATCCTCATGAGACACGAGAGATGGATAAACAAGGTCGGTTTTTTCAGAGTTATCGTGAGAGTGCGCGATCCTTTGAACCGCAGCAAGGACGCAGACACAGACTGCACCTCGACGACTCACCACCACTCGATCAGCAGTCACCTTACCACAGTTCCACTACAGCTTCCCCAACTACACTAAACTACCCCAACCACGATACCACCAGCGACGAATACCACCAGCGACGAACACCAACAGCAGGCAGGTCATGACGATGTTGCCACGGATTTCGTGGACATCGGCGCGGGCACCACAACACCACATACATACGGTGCACGCATACATACATCGTCGCCGTCGTCGTCACCGAATTCGCCGCCGCCGCGTCTTTTTCGTTTGTGCGTTTCGTCGGTCGTCCGTGCAGTTTCACCAACCACAATGTTGTTGTGATGGACGTCGCGTGGACGTCGTCGTTGTGGCTGGCGTATTATAATCGATGCGGAACCGAACGACCGAACCGCAACATCACCACATCACCACTTCACCCACGTCACGTTCGTCGTCAACGCCATCGTCGTCGTCGTCAACGCCATCGTCGTCGTCGTCGTCGTCGTCGTCAACGTCGTCGGATCGTTCGTTGATCGCTGATCGCTGATCGCTGATCGCTGATCACTGCGCCGTATCTTTTTGTTGCGTTTTTGTGCGTTCGTTTCGTTGACTTCGACGAGCCACAACAACACAACAACACAACAACACAACAACAACCAACAATTAACAATTATCTTTTCAGTTTTCAGTTTTCAGTTTTCAGTTTTCAATTTTCAGTTTTCAGAACTGTACACAGAACAGTCAAAACCATCTTACTGTTGGACCTCTCAAGCCATCGTTGTCCACTTTTTTTTTGCTTTTTTTTCATTTTTACGTTTTCACTTTTTCACTTTTTCAAAAGACGAAAAGACAAAAAAGACAAAAAGAAAAACGACAAAAAACAAAAACACAAAAACCAAAAAACAAAAAAAGACAGAAAACAGAAAACAGAAAATCAAAAATCAAAAATCAAAAATCAAAAAAATCAAAAAATCAAAAAATCAAAAATCGAAAATCGATGCTCATACCTGAGTATCATACGGGCTGGGAGTGAGTGAGTGGGAGTAGAAGTGAAAGAAAAAGGCAAAAAGAAAAAAGAAAAGAAAAAAAGAAAGAGTGTGCAAGAGTTCATTCGTTCATTGTTCATTCATTCACAATTTACAATTCAGGAATTCAGATTTCAGGAATTCAGGAATTCAAGCGTTCCTTCGTTCCGTCAGTCTGAGTGAGTGAGAGTGAGTGAGTGAGAGTGAGTGAGTGAGTTGGCCAGCGCCGCCCTTCGTTCGTTCCTTCGTTCGTTCGTTCGTTCGTTCGTTCGTTCGTTCGTTCGTTCGTTTGTTCGTTCGTTCTTCGCCTTTCGTCGCTTTCCGCTTTCCGCTTCTTTTTCGTTTGTTTGATTTCGGAGCTAGCTCCCTTCCTTTCGAGCTGCAAGCGCTCACTCAGTGCTCAGCACAGCGCTCAGCACGCAGTTCAACCAACGGACGGACAGAGCGATGGACATTGAGCATTGGGAAGTAGTTGTTGTTGTTTGTTGGTTTGTTGGTTTGTTGGTCGTTGGTCGTTGGTCGCTATCGTGGACCGTTGTCGTCGTCGTCGTTATGGTCGTGGTCGTCGTCTTGTCGCCTCGTCGTCGTCTTGCCGTCGTCTTTGGGGCTTGTGGTTGTCATCTTGCCGTCGGTGGTGGTGGTGGTTGGTTGGTGGTGGTTAGTTGGTTGGTTGGCGAAAGGACGGTTCCTTGTCGGGGATACCAACGGTGTTGCGTTGATATTGTTGGTTGCCACCGAGTGGCTGTAGGTCGCACGGATGCGCAGGCATATCTAATTTTAAACCTTGATGGCCCACGAATTTCGGTCCAATTTACATTTGTTGGTCCTTCACTTTGTTGGCGCAGGCCAAGCCAGAAGTCGCAGTTGACTGCGATCTTGGCGGAGTCGAACGACTTCACCAAGGCCCCAAACAAACCCAGGTTCGTACCGGCTTTTTTGCGGGCACCTCACAGCTGTTCGACAATGGCGACCGTCCAGCCACGGTCGCCGGGAGGGCACCGGCTCGCACCAGAGGAGATCGAGCACAAAAAGAAGGCGCAAGCTCTTTTGGAAAAGACTGCTCAACAAGCCCGTGAAATGGAAATTCTCGCCCACTTGTCGTTTCAACCACGTGCACAAACTTGGGCCAGAGATCCCCCGTCAGTTTCTGCCGCTGAACGGGACCAGAATGACGCTGATCCTAACCTGGTCTCGCACGTTATTATCCTCCGGCGCTTCGAAGCTTGGGCAGAGAGTTGCAGACGACAAGTTATCGACCTTCAAAAGCATTTAGTGAAGCAATTCATGACTGCCGGATTGTTCGTCTGCCAACTCAATGCTGAGAAGTCTTCCCTTGACTCTTATTTTGGCCTGTATGCGTCGCCTGACGCTCTGCTGGAAGAGAAGCGGAATCTCATGTCGGAAAACTTGCTGTCTTGGAACGGCGCTGGCGTCGCCGACCTTCCGACCGCCATGTTTGTGAGTCCGGCGGAGAAAATGCTGCTTACACTTCGAATCATCAATCGCTGCATCGATTTCATTCGCATCAGGTATGCTCCCATTGTTTTCAGCTCGGATGCTGCTCCGTGTCCCATCGTCTCTGACGGCAGGTGATTGTTGCGGTGTAGTCGAGACGAGGATGAGGGCTACACAGGGAAGCCCGGCATGTTGAAGCGTCTTGGAATTTGGTGCCGTGACAGGTGGGTTGACTCGGACCGTGAAGTTTGCTTCGTCGCAATGCAATGCTGACGAAGAGACGACCACACTTTGTCTGGTGCTGGCTGCTGCCTCGTAGTTGTGGTGGTGAGGAACACAAGCTGCAGAATGTTAAAGTCCAGGCTTTGATCAAGGACATATTCGGTCTTCACTGCAAGCGAGTGCGAACCCAACTTTTCCGCCTCTTTGCGAAGGAAGTGCGATTATTCTGCTGCAACAGCTTTAAGCGCCTTGAAATGGATGATGAAGGCAGCGACGGAAACGGAAGCAACCATCCGACGGACAAAAACGCAAAATGGCTTAGCCTTCGGTCCGATCTGCCGCCGTTCATTGAGTTTTGTGACGAACTTCGGTATCACTACGGGTCAGAAACGGCAATTTTTTTCGCTTTCGTGGCATTCTGCTTTCGTCAATTGATCCTTCTGAGTATTGTGGCCACACCCGTGTCGCTGATCAGCATTGCGGTGGACGACGCGCACGCCACGGTGCTGATTCGTGGGATATTCGGGCTAGGTGTTGCAATTGTTTGGTCGCCCATTTTTACTCGATTGTGGGAACGATCTTATCACGTGCTTCGCATTCGATGGACACTGGACGCCGAGAGTGCCAAACTCGGGTTGATTGACCCCAGCACAAAGCAGAAGCCGATGCAAGAGGTTTCTTCGAACGACAATCCGAACAATCCCAAATATATATGGAAGTACGACGAGCTTCTGCAGCGAAAGGTCCGGGTCTACGTCACGGCCTGCCGACCGGTAGCGTCATTGCTCCTTGTGCCACTTACCTGGGTCATTCTCCTCGTGGTCATGATCATTTTCTCACTCTTTGCGATTTGGGGAGGAACGTACATGATGGTGCTCCCATCTTGTGCGGACTGCAATGAAATGGTGGAGAGCGCCGCGCTCAATGAGACGTGGTTTTATGCACAGGACCCGCGCCCCGTCACTCCCTACGACCGCTATCGCTTCAAAGGAGCAGAGACCTTCTTTGAAACGAGAACTTTCGATGAATACATCTTCTCTTTCAGTGACAGTTTCATCAATGTATCAGCAGACGAAGTTCAATGTTTGCCGAAGACGTGTGAACAGTCTCCGACGTACTTGCTGTGGGGCACATGTTGGGAAAACCCTTCTGGCCTCCCATGGGAAGGTGCGTGCGCATATGTGACAAAGGTTTTTGAAATCGACTTCATGCATCACGGTGCTGAGATTCGTGTTTGCCAGGTACACCGCTGTTCTCCTTCATTATATTCACTGCGTTGATCATGCGGCCGATCACTGGTGTACTGATCGCGCTTTACGAAGCCATGGTACGATGCATCACGAAGCTTGAGAATTGGGAAACTCTTCGTGAGTACAACGAAGCCTACCTCACACGTCGATTTACAGCGCTGTGGATCAATTTATACTGGTTCAACATGATGTTGGTGTTCATCATCACCCGTTTTGGGCCATCCATCAACGAGTTTCGCTATGAGCGATGCAGTGGTGTAAGTCGACAGTTTTTCCCGGATCCCACGAACACAACGGACTTGTTTGATGTGGTGCCCGCGCAACACAGCCTCTCTACCCCGGCTGCTGAAGCTCTCGTTGACTTGGTGCGCTGCACGTGACTTCAGTTGTGTCTTGTCTTGGTCATTGCTGATTGCTGTAATTTTTGCTGATCTGTTAGCTTGTTAAAATCCCTGGAGCAGAATTTGGAAGTTCTGTTGGCATTTGGAACCCGAAAAATCCGCTCGTGGCCGGCCTGTGGGTTGGGTGTCTCTTTGACTTGATTTTGACACAGTCGTCATTCATTATGATTCTCATGTGGCCTGGCTTTTTCCTTGTCGCTGGGGCTCGGTGTTGCCGTTCGAGGGCAGATTGTCGCAACAAGTGCTGCGTCTGCTCACGTGTCCCACTACCTGTGGACGAAGAGTGTGAAACCGTCCGAAGTGTCAACTGGGAGGCGTCTCAACAGCCAACAACCCGCAAACTCTCACGCTTCGGTATTCCGAGCACACGCAGAGCTGGAGAGTACACCAAGATGGATTCATTGCTCGGAAAAAAAATGACCTCACCGGCAACGGAAATAGCCTTGGCGCGCTCGTCGCAAGTGAACCTCCGCAATGTTAAAGTAGACATGGCAGAAACTCGCCAGAAGTCAGGCTCATTCCAAGCAACGCAAGACGATATCAGCAGCGCTGCTTTGGAAATGCAACAAGTTGACGAAATTGACGAGCCCTCCATCAGCCGTAGCGTCTCAGCGCTGCCGCTTGGTATTGCTCAAGTCACACACCTCCGAAAGTACGATGCCCCAGCTTTGGTGCGGCAGCACAACCTCGCCGACTTTAAGCACTTGTCAGGTGTTCTTGATTACCCTTCCATGGTCTTGCTGACGATGGTTGTTGCAGTCTTCACTATTTTCTTCCCATTCTTGGTTATTTTTGTTACTGGCGGTGTACTTCTTGAGATGATGGCAAATGTACTTGGTTTGCTGGGCTTCTCACGTGTGTCAATTGTGGAATCTTCTGGCATTGATCGGTGGACATGGATGTTGCGATGGACACAGTACGCTGCAGTCCCAGTCGTCATGTCATACTTTGTATTTACCGTGTTGGAGTTTATGGAGTGTGAAGATGTTGAAATTGTTCGCGATATTGGGGATGGAACAGGAATCGCATTCTGTTACGATCCATTATTTGACACTTTCCAGTATAATCACACACCATTTGCTTTCATGTGGGTGTTTTTCAGCATCATTGGATTGTTGCTCTTCAAAGCTGTGGAGCGGTCAGTGGGCCGCAAGCCAGCCGTCGTTCAGGCGCAGGAAGACCTCGCGGAAATCATCCAGAAAAATTCGATGGAGGTAGCCATGGTTGTAAAGGGGTTGTCAAACACAGTTGTGCACGCCCTTGAAGTCATCTATGGGCAGCTTGACAAGAATCCAGTGTTTAGGGTGCTACAAAAGAAAGCTAGCATCGAAGTTGGAGGATATGCGGCGCGTCCTGGGGACGGCGAGGTGCCAACGAATATCGTGCTGGGTTTTATGGCATTACTGTTGTTCTCGACGGATGATACTCCTGACGACGGAGGGACAGGATTCCACAAGATGTTGCAGTCGGCATGCCGCAAAAAACCCTCTCGCCGTGGAAGCATTTTGAACGTAACCCAAAACCATTTGCAAGCCAAGCGCCTGTACAGCCTGTCGGAAGAATCGAAAAACAACCCACAGCAAGACGCCCGAAACTCGGACCTGTTATCTGCGATGGCGAACTTTGACTGTGATGACAGTAACACCATTCGGTTTGCTGAATTCGCTAATGGGTATCGTAAATTTCGATCGTCAGGTCAACAGTTGCATGGTGTGTACAAGCATTGGGGGGCGGAGCAGTGGGACAGACGGCTCGTCACGTTGTCAATCGACTTCCAGCATGCTTCAGAGATTTTAAATCCCCCGACGGAGTGGAAGATTGCCCCCGAGTGGCGACGTCGATTAGACAAACTTGCGGAATGGCGTGCGAAAAATTCTGTGGCCGAAGCTTTGAAGGCAGCTGATGCAGCGTCGACCAAGGTGTTGGATGAAGACGGTGACGGCCGCTTGTCTGTGGAAGAGGTGCGTACAGACCCGCATCAGCAAGCAACCTCATGCTTTGGTGATGCACAGTTGTAACGACTTGTCATGGTATTGCAGGCATCCAGCTACATTGCGCCAATGTCCGCTGTTAAATTCAAAGCTGATTCACAGGAGGCACTGTCCACCGTCGACGAAGCGAGTGAGCACACCAGCAACACAACTCAAAGTAGCGCTGGCGATTCTGAAGTTGAGTCTGCACAGTCGCTAGCAAAGGTAGGTTTTTCTGTCTATGTGACATCGCCTTCTCTTGAAACCGTGCCGCATCGTTCTAAATGTCATGTATCCCACGTTTGCCCCGCCACAAACAGGCTGTGAACACTCCAATGCCTGATCTGATCGACTTTCCCGAAATTGACGACGACGAAGAATAGACGCCCCTGATGCGCGCTGGAGCAAGACAGCAATGGTAGCAGTGTTATTTTTCATGGGTTGTTACATTGATGAGTGTGCCCTTCTTGGTTGGTGAATAAGCATCTAACTATCTATCTATCTATCTATCTATCTGTTATGTCGCTGTATCTATTGCCACCATTGCGCTTTGGTAGGAATGCTGGAATCAATCGTGTGTTGTCGAGCGACGTCCGTGGTCCACCGCCATCAGCACTCAGTCTAAACTGCAGGCTACCTCAATACCAACTTCAATATCGTCTTCATCAAGGGTCTCATCGTTGGATTCAGTTCGAGTAAGGCTCTTCACGTGAGTGACCGCCTGCACGTGCGCAGTGTTCTCTCGCTTAGCCGCATCTTTTGGACCTGCGAGGTGCTGAGTGTTCTTCTTGCACGCCACCACAGCGATGGCGGTCGCAACGGCGCCGACGACAATAAGACCGCAAATGACTCCAGAAATCAGAACAGTTTGTTGCTTGTCGTCGTCATCATCATCCTGTTGGCTTGCATCGAGTGGGTTGTTCCCATCATCGGAATTCGAGTTGCTGCCTTGGTCAAAGTCAGATTCAGCTGCGCCATCGTCATTAGCTTCGGTAGACAAATTCACATGGCTGTCAGGTTCCTCCGTCGGCTCCACGTTGTTGTGCCGGAAATATGGATTCATACAGTGTTGGAAGCCGATGAACATGTGACCGGAATGCGCAGCAGCAGCGTCGACGTCGTCGGTGTCTCCCGCGAGAGGCTCACCAAACTTCGCATTCTCTAAGGACGTTGGAGCATATCCACACGGGTACAGAGGACCGTCAACGCAAGTCTCCACGCAACAATCTCCTCCGTCCCAATTGCAAGCGTGCGTGTTGTGACTCGAGTCACAAAATCCATCGCCAATGAAAGACAACGGAGACGCGTCGCAAGTTCCATTGACATGAGCATTTTCCGAAGCCAGAGGATTCAAGCACATCACTGGGTGAGAGCCACACTCTGCTGAGGACACGTCGCAAGTGCTGATGCAACAATCGCCGCCATCCCAGTTGCAAGCTTCGGTGTTGTAGGCACCATCTGTGTTGCAAACGCCATTGCCAATGAAAGCTGTATATTGAACATCGCACTGTCCTGCCGTTCCCACCTCCGGGGCCTGCGGGTCCAAGCAGGTGTACCAGTCATTGCTGCATTCTTGGCCGTCCAATCCATGGCAAGTGCTTGGGCAGCAGTCACCGCCATCCCAACCGCAACCAGCTGTATTCAGCATTGACCCGGCATCGATACCCGTGTTGTCGCAAATACCGTTGCCCAGACGTGCGCGGGATGACTCATTGTGCTGGGCACAGCTTCCTGGCGCGTGTCCATCGTTTGCAACAGCGGTGATGATGGCAGAAACGTCGTTCATCGTGGTTGATTGGGCCGTTGTAGTCGTGTGAGGTCCGTGGTGAGGGGGAAGAGGCGGCGTACCGCCAGTTGCGGGTGTTGTTGTAGTCGTAGGTGGTACTTCGCCTCCATGTCCATGGTGAGGTGGGGGTGGTGTGCCGGCAGCAGTAGTTGTCGCTGTTGTGGTTGAAGGGCCATGGCTCGCTTCAACTGGACGCGACGGTAAATTCGAAGAGTTGCCGCCGGAGATCGGTGCAACGAATTCTGGAGCACTTGGATCGTGGCAGTACAAAGAATTTTCAGCGTGGGCGCTGCATTCATAGGCCGCAGTACTCATGCATGAGCTCTGGCAACAATCTCCACCGTCCCAGTTGCACGCTGCAGTATTGTATCCATCGCCCTCGTGATCACAGTAGCCATCTCCGACAAACGAAACACGAGCGACATCACATTCCGGAAAGTGCGAGTGATCAATAACTGCTGGGTCGTGGCACTCGAAGCCAATCAGATTCCCATCAGTATCGGTCCCACAATGCTCGCCCTTGCAGGTTTGAGAACAGCAATCTCCGCCATCCCAACCACAAGCTGCTACATTGAAGCTTGTTTCCGCAGTGGTTCCGGTATTGCAGACACCATCTCCGACATGCGTGAGGGGGGATGCCAGGCAGTTTTCAAGTTCAGGTGGCACAACGGGGACATCATCCGTGGGAATATCAGGGTCGAAGCATCGCGGGAAGCCAACGGTATGATTGCCATGTGTTCCACATGTAATGTTGGCAGTGCTTAAGCACGTTTCTTCGCAGCAGTCACCTCCGTCCCATCCACAAACAGCGCTGTTTTCGGTGTCACCGTCACAGAAACCATCTCCGAGTTTGGTTGGATCTGATGCGACAATCAGGACACAGGCAACATTGAGTCACGCACAACTGCAGCTAGACATACAACTGCGGAATCGTACCTGGAATACTGCACACATGAGGATCGTTGCAGAATGGGAAGCCATGTACAACTCCATTGTCGCCAGTGCCACATTCGTGTTCATCTGTGCTCACACAAGTGTCTGCGCAGCAGTCGCCACCGTCCCACTGGCACGCCAGGGTGTTGTACTGCGATGTGTGGTTGGCATCATCATTGCAAAATCCATTGCCCAGTAAGCTTGGATCTGTCAACATGACGAAAAGCCGGAAAAAGTTAATCGAAAGCAGGCACAGAGAGTGGTTCAACAGTGGACGTCCGCATACCTTCGACAATGCACCCAAACTTGGGGTCGAGGCAGTGGGGAAAGCCGATGGTGATGTTGCTTTGAAACGCCGAGCCACAATCTTGAACCTCGGTGCTTACGCAGCTCCCGGCGCAACAATCGCCGCCGTCCCAACCGCACGCAGCTGTATTATGAACGTCATCATTGTCACAATAGCCATTGCCGAGAGTGGATGGATCTGTTCAGTTGCAGGGTAGAGGGACATGAAGAAGAAGATCAGTTTCATGTCACAGCTTGGACACCACAGCTCAGCACAAACTTACCGACAACATTGCACTCCGGTGGTGCGGTGGCATTGCGCGCTGTACTGAGGCCCGCAAGCTGGCTACCAGCAATAGCGATTGACGCAAAGGTACACGCTTTCATTGGAAGTGTGTTCAGTAAGGAAAGTCTCTAGCTTTTGGTTGGTTGTTTGTTGTGGTGCTTGGGTTGCAGGTGCGAGTTGACAGTGAATTTTTTTGCTTTTGTTTTGTTGTTGGTTGTTGTTTTGGTTTGTGAATGCTGACTCACAATTTTTTTGCTATTTTGTTTTTTGTTTCTCGGTGAGTTTGTGCTTATCTCTCTACATCTTCATCGCGGCAGCAAGTACCATGAGTCGAGGACTGCCCCTTGCCGTGACTCGCGA
>ENA-OWNT01005390-OWNT01005390.1-seawater-metagenome-genome-assembly--contig:-NODE-5390-length-10561-cov-7.712705_pt1 | contig 10561 bp, 8 predicted proteins | sample MGYA00238136_ERZ651165 | MGnify/ENA primary metagenome ERZ651165 (study PRJEB26861, sample SAMN08777766) | seawater metagenome | isolation source: coastal seawater | place: USA: Florida | collected...
CATCGGGACGAGCAACGTGGCGGCGATCAGCAGGGCGGTGGGTCGCAAGCGGCGCCTTTCGGTTCAGGCCACGCCGATCGCCCGAAGGCGCTCGTGCAGGAAGTCCCGTGTGGTCACCCCATCGTCGGTCGAGCCCAGCGGCTTGAGGCGGAAGTCCGGGTGCGGATGCAGGAAGAACGGCATCGATAGGCGCTCCTTGCCCATCGCATCGCCCGACGGGTTGACCACCCGGTGAGTCGTCGCGGGCAGCACACCCTCGGTCAGCAGCTTCATCATGTCGCCGGTGTCGACCACGAGCACGTCCGGCGGCGTCGTCACGGCCATCCACTCGCCGTCGTTCGTCATGAGCTCCAGCCCCTCGGCGGTGCTCGCCGGAAGCACGGTCATCAGGTTGATGTCCTCGTGCTGCGCGGCCCGGACGCTGCCCGCGGGCGGCGGCTCGTTGAGCGCCGGGTAATGGATGATCCGGACGATGGAGTTCCCATCGTCGGTCATGTTCCTGAAGAAGCCGGACTGCACACCGAGGTACTGCGCGAGCGCGTCGAGCAGGCTCAGCGCGAACCCCTCGATCCGATTGAAGTAGTCGCTGAACACCTCCTGGAACGCCGGGAGCTCTGCCGGGAACTGGTTGGGCGGGATGTCGCCGGAGACGTGCAGGGGGTGGTCCTGAGCCAACGTGCGTCCGACGTGCCAGAACTCCTTGAGATCGGGAGCCGGGTTGTCCTTCGCGTGCTCGACGCCGAACGACGTGTACCCGCGCTGGCGACCGTCCTCGGGCGTCTCGTACTGCTTCTTGACGCCGTCGGGGAGCGCGAAGGTCCGCCGCGCCGTGTCGTAGGCGCGGTCGAGGATCCAGGGGGCGACGCCGTGGCCCGTCACGGCCACGAAGCCGAACTTGCTGAGCCCGTCGCCGAGGTCCTGGACGAACTTCGGGCTCATCCGCCCGTCCGCCCAGTCACGAAAGTCGACGACCGGAATCGTCGGGTGCAGCGTCGCCATCGAGACCTCCGACCAGCCCCCCGTCCGGTCGGGGGAATCCGGCCGGATCTACTCTACAGAGGTCCCGGAATCAACCCGACTCCCCGGAACCCCGCGCGCGTCGGTCACGCCCGACGGCAGCCGTCACCCCCGGGCAACGGCGTGCCCTTCGGCGCAAAGGGGTTCACAAGGCGGGGTCTTCCCTGCATGCTGCACCCATCCCGACACGACGCGGCCCGGATCCCCCGGTCCCGCGCGGTCGAAGCCTGGAGATCTCGATGAAGAACGCCACGAACGCCTCTGTTCGCTTCGGCACGACGCGCGATCTCGGCTTTGACGGGATCACCCGGTACCAGCCAGGTACCTCGCCCAGCGCGCACTGGGCACCGCCAACCGGCTGCTGACTCCGACCTGACCCCAGGTTCGTAGACCCAGCCACCGGCGGCTCCGCCGGGGGAACAACTCGACCTGTTCGCAGGTCCAAGTCGCGCCCTCAGCACCTCGCAACCAAACACACCCAAGACCTCGCGCCCGTGCCCCGGCACGGATCCGCGGGACCGATCGAGCCGCGCGGTGCGGTTCGGCGAACTCGACGCCCGCCCGGGCGTCCGCACGCGCCAGGGGACGGCGCATCAAGGACGGTGAGACGTGATCAACGACGAGACCAACTCTTCGGTGGATCGAAAGCAAACACAGGACGGTCGGGGAGCCAGCCGCGACGTCGGGAACAGGAGTGAATCCGACCGCGCCCCACCGGGCCGAAAACAGGACGTCAGCATGCGCGAGGTCGTGAGCCTCGCCTGGCCCATCACGGTGTCGATGCTGTCGTTCACAGCAATGGGAGTGGCGGACACGTTGTTCGTGAGCCGCCTGGGAACCGAGCCGCTCGCCGCGGTGGGCATGGCGGTCTCGACCACCTTCCTGATCCTCGCCTTCGGGATGGGGTTGATGGGCGGGGTCAAGGTCGCCGTGGCCCAGAGCACCGGCGCCGACAAGCACGGCGTCGCGAAGGTGCTCGGCTGGCAGGGCTTATGGATCGCCGCCTGTGTGGGCGGCCTCCTCGCTCTGCTCGCTCCGATGGGGCCGACCATCTTCAACCTGATGGGCGGCGAGGGCGACGTGAAGCGGATGGCGAACCTGTACTTCGTCATTCGCGTGCTCGGCGCCCCCTTGACGTTCGGAGTGCTCGCGCTCAAGGGCTGGTTCGACGGAACGGGGGACACCAAGACCCCCATGAAGGCGAACCTGCTCGCGAACGGCCTGAACATCGTGCTCGACCCCCTCTTCATCTTCGGATGGGGACCGATCCCGGCGCTCGGGGTCGGGGGGGCCGCGGCCGCGACGGTCATCGCCATCACGGTGGCGCTGATCTTCGTGGCCACGCGGGCGCGCCGTCACCTCGGTGGCGGCGTCAGCCGGCGGCCGGACCGGGAGCTCCTCGCGGAGATCTGGCGTCTGGGGAGCCCGATGGGCGTGCGTCAGTTGCTCGGTGTCGGTGCCTGGGTGGTGCTGATCTCGGTGCTGGCGCGGGTCGGCGCGATCGACCTGGCGGCTCACGTGATGGTCATTCGGATCGTCTCCGTGAGCTTCCTGCCCGGGTACGCCATCTCTGAAGCGGCGAGCGTGCTCGTCGGTCAGTCGGTGGGGGCCGGGAACGCGTCGGGGGCACGCCAGGCGATGCGGCACAGCATGGTGCTGGGCACGGCCATCATGGCCTTCTTCGGGGTGATCTTCGTGGTCGCTCCGGAGCCCATCATCGCGCTGTTCGGGGCCGAGGCGGACGTGGCGGAGTTGGGAGTGACGCTGATGATGATCGCAGCGGGCTTCCAGATCTTCGACGCGGTCGCGATGGTCGGCCAGGGCGCCCTGAACGGGGCTGGGGACACGCGCTTCACCATGGTGACGAGCGTGCTCGCGGCCTGGTTCATCCAGCTGCCGGTCACCTACGTGTTGGCCGTGCCGCTGGGGTACGGGGCGGTCGGAGCGTGGTTCGGCCTGATGGTCGAGATCGCCGCGCTGGCGGCCATCTCGCTCTGGCGATTGAACGGTGACGTGTGGCTCGAGAGGGCCGCGCCCGTCGCCGCAGACGAGGAGCTGGAGGCGATCGTCGCCCACTCCTCGGGCGAGGTGCCCGCGCTGGCAGACGGCGCGAACGAGGCACCGGCCGCCTGATCGAGTTCGGAGGGACGCTCCGGACTCACCGAAGTCCGGGGCGTCTCTCCGTTGCCTTGATTGAAGGAGAGGCGCCCCGGCAGGGCTCATGAAAGCCGCCGTCTTCGGACGGCGCTCCTGCCGGAGGAACTGCCGGGCCGTCGCGCGGGACGGCCGGGGAGAACGCAGCCGCGGCAGTGAAGGCGAACCGCGCCGTCTGGGGCGCCTCCTCTTGGGGGGCGCTCCAGGCGCAGCCGCCCGGAGGATCAGGGCGCATCGCCGATGCGCCCCCGAGGGCCGCAGCCCCGGTCGCGGCGGTCGCCCGGAGGCCTACTGGGCGAGCATCCCGTCCTTCATGTCCTGCTGGACGGGATCGCCGCCGACCCACACACGAAGCAGCGCGTCGGCGAAGTCCTTGCCGTCCACCGTGCCCTTGCTGGCGCCGTTGACGGTCACGGCCGTGCCGCTCCCGTTCCAGTCGAGATCCACCACGTCGCCCTTGGCGGCCTTGGTGAAGAACGTCTTGAACGTGTCGAGCCGCCCCTGGAGCGCGCCGATGGACGCGGCGCTGTTGCGCTCGAAGCCATCCTGGATGCCGTCGGTGATCTTCTGGGGCTCGAGGCCCCGCAGGAAGTGCAGGCGCACCTTCCAGCTGCCCGACGCGAGCGCGGCGCTCTCGGAGGTCACGCCCTTCTCGGTGTAGAAGCCGAGGACGTAGACCTTGATGAAGAGCACGGACCGCAGGCCCGTCCCGTTGAGGGTCAGGGACTTGCCGCCCACCGAGGCGCTGTCGGCGAGCGTGACGCCGTGCGCCTCCTTCGCGTCGGAGGGCGCGGCGGCGAGGGTCAGGGCCAGGCCCAGGAACAGAGCGGACAGCAGTCGGATCATCGAAGTCTCCCCAGTCGGACGGTCACCCCGGACAGACACCATACGCCGTCCGTCCGGGTCGATCTCACGGCGCCGCGTCGCTGCAGCAGCGGAACCCCGTGGAGTAGTCGTGGTAGCCCATCGTGTGCGCGGTGGTGGCGTAGGTGCAGCCCGGGCCGTTGATCTCGGCGTCCCCGAAGAAGCCGCCCCGGAAGGTCCCATCCGCGTCGGACACCCACTCGTGCAGGTTGCCGTGCATGTCGAAGGCGCCCCAGTCGCTGACGCACTCGGCGTGCGCCCCGCCGGGCTCCACCGTGTCGGCCTGCTGGTTGATGCCCGGGTCGTTCATCGAGGCGGGGTTCCAGATCCCCACGTTCGTCCCGAAGTAGTCCACGACCGGGTGCGTGCCGGGGTACGTGTCGTTGCATCGATCCGCCACGTGGCTCGCGCCGTACGGCCAGGTCCAGTCGGACGGGCCCCGGCAGGCGGCCAACCACTCGGCGCTGGTGCACAGCCGCTTGCCCGACAGGCCGCAGGCCGCCTCCGCCTCGGCTCCCGAGATGGAGGACTGGGGGACGACGCCGTCCGCCGGGACCGCGCGCACGACCTCGCTCGCCTCCAGCGCTCCATACGGCGTGCGGGGGACCCAGGCGGCGCCGTCCTGGACCTCGAGCGCGCCCTCGAACGGGTCGATGCAGAAGGCGGACTCCCCGACGGGAGCGACCTGCACCATGTCCGCCGGGCACGGCCCCGTGGCGGTGGCGTCGTCGTCGTCCCCCGTGGCGTCGTCGTCGTCCCCCGTGGCGTCGTCGTCGTCCCCCGAGTCGTCGTCGCCGGCGTCGTCGTCGTCCGCGTCGTCGTCGTCCGCGTCGTCATCGTCCCCCGAGTCGTCGTCGTCGGGGAATCGATCGGGCGGATCCAGCGGAGGCAGGCCCGGCGTCCCGGTCGGGCAGCCGAGCAACAAGACGAACAGCGTCAGGAGTGAGGACCGCACGGCGCCGATGCTACAACCGCCGCCATGCGTTCCAAGGTCTCGTTGATCCTCCTCGCCCTGCTCCTCGCCGCGACCGCCCACGCCGAGGAGGCTCCGCCCACCCTCGAGCTCGAGGGCACGCCCGAGGTCCCCGCCGAGCTGGCCGACCGGCTGTCCCGCTACCTGGAAGGGCGCAGCGCCTGGCTGCGCGGGATCAGCGACGACGGCACGTCCATGCTGATCTCCACGCGCTTCGGGTCCACCTACCAGGTCCACGAGGTCGCCCAGCCCATGGGGATGCGGCGGCAGCTGACGTTCGGCGACGAGCCCGTCCGCGCCGCGAGCTACGTGCCCGGGAGTCGCGACCTGCTCACCATGTCCGACATCGGTGGCGACGAGCAGTACCAGTGGTTCGTGACCGAGGCCGGGGGAGCGCGGCGGATGCTCACGGACGGCACGTCCCGCCATGGCGGCGGCTTGTGGTCCCACGACGGCACGAAACTCGCGTTCAGCAACAACGCGCGCAATGGCAAGGACATGGACGTGCGGGTCCTGTCGATGGAGACCGGCGCGTCCAGCCTGATCGCGGAGGCCGAAGGCCACTGGTCGCCCATGGCCTGGTCGCCGGACGACGCCTGGTTGCTCGTGGGCCACTACGTCTCCACCACGGACCGGCGGCTCATCCTCGTGTCCGCCGACGGGTCCGAGGTCCGCCGGCTGACGAGCGCGAAGAAGCCCCAGGCGTGGTCGTCCGCGGTCTTCCACCCGGACGGCGACGCGCTCTACTTGACGCTCGACAAGGACGGCGAGTTCACGCGGCTCTACACGGTGGGGCTCACGCCCCGCGGGTTCTCCCGCAAGGCGTGGACGCCGATGACCGACGACATCGACTGGAACGTGGGCGGCCTCCGGATGTCCCCGGACGGCGCGACGCTGGCGTTCACCGTCAACGCGGACGGCTGGTCCGAGCTCTGGCTGCTCGACGTGGCGACGGGCAACAAGAAGCGGGTCGAGGTCGAGGAGTCCATCATCGCCGGGCTGCAGTGGGCCCGGGACGCGCGGGTCCTGGCCTTCACCCGCACCGGCCCCACCAGCACGGGGGACGTGTGGACCTTCGCCCCGGACACGAACACGCTCACGCAGTGGACCCAGAGCGAGATGGGCGGCCTGGACCCGGAGTCGCTCATCGGCCCCGAGCTGGTGCGGTTCGCGAGCTTCGACGGGCTGTCCGTTCCGGCCTGGGTCTACCGGCCGGTCGGCGATGGCCCGCACCCGGTGATCATCAACATCCACGGCGGCCCCGAGGGACAGGCGCGGCCCTACTACTCGAGCCGGATCCAGTCCTGGCTGGCCGCCGGGTTCGCCGTGGTCGTGCCGAACGTCCGCGGCAGCTCGGGGTATGGCCGGACCTACGTCAGCCTCGACAACGGGTTCCAGCGGGAGGACTCCGTCAAGGACATCGGCGCGCTCCTCGACTGGATCGCGCAGGACCCGGGCCTGAACGCCGACCGCGTCGGCGTCTCCGGCGGGTCCTACGGCGGGTACATGGTCCTCGCCTGCCTCATGCACTACAGCGATCGCATCCGCGCCGGCGTGGACGTGGTGGGGATCAGCAACTTCGTGACGTTCCTGGAGAACACGAAGGCCTACCGCCGGGATCTGCGGCGCGTCGAGTACGGAGACGAGCGGGATCCGAAGATGCGCGCCCACCTGGAGGCCATCTCGCCCACCACCAACGTCGACAAGATCCAGTCGGCGCTGTTCGTGGCCCACGGAGCCAACGACCCCCGGGTGCCGGTGGGAGAGGCACGCCAGATCGTGCACGCCGTCCGGTCCGCGGGGCACGACGTGTGGTCGATGGTGGCGCATGATGAGGGGCACGGGTTCCGCAAGCGCCACAACCGCGACCTGTACGCGCAGCTCACGCTGCTGTTCTTCGAGAAGCACCTGATGGGGAGTGAGACAGAATGAATCGACGCACCTTCCTGACCCGCCTCGCGCTGGCCATCACCGCGATGGCCGCGGGGACGACCTTCGACCCCGAGGAGGCCGAAGCCGGACCGGCCCGCCGCGCCGTGAAGCGCAAGCGCCGCCGCACCCGCCGTCGTCGCCGCCGTCGCCGTCATCGCCGCCGCGTGGCCCGCCGCAAGTGGCGCAACCGCCACCGCTGGGTCGTGCCTGTCGCCATCGCCGTGGGCTGGGAGCTGCAGCAGGACGACCGGGTCGTGGTGGTCAAGGAGATCACCGTGATCGAGGTCGACGGCGAGAAGAGCGACGCCATCGTCACCACCGACGGCGAGACGATCGCCATCGTGAAGGAAGACGACGACACGAACGCCGTGGCCCAGGAGGGGTCCTTCCTCGCCGACGACGACACCACCACGCCGGGCGTGGAGGTCGAGGTCGAAGAAGAGGTCGAAGAAGACGTCGAGGAGTAGACGCGACCCGATGACGTCGAGGGCCTGGACCGTGGCGGGCGCGGCGCTGCTCGCGCTCGCCCACGGGGCGGCCGTGCTCCTGGCGCCGCTCAGCCCCGACGAGCTCGTGGTGGTCGACCTGGGTCGGCTGCTCCGCTCGGCGTGCCTGGGCTGGGTGGACATCCCCTGGGATCAGCCCCCGGGCGCCTACCTGCTCAGCGCCGCGCTCGACGGCCTGGGGCTCCCCGCCGTGCACGCGCAGCGGGCCGTGGGAGCCGGGGTGGTGATCGCGGCCTGGGCCGTCATCGATCGGCGACTGACGATGCCTGCGCGAGCGGGCTGGTTCGTGGCCTGCGCGCTGTCCCCCGCCCTGCTCGGCTCGGCGTCGCTCGCCATGGCCCACTCCCTGACCACCGGCGTGGCCGCGCTGCTGCTCGTGGGGCTCGCGGATCGGAACCGGGCGTGGATCGCGGCGACGCTGACGGTCCTGGTGGCGACGAGCTGGGCGGCGTGGGCGCTGGTGCCGGTGGTGGGCTTCGTCCTGCTCCGGGAGGAGCGGAGCGCGCGGGCCCTCGCGCCGCTCGCGCCAGCGATCCTGCTCGGCGCGGCCTGGCTGGCCCTCACCGCGCTCCAGATGGACTGGGTCCTTGCCCGGGCCGGCCGCGCCGCAGGACGCCACGGGATCCCGGTCGTGCAGGCGCTCGTGAGCTTCGTGGCCGGGCGGCGCGTGCACCCCGGGATGATGGCCGCGGGCGGACTCGCGTTGCTGGTGCTTGGCTTCCTGGGAGCTGGGCGCAAGGAGCCCCTCGCGAAGGCCGCACGGGACCTGGCCATCGGCCCGTGGATCGTGCTGATCGCCACCGCCCCGGTGATCTGGCTGGGTCACGACAAGTTCGTGCTGTTCCTGATCCTCCCGACGCTGCTCCTCGTGGCGCTGGGCGCAGGGGCCGCCTGGACGTCCGAGCACCGCGCGAAGCCCGTGGCCGTGGTGCTCGCCTGCGTGTTGCTCGTGCTGCTGGGGATGTCGGGGGCGCGGTTCCTGCGGGGGATCCCCCACCGGCACATCCCGGCGGCGTGGGTCGTCGAGCCGCTGGACTGGACCTGCCCGGAGCCGTTCGCGCCGTCGAACCGCTGACTCAGTCGGCGTCCTCGTGAGTCAGCCGGCGTCCTCGATGCTGCGCCCGAGCTTGCGGGCGAGCTCCCCGAACTGCTGCAGCTCGTCGGCGTCCAGCCCGCCCATGAGGCCGGCGATCCGCTCGGCGTGGCCGGGGAACAGGTCCGCGATGAAGGCCATCCCGTCGTCCGTCAGCTGGAGCTGCACGTAGCGCCGGTCCTCCTGGCCGCGCACCCGGCGCACGAGCCCGCGCTTCTCAAGGTTGTTCACGACCGTGGTGATGTTGCCGCCCGACAGCAGGAGCTTCCTGCCGACGTCGCGCTGGCACATGGGGCCCAGGTGGTGCAGCGCCTCGAGCACGCCGAGCTGGCTCACCGTGAGGCCGCGCTCCTTGAGGCTCCGCTGGAGCTGCGCCGTGAGGACCGACGTGCACCGCATCAGCTTGATGTACGCGTCGAGCGCGAGGACCTCGTCGTCGGTGCCGTCGTAGTGGGTGCCCATCGGGCGGAGTCTAGACCGCTGCGTCGACGACGCTGGACGCGCCGGTCTCGTTGGCCAGGAACTGCCGCTCCACGAGTTGCCGGTAGAGCCCGTCCCGGGCGACGAGCTCGGCGTGGTTGCCCTGCTCCACCACGCGGCCGGCGTCGAGCACGAGCACGCGGTCGGCGTCCTTCACCGTGCTGAGGCGGTGCGCGATGACCAGCGTGCTCCGACCGACCATGAGCCGCTCGAGCGCCTCCTGCACGAGGTGCTCGCTCTCGGCGTCGAGGGCCGACGTCGCCTCGTCCAGCACGAGGATCCGCGGGTCCTTGAGCAGCGCCCGGGCAATGGCGACGCGCTGCTTCTGGCCCCCGGACAGCCGCACGCCGCGCTCCCCGACGAGGGTGTCGTAGCCGTCGGGGAACTCCGCGATGAACTCGTGGGCGTTGGCCGCCTTCGCCGCCGCGATGACGTCCGCTTCGGACGCGTCGGGTCGGGCGTAGCGGATGTTGTCCCGCACCGTGCTGGCGAACAGCGTCGGCTCCTGGGACACGACGCCCACCTGGCGGCGCAGCCAGTCGGGATCGAGGTCCGTGTAGGCCTGGTCGTCGAGCGCGATCGCCCCCTCGTTCGGGTCGTAGAAGCGCGACAGGAGCGAGGCGACCGTGGACTTGCCGCCGCCCGAGGGCCCCACCAGGGCGACGGTCTCGCCCGGATCGAGCTGCAGATCGAAGTCGGTCAGCACGTCGATGTCGGGACGCGTGGGGTAGGCGAAGCGCACGCTGTCGAAGCGCACGGCGCCCACGAGGGACTCCGGCCGCACATCGCCCGAGGACACGTTGGGCTGCCGGTCCATCAGCTGGAAGACCCGGTCCGAGGCGCCGACGGCCTTCATGAAGTCCTCCCACACGGACGCGAGGGCGCCGAGCGAGAAGGCCACGAAGAACGTGTAGAGCACGAACTGCGTGAGCTCGCCGATGCTCATGGTGCCGTCCACGAGCAGGCTGCCGCCGTACCAGAGGACCACCGCGACCGAGCCGCCGAAGGCCACGCTCATCCCGCCGCCGAAGAGGGCGCCGATCCACGCGCGCTTGCGCGCCAGCTCGTAGACGGTGTCGACCCGCTCGCGGTACCGGCTGTTCTCTGCGCCCTCCCGCGCGAAGGCCCGGACGGTGCGGATGCCGGCGATCGTCTCCTCGGCGACCTCGGTGCTCTCCGCCAGCGCGTCCTGCACCTGGCGGCTGATCTTGCGGAGGATCCGGCCGTAGAACATCGCGCCCAGCACCACCAGGGGCACCACCGCGAGCATCACGAGCGTGAGCTGCCACGACGTCCACGCGAGGATCGCGATCGCGCCGGTCACGGTCACGAGGTACCGCAGCACCATGGAGATGTTCACGGTGGCCGCGTTCTGCAGGACCGTGGTGTCGGAGGCGAGCCGGTTGGTGAGCTCGCCCGTGCGCCGCTCGTCGAAGAAGCCCACCTCCTGCCGGACGATGGCGCCGTACAGGCTCGCCCGCAGTCGGGCGACCACGCGCTCGCCCGCGACGGTGAACAGGTAGCTGCGCACGGACGTGAAGA
>ENA-OWNT01005392-OWNT01005392.1-seawater-metagenome-genome-assembly--contig:-NODE-5392-length-10561-cov-3.111599_pt1 | contig 10561 bp, 9 predicted proteins | sample MGYA00238136_ERZ651165 | MGnify/ENA primary metagenome ERZ651165 (study PRJEB26861, sample SAMN08777766) | seawater metagenome | isolation source: coastal seawater | place: USA: Florida | collected...
GTATCGTCACCCGGATTGTTACAGCTAATGGTGCCGCCCTTGGTGCTTTCTACGCTCTCAACAATAAGTTTAGGACTTGTCCAAGCTTTTCTGGTCCTTGCAAATTCAGCTTGCTTTTGGGAAGCAGATTTCTTGTTTTTTTCTCTTGAATTTTCCATATTGTTCAGATAATCCTCCTGGTTTCCAAATCGTCAATGAAAGACAAAATTAATCAATTCAAAAATACAATAGTGCAATTTAGGTAAGATCAGCCAATATTTTCTACGGCCTTCTCAACATATAAAGCTTCAAGAAAGCTAATCACTTCAGTCTCACAGGTCTCTTTGTCTACCTCATACTCAGAGTTCACCTTATCACATATCTCGGTAATGTCAAGTGGAGTTTCGAGGTTCTTCCAGATAAAGCTTCCTACTTCATTCAAGCTCATATATTTACCGGTTTCGATATTCATCATCACCAATTCACCGTTCGCTTCGCTTACTAATACTTCGCTTGATCGTTGTACTTTTTTCTCTCTTGAAAGGCTCATATGGCAAAGGTAGCTAGATGCCGATTCATAATCAAAAGTATTAGGGGCAAAGCTCAGTTTGATTTGATATGTGCAGCAATGCTTTGAGCCGTTTCACCAATAGAATTGCCTGTTGACGGGCGTTGCACGCTAAATGCCTTCACATTGTCGCATAGTTGCTGGCAGTGATTGAAGTGCTCTTTCTGTATCCCGAGGCCAGCCACCATGCGTTGCCTGAAGGTGTGATGTAAAGCAGTACGCAGGCAGTCAATTTTATTCAATTCTTTTATGGTAACCCTATCTGTATTTTCCTTACTCAGTATGTAAAGGTGTTTTATTGGCAGTTTTGTCTCAGCTATGGTCTTATTAACCGGGTAGCTAAACTTATTAAGCCCATATGGCAACCGTTCAAATTTTTCAGGATTGTACCCCAAATTCAGCAGAGCATCTTCCATAAGCTTCATTCTGTTGGAGCCAAAATTCAGCAGCGGGCCATTTTGCCGATGCATCTCAATGGCACTTAAGTCTTCAGCGAAAACGGCGAGGCCAATTTCATGAAGTGCGGCAGCAGTGGTTGACTTTCCACTCCCCGTTGTTCCACACAATATGTGGGCATAGCCATTATGTGCCACAGCACTGCCATGTAGTGGCAACATACCTCTTTGGTGGGCGATAGCACCAAAAACTGAAGCGAGTATATAGCTCCTCAGTTCAGTTTCATCAAATTGCTTATTCTTCCAGACCCTGACTTCATTACCGTTAATAACCCAGAAGCGAGCATCTTCATTTGGGATAAAAAGAAACTGTCCCTTTTTAGCGTAGGTGTTCTTACCGGGACGTGCAGCTCCCTCCAGTTCTTTTGGTACTTCAGCGTAGACAATAACAACATTACTGTTGCCGCTTTCATCAGCTACAGTTAACTCAGGCAGCGGAATTTCACTTTTGATTTTCCAGCCAAAGGCCTGATAGAAATGAAATTGATGCTTAGCCATGTGCTCAAATAGGCTGCGAAAATAAGGTGTGCCCCGGCCCTTCATTAGTAAATGGATTGATGATTTACCCGGCCAGCAGTTTTGACAAAAGCCATTTGCCAATTGAACTCATGCTCCCATGTTTAATTTCAGCCTTCTTTACACAACGGTAATAATAGTGCCAGAGCCGCAGTGTCGGGTCATTATTTCTCCTAAGGGTTCCTTTGATGAGCGCTTTCCATTTCCAGGGCTTTGGATGACGGATAAAATGCCAAATGCGAACCTGATCATTTATTTCAGCTTCAAAATCCATTTTACCAATCAAATGGTTGTAGGTAGAAGGAAGCCAGCTCAACTTTGACTCGAAGTGTTTGTTAAGTAAGAATTGATCAGTATGCCCAGTGACAACTGTTTTGAATGTTTCAGCATTCAGAAGTAGTAACAAATCATGAAAGGTGTTACTGCCCAACTGCTTCGGGGAAAAAAGCATGAAGCCAGCATTGAACGTGGCACTATAGTGTGCCTGTCCATCAGGATGTGCTACACTGGCAAAGCTTAATCTATCCCTTCCCAGTCCCTTTGAGCTAATGGCATCATGGCAGGCCGCAAAGGAATAATCTTGCTCAAAAATGCTCTTCAGACTTCCTGTACAAAGGGTGTCGCTATCAAGAAACAGCACTTGGGTATATCTGTTTAAGGCAAAGGCCTGAAGACTCCAGAATCGCTTTTCACGATTACCTATTTGAGGATAATAGGTTACAAGGCTTTTTACCTTATCTCTTAAGGCCTGATTTATTTCTAAAAACTCTACCGGGAACAATTTTCTCAACTCCTTTTGGCTGGCTGGTTCTAAATCATCATGAATGATGAGCAAGTCGCCCTTAAACCATTCATTATGTTTGAGAAAGGTGAAGAGCATCACCTTGGTGCCTTCAAGATAACTGGTAGAACTAACTGTTGCCAGAGCTTTCAATGTGGGCAAATTTACGTTGAACTGAAGGCGCTATTTTTCACCATACTCCAACACCCTCTCAGAAAACCTTATTGACTTTAAGTACTGCTGCATCACTTTGGGTTGCCAGTGCATAACGTCTATAAAATCTTTGTCTGTGAGAGAGAGCAAGTCAGGGTCAAATGATCCGATTATTTCAAAATCTCTTTCTGAAGCCTTTTCCCTGAGAAATAATTCCAACTCCCTGACACCTCCACCCGGAGGTATCTTTTTATGGAAAAAAGGTGCCTGTGGCGGTAGTAAGAGAAATACTTTTTGGTGTGTGGTTTTGGCATGTTCAATAAGGGCCAGGAGTACCTCCAGTTTTTTTTCATCTATTGTACTTACCGGATCGTAGGTATTATCGTTTAATGTGCTTTGACCGGCAGACCTTCGTATAGAATCGTTTACAGACATCTTGTTCCACGAACCATCTGGGAACATAAATATGGGGCGCTTTCTTGTGCTTTTTGCCTCATCACCAGCACTCAGTTGCCGCAGTGATTCCTTAAAATGGGCAATTGACAGGAGCTGTTTAATTTGGTCGCTTCGTGACTGCAGTGAGGCTTGAATATTGTACTTTTTTATATCTCTGAGACCACCCAGATATTCCTTTCTATTGGCAAGCCACCAGGGTTGTGTAATCGTTTTCTCCAGATACGAAAAGGGATTCACGTCTATCATAATGGTTTTGCACTTACCATTACTCTCAAGGTAACTGTGGTATAGGGCCAAATAATCCTGAACTGATGCATTTGGTACCGAGTAATTGTATAGGCTTACCGAATCAAGGTGCCGGGCACCAAGTTCAATAAGGTTGCTGCTACCCAATATGGCCAGATCTCTTGGTTCAGATGCCTGGGTCATAAATTCCCTTCTCAATATTCTGGTGTTGAAACCACCCTCCGTTCTCACCCTGCTCCCTTTTAGATTCTTCGCTGAGATTTCCTGCTCCAATCCCGAGCCATTTGTAATAAGGTGAGGATCAATGGTATAATTGATAAAACCAATAATTATTGGAATAAGGGCAAACGGAAGTAGTTTAAGTAAAACGCTCTTCATAGTGCTAGAATTGGAAATAGATAAATGAGCGTTCAGAAAACTCGCCATAGAATATTATGCTGGCAAGCACCCCCCAATAGGTTATCCATCGCGAGGGCATTGCCCAGTTTTTCATTTCAAACGCGTGCTCATACCTTCGAGTAAACCATTCAAAACTCATAAACAGAGCAGCCAACACAACGGGTTTTAGCAATCCACCCCATTCCCATCCATCAAACTCTAAAAGTGCCTGATAGTAGTCTATTGAAGTACCAAGCGAATTTGACCTGAAAATGATGGTGGAGGCTGAGAAAAGAAAGAACGTGGCCAAAACCTGAAACAGCTCTCTGCCATTTGGGAAAAGAGTGTTCTCAGCCACTATTCCACGCTTTTTGGCAGCCTTAACCATTAAAAGTGTACCGAAATAAATAGCCTGAATGACGCCAAAAACCAGAAAGGTCCAATTGGCTCCATGCCATAAACCAATTAGGGCAAAAGTGATTAGTGCATTGATTGCTTGTCTCAGCTTACCTCTTCTGTTACCTCCAAGTGGTATGTAAACGTAGTCTCTGCACCATGACCCCAGGCTTATATGCCAGCGGCGCCAAAGTTCACCAATGTCGCGGGAGAATAAGGGAAAGCTGAAGTTTGTTGATAGGTGGATTCCTAAAAGCTTTGCCGTGCCAATGGCAATGTTCGAATAGCCTGAAAAATCAGCGTATATCTGAACGGGGAACAGAATAGCGGCTATCAGCAACTTGGAGAAGGGCATGTTTTCGCAATCGCCAAATACAGGGTCAACCAAATGGGCGATATTATCAGCGATCACAATTTTGGCAAAGAAACCCCAAAGCATTTGTCTCAACCCATCCACCACCAAGCCAGAATTAAAGACTCTGGCTTTTGAAAATTGGGGCAACAGATCTCTACTCCTCTCAATAGGGCCAGCCACAAGTTGCGGAAAGAAGGAAACGAAAGTGAGGTATTGAATGATGTTTTTATGCGGTGGGATATGCCTGCGATAAATATCAATGGAATAGGCCATGGTTTGGAAGGTGTAGAAGCTGATTCCAACAGGAAGAATTACCTGCAGACTTGTAAGATTGGCCTGAATACCAATAGTATTCAGGGCTTCTGCCAACTCAGTGGCAAAAAAGTTGTAGTACTTAAAGAAGCCCAGCATACCTATGTTAACAATGAGGCTGATGCTTAAAAGAGCCTTGCGACGTGTTATGCCTTCTGTTTTGCTTAATGCTAAACCTACTAAATAGTCAGACAGGGAACTCGCCAGAATGAGGAACAAAAAGCGCCAGTCCCACCAACCATAAAAAACATAGCTGGATACCAGTAGAAGGGAGTTTTGAGCCCTTAAACTCTTATTGGTAACAAACCAATAAAGAATAAAGACCAATGGCAAAAAGATCAAAAACTCAAACGAGTTGAATAACATGGAGGCTGTGCTTAGCGCGGGCAAAAATAGGGTGATAATCAGTGCTGCCTAAACGCTTTTAAGTGTATTGTGGGTCTTGATGGCCTATGGCTGTCCGTTTCGGCTAAGTCTTCTCTGGGTTATTGTATCGTCAATTTTTTTGGCAATGACTTCATTACCCCGAGGGCTGAGATGGCAATAGTCAATATAAACGTTGGGAACACCATCAAGTACTTCACTAAAGTCAGCAAAATGTACAATCAGGGGGCTATAGCGTTCATTTTCCTTCATCAGGGTTTTTACCTGTGCATAGAACTCTGGTGATTTTGTGAGCATTGCATCCCTGAAATGTTCCATACCCAGCTTTTCAAGGTTCGATAGGTCGGGCTTTCCAACTGATGCATTGGGTTGAAGTATTAGCAGGAGCTCTGTTTCATTAGCATCACACATTGTTTTGAGGGCCAGCCAGCTTTCAAGCAGTTCTATGGCAAAGGCCTCAATAGGTTCATTATTGCTTCTTGAAGTAAAATCGGGTTTTTCGTCAAAGCCAAGCAGTGAACTCAAGGTCTGGAGAAATCTCTTTGTAGCCCAGAGAAACTCTTCTTTTCTTGCGCCATCGGCTCCCACCATTATACTACGTATTTGATGCTCACGGCTATGGCCAAAAGGAGTTCTGCCCGAAGGTGTATTGTTGACTCCTTCATAGGAGATTACGAGGTCAGGGCGATAACCTTTCGCTATTTCGCATTGCAGGGCAAGGAAGCCCTGTTGTGCCAGATAGGCCAACTGCCCAAGGTTCTTAATGTATGAACTGTCATTGAGGCTGGCGTAAAACGATGGAATGGTTCCCTCATCATTTGCACCAGTACCCCACATAGTAGACCCTCCCAAAAAAGCCACCTCTTCAATAGCCTCCTTTTCCGCTACCTGATTTGAGGTTTTTCTCAGACCCTGGTTATCGATATTCAGCTGCTTACCATTTCTGGGAATTCCTTTCCAACCCACATATGAGTGATACTCAAGGCGATGTTCAGCATATTCATTCCAATATTGGCTTGCCCATTTTTCTCCCTCGTAGTTCGGCAATGCAAGACGAATACTCTGGCTGCGACCTTCTTTATGACTTTGGTCTTTTAAATTGAAATAGGCTGACAGAAATAATTCTGTAAGAGCCACCAAGCCCACTATTATGAACAGATTGATTCCTATTAGTTTGACAGTCTTTTTCAATCAGTTGCGTTTTGTTCAGTGTTCATTTTATTCAAGCGTAACCGAACTTCCTCGGCAATGATGGCATTTCCATTGGGGCTTACATGACAAAAGTCCAGGTATACATTGGGCACTTCATCAAAGGCAGAAGTTAGGTCGATGAAATGAGGCAGAAGTACATCATATCTGTCATTTTGTAGGAGTGATTTGATTTGATCATAATACCTCGCTGTGGTTTCAGCTTTACCATCTTCCAGAAAACCTTTACCAAAATTCTTGAGGTTACTAAGGTTGGGCTGCCCTACCCCAGCATTGGGTTGAAGTATCACGAGCAGATTGGTCCCATATGCGTCGCAGGTAGCTTTGAGCGACAACCAGCTTTCAAGCACATCCCTGGCACATTCCAATGACTTGGCCTCATCCACCAAATAGCGATCTGGTAGTTTATCCTCATCACCTGAAAAGATCATCATTAATGCCCTTGCAAACCTTTTGGTTGCCCATAGAAATGGAAGGCTATTTCTATCGGCACCTTTCAGAGCAATTCTAATCTGTTCTTCACGCTTATTGGCGAAACTCCTTCGGCCGTAAGGGGCATCATTTACGCCGTCATAAGAAATTACCCAATCAGGCCGGTAACCCTGTGCTATTTCCTGCTGCAATGAAATGAGACTTTGACGTGCTGTAAAGGCCCATTGTCCAAGATTTCTTACATGAGCACTGTCTACCATACCAGCAAAGAGAGAGGGAATAGTATTGGCATCATTTGAGCCTTCGCCCCACATAGTAGAACCACCCAAAAACGCAACTTCTCTAATATCATCTGAAGGCTCCATTGAATTCAGGGTTACCCGATAGCCATGATCGTCAATATTGAGATGGGTTCCTTTAAAAGCAATTCCCCTCCAGCCTACATAAGAGTCGTATTCAAACCTTCTGGTAAAGTGTTCCCTCCAATAGGCATCGGCCCACTCTACTCCTTTGTAGTTGGCAATGCTTATTCTGGGATTATGATACTCCGCAGGCTGGTTTTTAAGAGCAAAATATGACTGAAATACCAATTCAAGTACCGCAACCATGCTCAACAGCATCAGGAGATTGACTCCTATAACCTTAATAGTTTTCTTCAATGTGTTGCAGTTGGATGTTTCTCAGTTTGTTGGGCATTGGCCAGGCTTATCAGCTGGTTATTTATTGCCTCGGCAATAATCTCATTGCCATTTGGGCTTAGATGGCAATGGTCAATATATACATTTGGAATGTGGTCAAGAACATTGGTAAGATCCAGAAAGTTGGGCATTAAAACACTATACCTTTCTTCAGCCAGTATTTCATTCACTTTTTGGTAAAAAGAGGTGCCTGATCGAAGCATTTCACCGTTGGGCAACTCTTTCCAGGCTTTTCCAAGGTTTGACACATCAGGGCTACCTACCCCAATATTGGGCTGAAGCACAAGAAGGAAGTCAATATTATTTGCATCACAAAGCACTTTCAGAGCCAGCCAGCTTTCAAGCAGGTCTACAGCAAAAAGTCGCTCTTTACCGGTATGGGGTTCAGATTCATTGCTCTCAGGTTGTATCAATCGGCGCTTAATTCCCTGAATAACTCTTTTTGTGGCCCAGAGTGCTTCAGGCTGCCGTTTACTATCAGCACCTACCATGCGTTCTCTTATTTGCTCTTCCCGGCTATGACTAAAGGGGGTTCTGCTTGAAGGAGCATTGTTTACACCATCATAGGCAATTACCAGCTGTGGTTGATAGCCTTTTGCTATTTCGCATTCCAAAGCCAAATAGCCCTGTTGAGCTACATAGGCAAGTTGCCCAAGGTTGCGCACATAAGCGCTATCCTGCAATCTGGCAAAACAGGAGGGGATGGTTCCCGCATCATTTGCACCGGTACCCCACATGGTTGAGCCACCTAAAAAAGCAATCTGGTATTTAGATTGTGTTTCTGAAAGTTTATTGATGGTGTTTCGGTAACCTTCATCATCAATAATAATGTGTTCACCTTGCTTCGGAACACCTTTCCAGCCAACATATGAGTGGTATTCCAAGCGGTGTTCGGTGTACTCTTCCCAATACTTTTCTGCCCAGTCAAGCTCGCTGTAATTGGGTAGATTTCCTCTTACACTAAGGTTTTTGCGTTCTCCACTTTCAGTACTTCCCAGATTGAAATACGCAGATAAAGCAAGTTCCATTATGGCAATAATTAACACAAGTACCAATAGGTTAACGCCTATCAACTTGAGTGTTTTCTTCAACTTCACCATGGGCAGGGCAAATTTGAAGTTTTAAAACGACTTGTTATTCCACCTTAGCCGGCAGGGTGCCAAGAAATTTGAAGAGCCCGTGAGCATAGAGGTTACTACCAGCCTGGTTCCAGTGGCCATCGTGATAAAGCCAGTAGTGTTCGACTACCTCTTCAGAGTTGCCTTCAAACACCTCATATCCATCAAAGTAGGGTAATTGGTAGTGTCCCGCAATGAGCTCCATTTCTTTTTGGTGCCATGTTTTCTCAGATTGGCGGTTCATTAAGCCCGTTCTTGATGGTACTGACGCCAGCACAACCTGCTTGCCGTGGATCTTGCACCATTCTAGCATCTGTTCAAACAGTTTGAACTTGTCTGAACCTATTTTTTGCTGAAGCTCATCAATATTACTCGCTGCCCTTCTTTGCTGAGGGCTACCTGATTTGCTGCCTTTGAGAAGTGATAGCATTTGAGTTTTCAGAGGCCAGGAAAATGGTTTGTGAGGATGGTTTATGGCTGATTGGATTTCAGCATCACCCCAATACAGCTTGCTTTGATCCAGGTTCTCCAATTTGGTCCAATCTGATTGAAGCTGATCCCACTCAGATGGTTTAATTCTACCTATGTATGATGTTTCTTCCGTTACCTGGAGCACCATCAGGTCGCGATACAGATTGTCTTCAAACAGGCAAAAAATCATGCCATCAAACTCATAATCTGGCACCACCTCATGCTGAAAGGTCTGAGCCCAATTCATAATGCCACCACCATCTACGGCAAATGAATACACCTCATCATTCACTGCGGTATCCTGATCAAATAGTTCCTGCAAGCGGTTGGGCAAGTTGGTTTCAAGCATGATGCCGGCTGAAAAGGAGTTGCCGAAGAGCATCCATCTGTTGGTAAGGGAATCAGGTTTCTTGTACTGGTAATCCTCGCGCATTACCCAGCCCTGTTTATTGACTGCAAAGTGATTGTCAAAAACAAGCTGCCCTGCCGCCGTTTTAAAATAGCGGATGTCTCTTTCAACCCATCGATAGCCCCTTACTGAATCTGGTTGGGCACATGCTCTATTAAAACCAGTAGCACCCCTGGGTGTAGATTTAATATAGAGTGCCAACTCGCCCAGTGGGTAGGCCCACATCAGAATGCTCAGAGAAACAACCCAGCCGCTTCGTTTTGTTTTGACCTGAGTGGTCAAAACAAGTCCTATTGCCATGAGCAGCCAGCCAAGCTTAAAAAAAACAGAATGACTGCCATGACTCAGCACCCAAGCCAACCCTACTCCTAAAGTTGGTAGAAGCAAAAAGAGATATGTCGCTATTTGTAATGGCTTGTTCAATGGCGTGGTAGCCTGCTCTCAATAGTTGAGCAAAAGTAGGCTCCATGAGATTTGAAATGCACAATACCTTTGCTGGCAACTATGTTACGAGGCCTTAGGATTATTGGCATTAATTTATTGGTATTGGTAAGTCTGATTTCATTTCTTGAGATTGGGCTTGAACTTTACTATGCACAAAAAGTAAATGATACAGACAATACAGCCCGTAATTCACGCGCTGATCTCGAGGTATATGAGCAATATAGTTGGGCTGAGCAATATTGGGCTGAGCATCTTGAGGTCAGGTCACAGTATACTTCGCATTTGGGTTGGAAGGGGCTGCCCTATTATGGCAAGACTATTCAGGTGGACATCCACGGATTTAGAAATACTGTGAACAGATGGGAAGAGAAAGACATTGAGAATAGAGTGGTATTTCTGGGTGGTTCTACCATATGGGGGTTTGGCTCAAATGATGACAATACGATTCCCTCTCAATATTCGGGAATTGCAGATTCAATCCATGTTGCAAACTTGGGTCAGATGGGCTACTGTGCTTTTCAAAGCTATATTTTGTTGCTGATTGAATTGAGAAAAGGACTGAGACCAAATTTGGTGATAAGCTATGACGGAGCCAATGATTCGCCAGTAGAAAAAGGGCATTATGCCCATATGTGGGAAAACCGTATGAGGGTGCGCCTTAAGAATTTGGATGCTCAACCACCTGGTGAGGAGTTGGAGAGCTTTTCGGGAATAAGAAGATTGGCCAGAACCTTTACCAGCTCAACATTCGATGATGTCAACCTAACTGCATGGGATGGCACTGCTCCAAGCGCCACCCAA
>ENA-OWNT01005393-OWNT01005393.1-seawater-metagenome-genome-assembly--contig:-NODE-5393-length-10558-cov-3.683618_pt1 | contig 10558 bp, 6 predicted proteins | sample MGYA00238136_ERZ651165 | MGnify/ENA primary metagenome ERZ651165 (study PRJEB26861, sample SAMN08777766) | seawater metagenome | isolation source: coastal seawater | place: USA: Florida | collected...
ATGCTGCCGGTGGTACTCCGCGCCCGCCTCCGCGCCACGTCCACCCCCTCTCCCATCGTGTCCCGGGTGCGTAGCCGCGTCCGCCTCGACCAGATCGACGCCAACGTGCACATGAACCAGGCCCGCTACGCCGACGTGTTCGAGCTCGGCCGGGCCGACTGGATGGTGCGCAGCGGCTGCTGGGGCACCTGGCGCCGCCAAGGGATCAACCCGGTGGTGGCCAACCAGCGCATCGAGTACCGCCGCGAGCTCCGGCCATGGCAGCGCTTCACCATCGACACACGGCCCCTGGCGGTCGAGGGCCGCCTCCTCCACCTGCAGTCCCACCTCCTCGTCGGCCGCAAGGTCCACGCGCTGGGCGACATCCGCATCCTGTTCATCGGTCCCGACGGCGTGCTCGCCCCCGCCGAGGTCGCCCCCCTGGGTGCGTCGGTGCTCACCGAGGCGCTGTCGGTCGACAACTGGACCGTGACCTCGTGATCGACGACCACCAGCCCCTGCGCGACCAGCTCGCCAGTCTCTGCCGTCGCCATGGCGTGCCGGCCGAGGTCGAGCGGGCGTTGGCGCGCTGGGCCCAGGACGCGGAGACCACCCTCAGAGGGGCCGACACCGCCGAGCCTTACGGCGGCGACGCCACCTTCCCGATGGACGGCCCCACCTCGGAGTTCGACACCTTCGACCCGAGCCAGGGGGCCAGCATCCGCTACGAGGAGCTGGGCCACATCGGCAGCGGGGGCCTGGCCGAGGTGCGCAGGGCCCTCGACCGCGACCTCGACCGGGTCGTCGCGATGAAGGTGCTTCGTGAGCGTGCGCAGCGCCGCCCCCACCAGCTCACCGCCTTCCTCGACGAGGCCCAGCTCACGGCCCAGCTGGAGCATCCCGGCATCGTGCCCGTGCACGACGTGGGGCATCTGCCCGATGGCCGCATGTTCTTCACCATGGCCGAGGTCGAGGGGCACACCCTGCGCTCGGTCCTCCGACAGCACCACAAGGCCTGGCGAGGCGGCCACGGGCCCCAGCACTACCGCGGCCTGGTGCAGATCCTGCTCCGGGTGGCCGAGGCCATCGCCTTCGCCCACAGCCAGCAGGTGGTCCACCTCGACCTGAAGCCCAGCAACATCATGGTGGGCACCTTCGGGCGGGTGTTCGTGCTCGACTGGGGGCTGGCCGTTCATGTCGACCCACCCCCTCGGCGGGCCGGGCCCAGCGGCACGCCCCGCTACCTCGCCCCCGAGCAGGCCGACCCCACCTTCGCCCCCGTGTCCCCGGCCACGGATGTGTACGGCCTGGGGGGCATCCTCTACGGAATCCTGGCCGGCCGACCGCCTTATGCCGACGTCGACCGCGACACCGCCATGCGGGTCTGCCTCCACGGTCCACCTCCCCCGCCGACGCGCAAGAGTCCCCACCATCCCCCGCTGCCCCCCGAGCTGGTGGAGCTGACGATGGCCTGCCTGGCCACCCAGCCCATGGCCCGTCCCCGCAACGGCACCGCCGTGGCCGACGCCCTCGGGCAGTGGCTCGACGGCGCGCAGCGGGCCGAGCGGGCCCGAGCCCTGGTCAGCGAGGCGAAGCTGCTCCGCACCCGCCAGGAGGCCCACGAGGCCGACGCACGGCAGCGAGAACACGAGGCCGCCGAGGGCCTCCGCGGCCTGCCTGGCCACGCCCCGGTCGACGCCAAGCAGCCCTGGTGGGACCTCGAAGACGAAGCCCAGCAGGCCCGGATCGACGCCGCCGTGGCTCGCGCCCAGTTCCTCCGCCGCCTCGGGGCCGCGCAGGCCGAGGCCCCCGACCTGGTGGAGGCGCACCTCGCCCTGGCCGGCTGGTACCGCGAGGTGCACGAGCGCGCCGAGGAGAGCGGAGACCACGCCGCCGCCGCCGCCGCCGAGGTCTTCTTGCGCAGCCACGACCGCGACGACCAGCACGCGGACTACCTCGACGGCACCGGCACCCTGAGCCTGTCCACCGACGTGCCCGGCGTCCGGGCGGTGCTGCGGCGCTACCTGCTCCTCGACCGGCGCCTCGAGCCCGCCACCGACGGCCGCGACCTCGGCGAGCTGCCGCTCGAGGCCGTCCCCGTCCCCCACGGGAGCTGGCGCCTCGACCTCGAGGCCCCCGGGCGTCCCCCCGTGCACCTCCCCGTCTCCCTCGGGCGCAACGAGGCCTGGTCTCAGCGAGACCCCGACGGCGTCGTGCAGCCGGTCGTGATCCCCCGGGCACATCCGGAGGGTTGCCGCTACGTCCCTGCCGGCTGGACCCTCGCGGGCGGCGACCCCGCGGTCCCGTGCGGGCCCCGGCAGCGCCTCTGGGTCGACGGCTTCTTCATGGAGACCCACCCGGTCAGCAACGCCCAGTACCTGGCCTTCCTCGACGCGCTGGTGGCCGAGGGCCGCACCGACGACGCCCTCGCCCACGCCCCCCGGGAGCGCGGCGCGGGGCAGGAGCAGGGCGCGCTCATCGTGGGCTTCGACGGCACCCGCTTCTTCCTCCAGGCCGACGCCGACGGCGACACCTGGCTCCCCGGAGCCCCGGTGCTCATGGTCGATGGGCACGCTGCCCAGGCCTACGCCGACTGGCGAGCCGCCACCACGGGGGAGCCCTGGCGCCTCCCCACCGAGTGGGAGTGGGAGAAGGCCGCCCGGGGGGTCGACGCACGGCCCTGGCCCACCGGCCCCTTCGCTGACCCGAGCTGGGTCTGCCTGCGGCCCTCCCACGACGGCCCTCCCCGCCCCCCGGCCGTGGGCGACTACCCCCACGACCTCTCCCCCTACGGCATCGCCTGGCTCGCGGGTGGGGTGCGTGACTGGTGCTGCGACGCTGGCGGCGAGCGGGTGCCCACCACCGACGGCGCGCGCGCCCCCGGCCCCGTGCGCATCGAAGGCGACGCCACCCGGGTGTACCGCGGTGGCGACTGGTACGGCCTGCCCGTGCATGCCCGCGCGGCCTACCGCGCCTGGAACAACCCCGAGACCAAGAACTACAGCTTGGGCTTCCGGTTGGTGCGGTCCCTCGTCCCGGGCGACCGGTGATCTGGTTCTGGCTGGCGTGCAGCAGCCCACCGGCACCTCCGCCGCCCCCGGTGGTGGTGGAGCTGAGCTGGCCTGGCGCTACGGTGGAGCAGGTCGACACCGCCCTCGCACGGCCGGTCGACGAAGCCCTGGTCGCCGCCCCTGTGCGTCGCTGCGAAGCCACCGAGGGCTTCCTGCGCTGCGTGGTCGAGGGGCTGCCACTGCCCGCAGCGGCGGAGGCCCTGGCAGCGATGCCCTGGCCCGACGGCGCCGAGGAGCCGGTGGTGCGCCCCCTCCCGCTCCCTGACGAGCCCGTGGTGCTGGTGTTGGACGCCGCCCCCGCCGCGTGGACCTGGGACCCCGGGGTGTGGGTCCACCGTCGCTGGCCCGTGGCCCAGGTCCAGGCCTCCCAGCCCCTCCCCGATGACATCGACGCGGACGGCCTCGCCGGCCGGGGCGCCCAGGTCCGCCCCCGCGGAGAGGTCCGCTGCGACGGCGCCGACGCCACGGCCCTGTGGGTGCGAGAGACCCCACAGGTGCCCCCGCCCGACGGGGTCGACGTGCGCACCTGGCGGCCCACGCAGGGCACCTTCGTCGAGGGCACCCGCCCCGCCATGGCCGTGGCGCCCCGCGGGTCCGCGCCCTGGTGCGCCCAGGTCCACGAGGAGCGGGTCGAGGGCCTCATCGACCTCCCCCCGGCCGAGGCCGCGGCCCAGTGGCCCGGGGCCCACGTGGTGCCCAGCGTCGCCTGGAGCCGGCGCTACCGGGGTCCCGTCGAGGGTCTCGGCGCACGCGCCGAGGTGCTCCGTGAACGCGACGACGTCTGGGCCGTGCGGCAGGTGCACGACGTCGCTGGGCCCCAGGAAGAGCTGGTGGTCGACGGCGAGCGCCTCCGCGCCCTCGGGCTCGCCCCCGCCGACCTGGCCCGCGCCTTCGGGGCCCGCTCCGTTCCCGTCGGCGACGTGCGGCTTCCCGTAGAGCTCCCCGCCGTCGACGCGCTGCCCCCCTTCGCCGCCGGGGACCAGCTCGTCCACCTCACCGACGTCGCGACGGTCAGCGTCTCCCAGGTCGAGCGAGTGCGCGTGCGGGTGAACGGCACCCGCGGGAGCTGGGTCGAGGTCCTCGTCGCCGACCCCCGCCACGGTGCCGCCGTCGATGCGGCCGTCGGCCTGCCCCCGGTGGGGGAATGGGCCATGCGCCGTCACGCACCGTAGCGCCCTGCCCAGCGGGCCCGGGCCTGGGTCACCACGGCCTGGCCCGCGAAGACCCCGGCCGCCAGCACCCCGGCGGTCTCCAGCGACGCCAGGGCCGTGGCGGTGCCGTCGACCACGGCGTGCTCCAGCAGCTGCTCGACCCCCCGGACCCCGACCGTGCCGGGCACCAGCAGCAGGATGCCGGGCACCACCAGGGCCAGGTCGGGCACCCGGGCCAGGCGCCCCATCGTCCCCGCGACCAGGGCGACGGTGAGGCCCCCCAGGAAGGCCCCGCCGAGCCCGGGCACCGCCGTCGCCGCCGACCACCCCATCACCGCCGTGAGCCACACGGCGGGGAGGTCCCGGGCCGGACTGCGGAGCAGCACTGCGAACCCCGCTGGCGCCAGCAGGGGCACCAACTGAACCACCGGGTCGGGCAGCGGCAGGGGCGGAAGCCACGCCGGCAGCGGCCCCACGGCCCACCAGCCCACCGCCAGCCCCGCCGCGAGCTGGGCGAGCACCAGGGCCGTGCCCAGCAGGCGTGACCCACCGGCGGTCCACTGCCCCGCCGCGAGCTCGGCCAGGGCCGTGGTCATGGACAGACCCGGCACCACGAGGATCGCGCCCGAGAGCGCCACGATGGAGGGGCTGCCCCCCAGCGGCACGGCGAAGGCCGACACCGCGCCCAGCACCACGGCCAGGAGCGCATCGCGCAGGGGCGACCAGGCAGAGGCGGGGGTCACGCGACCGAGGAAGCCCAAGGCGATGGCCCCCGCGACCGCCGCCAGCAGCACATCGAGCCAGCCGCCGCCCAGCAGCACCGCCGCCGAGGCGCTCGTGAAGACGAACGCTCCCTGCTCGGCCTCGCGAGGCCAAGGCGTCGGCCGCCGCAGCATCCGCTCCAGGGCCCGCTCCGCGACGGCCACCGGCGCCGGGCGCTCCCGGAGTCGCTCGACCCAGCGCAGGACCGCCCCCATCGCCGCGAGGTCGATGTCGGCCGGCGGGAGCCGCGCCACATGAGAGCAGTCCCCCACCTGCAGCCACAGCGCCGTCGGCGTCACCACCGTGCTGCCCGGGCGACCATAGGCGTGCCGCACCTCGTCCACCGCCTGCTCCAGCCGATGGGCGGGCGTACCCGCGTGGTGCAGTGCCCCCGCCACCCGGGCGCACAGCCGCGCCAGGGCGCGGTCGTCCGGCATCGGCACGACGTGGGGCATGGACGGGTGGGTCGTCATGCCAGAGGAGTACCGCCCCCCACCGGTCGCAGGCCACCGAATGGTCTTCGAGTTTCTGCGGCAAATGGGCACCGCCTCCGAAGAATATTCACCGAGGCCCCATGGCACGGGCCCATGCTTCGTGTCAGGGTGGTTTCCTTCATGGAAGTGACGCTACACCCCGGAGGCCCCTTGTCCCTCGACCCCACCGACCTCGCCCTCGTCGAGGCCCTTCAGGCCGACGCCCGAGCTTCCAACAAGGAACTCGCCGCCGCGGTCCACCTGGCCCCCTCCACGACCCACGCACGGGTTCGTCGCCTGTTCGACACCGGCGCCATCCGGGGAACCCACGCCGAGGTCGCCCCGGAGGTGCTAGGCATCGGGCTGTCCGCGCTGATCTTCGTGCGGCTCGGCACCCACGCCCGCGACGCGGTGCGCTCCTTCTGGGAGCTGGCCCTCACTCACCCGGAGGTGACCGCCGCGTGGTACGTCGGCGGCGACGACGACATCGTCCTCAGCGTCGCCGTCCGCGACACCTCCCACCTTCGCGACCTCGTGCTCGACCGAGTCCCCGCCTGGGGCGACGTGGGCCGCGTACGGACCGAGCTCGTGTTCGACCACGTGCGGAAGCGGCCACCGATGTACAACCGGTAGATCAGCCCTCGCGGGGGAGGGTCCGGGCCAGTCGGAAGCCCACCTGGGCGCTGATCTGGTCTTGCTCCGAGCGCAGGCGCCCGGCGGACATGGCGCTGGCTCGGGTGGCATGCCACGCCCCGCCGCGCACGTTCCGTGGAGAGGGGTCTTCGGGGCGCAGGGGCGGCTGCACCGCGCGGCCCGACGCCACATCGGGCCCGGAGGCCGACCACACGTCGCCACACCAGTCCGCGACGTTCCCGCCCATGCCGCGCACGCCGTAGACACTGGTGTCGACGGGGTAGGTGTCGACCTCGGCCGGACTCGGCCGGGTGCGGGTGCTCGACCGGAGGCGGGCCCAGGTGGGATCGACGTGATCGCCCCAGGGATAGAGCCGGCCGTCGACACCGCGCGCGGCCTTCTCCCACTCGAGCTCCCCGGGGAGCCGCCAGGGCTTGCCCTCCCGCTCTCGGCGCCACCGCACGAAGGCGCACACGCTGGGGTAGTCCACCCCCACGATGGGACCCTGGGGCCGCGCGAGGATGCCGCCATCGGGGTCGAGCCGGAAGGTGCCGTCGTCGTGCCGACGGAGCAGGGGCCGCCCCCCGAGACCGCGCCGGGGCTGAAAGCGCTCGGCCTCGTCGACCTTGCCGGCGCGCACCAGCTCGTCGAGGAAGGCCAGCCAGGCCCACGCCGTGACCGGGAAGCGGCCGATCACGTAGTCCTCGACCCACACGGGGGTGGGGGTGGAGGCTGCGTCGCAGCGGAGGTCGCCGCTGGTGAACCAACCCGCGGGGACGAAGACCTCCTGGGGCGTGAGCTGCCCGCGCTTGGGCAGACGCACCGGACGGGGACGGTCGGCGCCCGGAGGGGTGGTGGACCACTCCTCGAGCCGCCCGATGCGCACGGGGTAGCGCACCACATGATGCCCTCGCTTGCGGAGGACCAGCAGGTAGCTGCCTCGCGGGAGGGTGCAGTCGATCGGCGTGGTGCCGAGGACCATCTCGTCGGCGGGCACGAGCCGGCGGTTCTTCTCCTTGAAGGTGTACAGCCGCACCTCGGCGCCCGCGGGCTCCGTGGTGAACTGAAGCCGACCATGGCCGACGAGGTAGGCATGGTGCGGCTCGGCGATGTCGTCCGGGAGCTCGGCGGCGTGGATGCGGAGCTGGTCTTCGGCGCGCTCGGCGGCCTCGGGGTCGCGACGGGCCTCGGCCCGGGCATGGTCGGCCCGGTAGGCATCGGCGAGGAGACGATGGGCCTGTAGGCAGCTCGGGTCGTGCACCAGCGCCTGCTGAAGGTTTCGCCGCGCGACGAGCTCCAGCTGCCGGCCGTCGCGGTCTTGGGAGGCCGCGTCGTCGGCGAGGTCCCACGCGGCCCGCTTCCGCTCCTCCGAGGCCCACGGGGGCACGCGGGCGAGCATCTGCTCCGACTTCTGCCGCAGGGCCGCCGCCCGCTGGCGCATCACCCGAGCCCGCGGCAACAGCAGCCGGGCCGCCGCCACCAGTCGCAGGGCTTCCTGAGCCTTCGGGGCACCCTCCATCCACATCTGCAGCCGCGCCGCCATCTCGGTGGCCGTGGGGCGCGCCTCGACGTCCTTGGCCATGGCGTGGGCGCAGATCTGCTCGAGCTCGTCGGGCACGGGGAGGTGGGTTCGCTCGCTCGGTGGCGGCAGGGTGCCCTCGAGCAGCCCGTGGAGGATCTGAGGCAGGTTGCCCTCGTAGGGGCGGCGCCCGGTGAGCGTGGCGTACAGGATGGCGCCCAGCGCGTACACATCGGTGGCCGGGCTCATCTTGTCGATCTCGCCGAGAGCCTGCTCGGGCGCCATGTAGGCCGGGGTGCCCGTGATCGAGCCGTAGCGGGTCTTGTCGGCGTTGGGGTCGGCCGGCTCCCGCACGCCTTCGGCCACCACCTTCACCAGCCCCCAGTCGAGCAGCTGCACGTCGCCGAAGTCGCCGACCATGATGTTCGTGGGCTTCAGATCGCGGTGCACCGCCCCGCGGTCGTGGGCGAAGGCCACCGCCTCGGCCACCCGCACCAGCACCCCCACCAGCCGATGAAGGGTCCAGCCGCCGGCCGAGGGCTGCCAGGCCGTGGTGGACGCGGAGTGGACGGCCTCGATGAGCTTCTCGAGGGTGGCGCCACGCACCTCGCGCATCGTGTAGAACTGCACGCCGTCGGAGCGCCGGCCGAGGTCGTAGATGGGCACGATGGCCGGGTGCTGCAGCTGGGCCGTGACCACCGCCTCCCGATGGAAGCGGGCGGCAGAGAGGCGGTCGGTGCGGGTGCCGTGCAGGGTCTTCATGGCCACGACGCGCTGGAGCTTCTTGTCGAAGACCCGCCGCACCTCCCCCACCCCGCCTCGCCCGATGGGGCCGCGGTCTTCGTAGCGAGACGCATCCTCGGTGACGGACCACTCCGTGGGCTCGGCATCGGCGGCGGCCGCCAGCAGGGCATCGGTGTTCTCGTCGTCGGACTCCCCGAAGCCGGGGGGAAGGCGCGGCAGCTCCGGCCCGGTGCCTGTCGCCTGCACCTTGGTGGGCTCGTCGAAGGAGTCGAGGGAGCGGAGGTCTTCTTCGGACAGACCATCCAGGGTGACGGGAGCCAAGGCCCCCAGCAGGGGCTCGAGATCGGTGGTGATCCCCTCGTCGCGCCGATGCCGCCCCGGCTGTCGATCGTCCCGCTTCCCCACGCGTCCGCCTCCGGCGTCGACGGTACCAGGATCCGGGCCTCGGATGGGCCCCACCGCCCGCCCGACGAGGGAATGGGCTAGAGAAGGCCGATGAACCGTGCCAACCAGATCGGCCTCGTCGTCGCCGGGGTCGCCCTCGGCGCCACCCTCGTGGCGATGGGCGTGCAGCTCACCTCCACGGAGGCGCCTGCCCCCACGGCGCCGGCGCGCCCCGCCGCCAAGGCGAAGGCCAAGTCCAAGGCCAAGGCAGAGCCCACCCCCACCCCGCCGCCCTTCGCCGACCGTCAGACCGACCAGCCCAACATCGTGATGATCGTGGCCTGCACCCTCCGTCAGGACATGCTCACGCCCTACGGCGGCCCCGAGGCGGCCTCCCCCTTCGTGGCCCACATGGCCGACAACGGCGCTCTCTTCGAGCACGCCATCGACGCCGCCCCCTGGACCAAGGCCGCCTCCACCGCCCTCATGACCGGCTACCACCCGGTCCAGCTGGGCATGACCGAGCCCGCCGACCACGCCAACCGCCGCCGGCTCTCCAGCGAGGTCACCACCCTCGCGGAGTACCTCGACGACGCCGGCTACGAGACCCTCGGCATCACGTCGAACCCCAACACGAGCGATACCTTCGGCTTCCACCAGGGCTTCGACGCCTACAGCCAGCCCAACAAGCTGTGGGGGCAGCCCGGCGGCACCACCAAGCCCACCCTACGCCAGCTCGTCGACCGCGCCCTGCCGCGCCTCGACGCCCGTGAAGACCCGTCCGCACCGCTCTACCTGCGCATCATGACCATCGATGTGCACGAGCCCATCAAGGCCACGGCCTTCAAGACCGCCCCCTTCGAAGACCTGGGCCTTCCCCCGCGGGTGGTGGCCTACCTGGCGATGGTGCGTCAGCTCGACACCGGCATGCGCCACCTCTGGACCGAGCTCAACGCCCGGGGCTACACCGAAGAGAACACCGTGCTGGTGCTGGTCAACGACCACGGTGAGGGTCTTCGTTGGCCCGATGTCCACGGGCATGGCCACGGCAACCACGTCCAGTCCACCACGGTGCGCATGCCGTGGGTGCTCTACGGCGAGGGGGTCGCTGCCGGGCACCGCGTCGGCGGCATGGCCTCTCAGGTCGACGTGCTCCCCACCCTGCTCGGGCTCGCCGGCGCCGACACCGACTACGCCGGCCCCGGCCGCGACTGGTCGGCCCAGGTCCGCGGCGAGGCCCCGCGCACCGACCGCGTCTCCGCCTACGCCGACACCTGGTTCCAGAAGTCCTCCCGCGCCGGGGTGTACACCGAGACCACGGCCTGCCTGCACGACTTCCTCGACCTCGCCGAGCAGATGGGCCAGGAGCGCCTGCTCCCCCGCACCGCCTGCTTCGATCGCGTGGCCGACCCCCTCCAGACCCAGCCCGTCGACCTCGACCAGGGCTTGCTCGACGAGCTGATGGCCTGGCGGGAGGCGCGGGTCGCCGACAACGAGGCCTGGCCCCACCACGAAGACATCCGGGTCGACGACGACCTCGCCGCGCAGCTCGAGGCCCTCGGCTACGCCCAGGGCGACGACCTCGGCGACGAGCCGGCCCACGTCGCTCCCCCAGCGTCCAAGGCCAAAGCCAAGGGCAAGGGCAAGGGCAAGGCCAAGGGCAAGCGCGGCAAGGGCAAGCGAAGCAAGGGCAAGCGCCGCTGATGGGGGGCCGTTGCGTCTGCGGGCGCTCCGCCACCTTCCCCCTGTGCGACGGCAGCCACGACAGCGAGGACTGGTCCTGCGCCGGCACGCCCGGGGGCACGGTGGTTCGCGGCGGGCGGCACCTGGCCAGCGCCGCCG
>ENA-OWNT01005394-OWNT01005394.1-seawater-metagenome-genome-assembly--contig:-NODE-5394-length-10557-cov-8.026527_pt1 | contig 10557 bp, 11 predicted proteins | sample MGYA00238136_ERZ651165 | MGnify/ENA primary metagenome ERZ651165 (study PRJEB26861, sample SAMN08777766) | seawater metagenome | isolation source: coastal seawater | place: USA: Florida | collected...
CAGGGCGTTGCCGATCCCCCGGCTCGAACCGGTCACCAGGGCTACGCGCCCCGTCAGGTCAAAAAGTCCACTCATGAGAAGGGACCGCTCTGCACCAGGTTGGCGGGAGCCTGCCCTGCGGCCAGGGCTTCGAGCTGCTGCCGCAGGAGCTTCAGGATCCTCGGCTGGAAAGCCGACGCGTTGCCGCCGACGTGCGGCGTGATCAGAGCGTTGGGAGTGGACCACAGCGGGTGGTCCTGCGGCAGCGGCTCCGGATCCACGACGTCGAGGGCGCACTGCAGGCGCCCGGACAGGACTTCCTTGGTCAAGGCAGCCGTGTCCACCACGGAGCCGCGGCCCACATTCACCACCAGGGCCCCGTCCGGCAGGGCAGCGAGGACCTCTTCACCGATCAGCTGGTGGGTCTGCTGGTTGAGGGGCAGCACCGAAACCAGGATGTCGTGCGTGGCGGCGAGCGCGGGCAGTTCCGCGGACGCGTGCACCTCGCCGTGTTCGTCGGTGCGGGCCGCACTCCCCACGCGGGTGATAGTGACCTCGAAGGGCTCCAGGCGGCGGGCGATTTCGTGCCCGATCCCGCCGACGCCCACTAGCAGCACGCGCCGGTCCGCCAGGGACTGGCGCCGTTCCGGCCGCCAGAGGCCGTACTGCTGGTCGCGGACTGCCTGGTCGATGCCGCGCAGCTTCGCCAGGATCAGCCCCACGGCCAGTTCCGCGGTCGCGGCGGCGTGCACGCCGGAGGCGCTGGCCACGCCCGCAGCCGGCCCGGCGGCTTCGATGACCCCGTCGTACCCGGTCGACTGGGTCTGCACGAATTTCAGCCCGTCGACTTGCGCGAGGGATCCCAGCACGGCGGAGGCGTCGATGTACGGGAGGATGACGCCGTCGATCTCACTGAGCGTCCCGCCGTCGGGCTCCGATTTGAGGTCCCACACCACTCCTCTCAGCCCTTCGGGCAGGGGTGAGAGATCGGCGAGGAGTTGCCGGTCGGGGAAGCTGACGGTGCGGACTGTTTGCATCGGAGAACCTATCGATCTGTGACGGTGAAGTGGGGTGTGCCGGGCGGCCGAAGGGGTTATCGCCTGTCGAAGGTGAGCCCGCCGGGGACCTGGAACGTGGGCATGAGTTCGAGCATGCCGACGTTCACGTGCCGGGGTGTTTCAATGGCGTAGTCCAGCGCGTTGACGATGTCGTCAGTGGTCAGCGACTCGTAGCCTGCGTAGTACGTCTTCCACGCTTCCTCCATGGCCTCGGGAGTGCCGCCCATGTTGCGGCCGAAGATTTCCGTTTCGACGCGTCCGGGGCAGATCTCCGTGACGCGGATGCGCTTGCCCACGGTGTCGTTGCGCAACTGCCGGGAGACCTGATGCACGGCCGCCTTGGTCGCGTGATAGACGGTGTGGCCGTAGAAGTTGTAGAGGCCCGCGATGGAGCTGATGTTGATCACGTGCCCCCGGTCGCGTTCCACCATGCCCGGCAGCACCAGCCGGGTCAGCTGGAGCAGCCCGCGCAGGTTGACGTCCACGAGGTCGTCGATGTCGCTCTCGCTGGAATCCAGGATGTTCCCCGGCCGCGACACCCCGGCGCAGTTCACCAGGACATCGATTTCAAGATCGCCGACGGCGGCGGCGAGCGCCGCGGTGTCGGTCAGGTCCAGAACGTGGGGGATCGCCCCGGTCTTGTCGGCCAGTTCGTTCAGGCGTTCCTCGTTGCGTGCGACGGCGTGGACCGTGAGTCCCCGTTTGGCCAGGCGTTCGGCGATCGCGGCACCCATTCCGGTGGACGCGCCCGTGACGAGGGCAGTTGAGTAGTCAGAAAATGGCATGTAAGTCTCCTGGGAGTTGAGCGCAGTGCCGCTCGGGTGGTGGGTATTTAGGCGTCGCGGAGCGGCAGGTGTGCCCGGTCCTTGACCGTGCTGACGGCGATGAGAGTGCCCAGCGCGGTAATGACGGCGTAGAAAGCGGGCATGTAGATGTTGCCGGTGGATGAGATCAGCCAGGTCATCAAGAGCGGCGCCGTGCCTCCGAAGAGTGCCGACGAGACGTTGTAACCCAGTCCGTAGGCGGAGTAACGGACGCGGGTGGGGAACAGTTCAACGATCAGGATGTGGATCACTGCGGTGTGGCCGGCGAAGACGACTGCCATGATGCAGGCGCCCAGGATGGCCAGGCCCATGTTTCCGGTGGCGATCAGGGCGTAGGCGGGGATGCCGACGATGGCCATGGCGATTGCGGAACCGGCGATGACCTTCTTGCGGCCAACGCGGTCAGAGAGTGCGCCCATGAAGGGAATGGCGATGCAGATGGCCACCAGGCTGCAGGCGGTGACAATGAGCGCCTCGCCGATGGTGAAGTTGAGCTGCTTGCCCTTCAGGAACGTGGGCATGTAGGAGAACAGGACGTAGTAGCCGGAGCCGTTCATGAGCGGGATGAACAAGGCCAGCAGCATGGCGCGGCGGTGTTCGGCGGACTTGAAGGCTTCCTTGAGGGGGTTCTTGGACAGTCCGCCCTCTTCCTTCAGCTTCTCGAAGTTGGGGGTGTCGCTAATGGCCTTGCGGATGTACCAGCCGATGACGCCCATGGGGATGGCGACAAGGAACGGAATGCGCCAGGCGAACGCACCGAAGCCGCCGCCGTCGATCGCCGTCTGGGTGAGCCAAGGGGACATCGAGAACGCCACGAGCGTGCCGGTAAGGAGAGCGGCGAAGGATGCGATCTGGGCGTAGGAGGTGATGATGCCGCGCTTGCCTTCCGGGGCGTGCTCGGCGAGGAAAGTCATGGCGCCGGCGGCTTCACCGCCAACGGAGAAGCCCTGGAGCATGCGGAGCAACACGAGGAGCACCGGAGCCGCGATGCCGATTGCTGCGTAGCTCGGCAGCAGGCCGATGCCAGCGGTCGCCACGCTGATCAGCAGGATGACAAAGACCAGCAGCTTTTGCCGGCCGATGCGGTCCCCCAGGTATCCGCAGACCACGGCGCCGAGGGGACGCACGAAGAAGGACACGGCATAGCCGGCGAAGACGAACAACAGGGCGTTGTCAGGATTGCCGGGCGCGAGGAAGACCAAGGCAAGCGTTCCGGCCATGAAGGCGAAGATGCCGTTGTCATAGAGTTCCACGAAAATGCCGACGCAGCCGGCCGTAACAACCTTGCGGGTCTGCTTACTGCTGAGCCGCTCTTTGTGCGGCTGGGCCGCGTGCGTAGAAATTGACATGGTTTTCCTTACTAAGGGGGATGGTAACAAGGCTTCGGAGCTGATGCGAGGGTGGTTAGCCGCCTGATGCCGGGGCGAGCTGTACCCGGCCGGACTGGCTGCCAATGCCGAGGAGGGCGAAGACGATACTGACTGTCGAACGGAGGTTCTCCAGTTCCCGCAAGGCCGCCCGGTGTTTCGCTGTAGCGTCGGGGACGGTGGTCTTGCGGAAGGTTACGGTGTGGCCAGGCCGGGCCTGGGCCAGCACGTCCAGCGAGCGGGTGGTGACCACGGCGAGGACGGGGTAGCCGGCGGTGACCCCGCGGCCGCGGTGCAGCACCAGGAGTTCTTCCCGGGACGGCACTTCGATCGCTCCGACCGGGACACCGCGTGAGAGCACTTCCGCCGTCGTCTGGCGTTCGGGAAGGGCGCCGCCCAGGCGCAGCCCGATGTGGTTGCTCCGGGCACTGACCGTGTACTCGGTGGTGAAGAGCAGTTCGGCGGTGTCGCCGAATTCGTCCACATCGGGCCCGTCCGTGACCTCCACTACTGCCTGGCTGCTGAATTCCGGCCGGGTAAGTCCCAGCCGGAACAGTGGCAGGTCGAAGTACGGTTGCCGGATGGGCGGGACGCTGCGTGAAGTTCTGAGTTCGGTGCCTTCCGTGAGCCGCAGGCCGAATCCGATGACGGTGTCAGGGGCGCAGCTTCCCAGCAGGACGGGCGCCTCGACCGAGCCATGGACAGCAAGGTAGGCCCTGAGCCCGCCGGTGATTTGGCGCAGCGCCACTGTCTCCCCGGCGCGGACGGACACCGGCTCCCACTGCGGGCATTCGCGCCCGCCCACCGTGAGCCGCAGGGGCGCCCCGGTGACGGCAATGAGAAGGTCCGTTGTGGCACGCATGCGGAAATCCAGCGCGGTGATCTCCAGTAGCGGGTCAGTGTCCTCATTGGCGGTAAGGATGTTCGCCGCGCGTGCGGAGAACTGGTCGAGCGCACCGTTCACGGGAAGTCCGAACCGGGGTCCACGGAAGCGCCCCAGGTCGGTGACCACGCAGTGGCCGGGCTGCTGGATAATCAACGAGCCGCTCATCGCGCCGCCTCCAGTTTCCGGCCGGCGTAGTCCGCGAACTCATTTGGCTGGATCTGGCGGAACCTCAGCAGGTCGCCTGGGACGTAGGGAACAAGCGGTTCGCTGGTGACGTCAAGAACAGCCAGCGGAGTCTGGCCGATGACGCACCATCCGCCCGGCGCCGTGGCCGGGGCTATGACTGCCTGCCGGCCCGCGACGGCGACGGCACCGGCCGGAACGGACAGCCGGGGGTCCTTCAGCCGCGGAACCGGAAGCGGAAAGTCGGGGCCGTCCATCATGGGCGAGCCGGCAGGGGCGCCGAGGCAGCGGATGACGTAGGCCTTGGCGGTGTGCAGCCCAATGATCTCCTCGACCGACAGCTGCTCATGGTCGGCAACGCGTTCCAGGTCGGGACCGTACTCCCCGCCGTAAACCACGGGGACGTCGAACTCCCGCGGAGCCCGGGAAGGCGCCCCAATGAAGTCGAGCTGGCGCAGGCCCAGGAGGACAAAGGCGCGGACCTGGCGCGCCGAAGTGACCCCGGGATCGAATTCCACCAGCAGCGAGTCGTACGTCGGCACGGCGCCGTGGACGCCGTCGGCGCCTGCATCCTCAAGCCATGCGGCGAGGGTATGCACGGTGGTCCAGTTGGCCTCCCGGTCCGGGGACGAGGCGACGACGCGCAGTGCGGCGTCCCCGGATTCGAAGACCTCCACCGGAGTTGGCGTTGAAGGGGCGGCCATGTCAGGCAGCCGTCACTTTGGCGGCCAGCACCTGCGCGAGGGGGGCGATTCTCACGCCGGCGTTTTCAAGTTCGGCGCGGACCTGCCGGGCCAGCTGAACAGCACCAGGCGTGTCCCCATGCAGGAGGACAGTGTCGGCGACGATCGGCAGGTCGGTTCCGGCGACTGTTTCGATAAGCCCTTCGCACACCATGCGGATGGTGCGGTCCACGATGGCCGACGGGTCATGGATGACGGCGCCGGGGCGGCTGCGCGGCACCAGGGTGCCGTCTGCCTCGTAGGCGCGGTCCGCGATGCCCACGATGGCGACCGGGAGCTGCCGTCCGGCGGCGGCGTCGGCCAGCGCGCCGTCCTGGGCCAGGACGATCAGGTCCGGGTTGATCCGGGAGGCGGCGTCGGCCACGGCCTCGGCGTAGTCGGCCCGGGTGGCAACGAGGTTGCCGAGGCGTCCGTGCGGTGCAATATGGGCGACGCCGGTGCCGTGATAGGCGGCGAAGGCGCTCAAGGCGCCGAACTGGTAGAGGACGTCGTTGCGGACTTCATCCGCGGTGAGGTCCATGGCCCGTCGGCCGAAGCCCCGGAGGTCGGGGAAGCTCGGGTGGGCCCCGATGCTGACACCGCGCCGCACGCATTCGGCGACGGTCGCCTTCATGATGTCCGGGTCTCCCGCATGGAACCCGCAGGCGATATTGGCGCTGGAAACCACTTCGAGCAAGGCCGCGTCGTCGCCCATCGAGTAGGAGCCGAAGCCTTCTCCGAGATCTGCCACGAGATCAACTATGGGTCCCATGTGAGCCCTCCTGGGGTGTTGGCTGCCGCGTTGCGCCGCGAGGCGCAAAGGTCAGCTTCCGGTAGTGAAGTAAGTGCCGGGAACCGGCCCGGTGTGGGGCCTGAGGTCCGGTGGCCCGGAATGCCGGGCTGCTGTCAAAAAGTCTGGCATCGCGACTTGGCTCACACAAAGACGTAATCCATGTCACGGGATAGGCGCCGGTTATGACGGGCCCCGGGCCTGCTCTCACGTGTCACCTCGTCTCACATCAGATTCCGTGTTGCCGTCGCGGAAGTGCGACTGCATTCAAGGTATGGACCGCATATTTCGGAAATGTAAAAGACGGCGTCCATTTCTGTAAACACGCTTTTTATGCAAAATGCATCTGACGTCATAAAAAAATTGCATGTCAGCGAGGGGGATAGAATGTACGATTAGTGAAATAGCGTCCTGGGTTCAACCTAGTGTCAGCGATGTGGATCACACAAAGACCTATTGCGTATCCCTCCACTGCATTCGCCTATGACCTTTCCGGGTCCAGGACGCCGCAACGAGAGAAGGCGGCTATGGACACGCGGAAGCTTGCGTATTTCGTCCAGATCGTGGATTCGGGAAGCATCACCAAGGCTGCGGCGGCCCTGCATGTGGCCCAGCCGGCGCTGAGCCAGCAGGTTTCGGCGCTGGAAACCGATCTGAAGCAGCGCCTGCTGATCCGCAGCAAGCAGGGCGTCAAGCCCACGGCCGCCGGGCACACCCTGTACCGGCACGCACAGTCGATCCTTCGGCTGGTGGAACAGGCACGCCAGGATGTCGCCAAGTCCGGGGCCGCACCGTCCGGCCGCGTCTCCATTGCCATCGCGCCGTACAGCATGGCGTCGAGCCTGACGCCGAGGATCATCAGCGAAGTGGGCCGTCGGTACCCCGACATTGTCCTGCACGTCACGGAAATATACGGCGGCGTCCTGAGCGAAGCGATCAAGAACGGCCGGCTGGACATGGCCCTCATTTACGAGCCGGGTCCGATCCGCGGCGTCCAGTTCACCACGATGATCGTCGAAGACCTGCACTTTGTGGTCAATGCCAACAGCTTCGATGCGGCACCCGGCCATGGTGAAATCCCGCTGGAGGAAGTCTCCCGGTTCGGACTTTTCCTGCCCGAGAAAATCCATACCCTGCGCCAGGTTGTCGAGGCCGGCTTCGACAGCAAGGGGCTCACACTCCAACTGGTGGGCGAAGTGGAGTCGGTGCCGTCCCTGGCCCGGCTGCTGCGGGCCGACCTTGGCGCCACCATCATGCCCAAGTCGGCCGCGGACGCCCTGTTCCACGAGGAGGACTTCCATGTCCTGCGGATCGTGGACCCCGCACTGCAGTGCAAGATCGCACTATGCACCCCGGACCATGATCCGCTCTCCGAGGCGGCATCCGCGGTTCTCCTGGTGCTGAAGGAAATGCTCCAGGAAATGCTCAGCAATAAATATGCACAATAACCTGCCCATAGCATCCGCTTATTGGGGCACGCATCATTCGTCTTAGTAACGGGGCTTCCGGGATTCTAAAATTGGAGAGAAGCCGAGAAATTCTGGCAGCCACTTTTATTAAGACCTAATGGGGAGCGCTCCGTGAAAAAGATCAACACTCTGCGAAGAATTTCTGACGGAAGCCTGGGACTGATGGCGAAAACCGGCTTTCATTGCCCGGCCAATGGTTTTTGGCGTCCTGCGGACCGCTCGGTGGAACCTGTCTTCGTTTTCGAAGGCAGCATCATGCCCGCCGCCGGCGGTGGCTCGGCCGTCTGGTATCTGGAGGATGCCGTCGTCGGTCCCCCCACACATCCGCTTCCAGCCCGGTAGGACTGCTGCGAAAGGGAGGGTTCGATGTCCTGCACGGACATCGAACCCTCCCTTTCGCGTTGCTTGGCCTGTTCTGCTAGGCCTGTTCGACGAGCAGCCCCTTGGACTTCAGGACCCCGGTGAGGTTGCACAGATCCAGGGTTGTTCCGCCGGCCCGGTACAGGCTGATCAGTTCGCGCTCGGCGTCGTCACGTTCCTGCGAAAGGCGGATGACTTCCTCGATTTCGCCTTTCCTGACCACCACAACGCCGTCTGCGTCGCCACGGAGCACGTCGCCGGGATAGATGATCTCGTCCCCGAAGACCACCGGGTGGTTGATGGGGCCGATGGTCTCCTTCACGGTGCCCTTGATGGAGACGCTGCCGGAGAAGACAGGCAGCCCCAGCTCGATCAGGTCCTGGGTGTCGCGGACGCCCGAGTCCGTCACCAGGCCGGCGAGGCCCTTGGCCTTCATCGCGTTGCCGAGGACGTCGCCGAATGTTCCGGCTTCCTCGTACTCCCCTGCCGCGGCCAGGATGACATCCCCTGCCTGCGCATAGTGGATGGCCACCTGCAGCATGAGGTTGTCCCTGGGCGCGCAGCGGACGGTGACGGCGGGGCCACAGAAGGACATGGCCCTGTCGATCGGTTTGATCCTGGAACTGAGGGCTCCCTTGCGGCCCTGGGCCTCATGGATGGTGGCTGACGAGAACTTTGCCAGCCGGTTTACGGCGTCGGCGTCGGGGCGGTCGATGGTGGTCTTTACGTGGATCACGGCGTTTTCCTTCAGTGGGGACTGGTCAGTTGAGGGCCTGGACGGCCTTGTCGATGGCGGCGATGGATTCTTCGATGATGTCGAGACTGGTCGCATAGGAGATGCGGAAGTACGGACCCAGCCCGTAGGCCGATCCCTGAATGACCGCCACGGAGGCTGCCTCAAGAAGGTAGAGGGTGAAGTCCTCGTCGTTGCCGATGACCTGCCCCTCGGACGTGACCTTCCCGATGACCCCCGCACAGTTGACGTAGGCGTAGAAGGCGCCGTCCGGCGTCGTGCATGACAGGCCGTCGACGGCGTTCAGTGCGGCCACTGCCGTATCGCGCCGGCTGCGGTAAATCTCGCGGCTTTCCCGCACAAGGCCCTGGTCGCCAGTGAGGGCGGCGGCGCCGGCGGCCTGGCTTACCGAGGACGGGCAGGAGGAGATCTGCGACTGGAGTTTGTTGATCGCGGCGATCAGCGGGGCCGGCCCGGCCGCGTAGCCTAGCCGCCATCCGGTCATCGCGTAGGCCTTGGACACGCCGTTGACGGCCAGGATGCGGCCCTTCAGTTCGGGGGCCACTTCCACAAGGCTCGAGAGCCGGTCTTCGCCGAAGTAGATCTGGTCGTAGATCTCGTCCGTGAGGACGTAGACGTGCGGGTAGTCGGCCAGGACGTCCGCGAGCGCGCGCAGTTCCGCCGCCGAGTAGACGGCGCCAGTGGGGTTCGAGGGCGTGTTCAGGATGACCCATTTGGTGCGCTCATTGAGGGCTCCGGCCAAGGCCTCCGGAGTGAGCTTGAATCCGGCTTCCTCGCCACAGGGAACGACGACGGGTGTGCCCTCGTTTGCGAGCACCATATCCGGGTAGGAGACCCAGTAGGGGGCGGGCACTACCACTTCGTCGCCGGCATCCAGGGAGGCCATGAAGGCCGTGAAGATCACCTGCTTGGCCCCGCCGCCGATGGTGATCTCGGCCGGCGAGTAGTGCAGGCCGGTGCGCAGCTCGAGGGTCTGCAGGATTGCGTTCTGCAGCGCGGGGGTTCCGGTGACGGAGGTGTACTTCGTCTCCCCCCGGTTGATCGCCTCAACGGCTGCCGCCTTGATGTGTTCCGGGGTGTCGAAGTCCGGCTCGCCGACCGTCAGGTCCAGGATCCGGCGCCCTTCTGCCTTTAGCTCACGCACACGGGCCGCGGCGGCCACGCTGGCGGAGGACTTGATGCGGGACACCCGCGTTGCAGGTTCAAATTCTGACATGGTCTCGTCCTAGGGATTCAGCAGGGAGCGGTACTCATTTCCTTCGACCCTAGGGAATTCTGGCGGCTATGGATAAGACGTAAAGTGCGTGGACGGATAAGCGTCTCTTATGGCTGACGGGCGGGGCGGCGCGACACTTTGGCCGCTCCCCCGCCGTGATACCGGACCTCCCGGCCCGTGGACGCCCTGCGCCAAACGCGCCGGGCCAAAAGTTTCGGTTATGGCTCCACGCACTATTGGTATTTCCGTGGCCGCGCCGTTCTGCCTAGCCTTCTACATAAACTCATCGGACGAAATCTGAAAAGGAGTGCGTGTGGACGGCGGTGGCTATCGATACAGAGGAAGGCAAAAGCCCCACACAGCTGCTGTCCAGGCGGAAAAGATCCGTAAGCTGCTCCGGGAGGAGCGGCAGCGGATTTCTTTCAACGCGAGCAGCGTGCGCGCCCTGTCCGTCCGCCTGAACCAGCAGATCGCCCAGGCGCTCTGTGACGGAATGAAAGCCACCCTCCTGGCGAGTGCCGCGGAACTGTCCCGCTGGACGGTCCGGACCATCGGCTTGTCCTCCGAGGATCTGTTCCCTTCCGGTTTGCAGGCGGAGCAGCATCTGGCGCTCATTGGCGAATTGAAGTCGGAGCTGGCCGAGCTTGCGGAGTCCAAGGCTGCGCTCGAGGGACGGCGTGTGAAACTCCTGGCTGCGGCCCGCCGGCTTGGCGTCATGGATGACTTCGAACTCGCGGCCCTGAGTGGACTCCAGCACGAGACAATCCGGAAGATGACATGGGGCCACCAGCCGGCGACGGCTGGCTAGATTGCCGTCCGAACAAAAGGGAGCCACGCCCCCACGCTGCGGACGACGTCGGGACTTCCCGCCGTCGTCCGCTTGCGTTTGGCGGGTGCTTACCCCCTTGCAGATCAGACGTGCTGATTGAAGAGCACCGGGCTGCCATCC
>ENA-OWNT01005395-OWNT01005395.1-seawater-metagenome-genome-assembly--contig:-NODE-5395-length-10557-cov-3.882634_pt1 | contig 10557 bp, 6 predicted proteins | sample MGYA00238136_ERZ651165 | MGnify/ENA primary metagenome ERZ651165 (study PRJEB26861, sample SAMN08777766) | seawater metagenome | isolation source: coastal seawater | place: USA: Florida | collected...
GACGGCGACCGACCGCTGACGAACGAATGAATGAACGAACGAACGAACGAACGAACGAACGAACGAAGGAAGGCAACACAACAACACAACAACACAACAACACACGACCGACCGACCGACCTTTGTCCAACCAACCCAACCACACGCACCGACAACACTAACAACCAACAACGATGACCGACCGACCGACCGACCGACCGACCATGCAGACGACGACGCACACAGCAACGAACACAGTTCGTTAGTTCGTCCGTTCGTAAGTTCGTCCGTTTGGTGTGCCCGTTTGCATGTATGGCTGCTCTCGGTTTTTTATGTGGTGCTGGTTGTGGGTGTCGTGTCATGTGGTGTGTGCGGTGTTTTGTCCGTCGACAACGAACGATTGCCGTGGCACTTGGTGCGTCTGGTGTGCTGTGATGAGACGTACGATGTTTGGGTTGTTTGCCTTGGTGTCATTTGGCAGAATGGGGTGGCAGGTTGGTTTGCTCGTTCAACTGCGCATGGTTGTTTTGTTTGGCGTTCGCCACAGTGTCTCCTTGGTGTGCCTCTGCCGTCCTATGCCGGCTCGGTGAATGCATACGGTTCTGTTCGACGTCCGAAGAAGTTGTAGGACGACGCAGGTAGGTGTGGAGACCGCAGCAAGAGTGGTGGTATTGGACGTGATGGGTTCTTTGCTCTGAGAGCAAGCAGTCACCATACAGAGGTGAGCCTCAGGAGCAGGTCGACTTAGATTGCTAAGTAACACGAGATTGGCGAAACACTGGGGCACGTTCATGGACTCGACACATCCCAGAAACACTGAACCCTGACCGTAGTGGTTGGTGTCGGTCGTCCGAATCTGTCGGTTGCCGTAATTACGTGCGTGGCGTTTTTGTGGTGGAATTCTCTCTTCTACTGTACACCGTAGTGCACTGCTGGATTGTGTGTGAAGCCCGTTCTCGGGAAACATGTTGGCCGCCAACGCCTTCCGCGCCACTAAGACTCTTGTGGGTCGTGGCACCTTCGTTCGATGCTTCTCGGAAGGCTTTCCTCCGTACATCCTGAACGCCCCTGCCACCGAGATTAGCTCGCTCAACAATGGTGTGCGAGTGGCCTCTGAAGGTGGTCACGGAGAGACCGCCACTGTCGGTGTCTGGATCGACTCTGGATCCCGTTCCGAGACTGATGCCAACAATGGCGTCGCCCACTTCCTGGAACACATGACCTTCAAGGGAACTTCCAAGATGTCGCAGCAAGCCTTGGAACTTGAAATCGAGAACTTGGGAGGCCACCTCAACGCGTACACGTCTCGTGAACAAACAGTGTTCTACGCTCAGGTCTTCAAAGACGACGTCCCACGCGCCGTGGAGATCTTGGGTGACATGCTCCTCAACCCGAAACTCGACGAACAAGCCATTGAGAAGGAGCGTGGCGTTATTTTGCGCGAACTGGAAGAAGTTTCCGCTATCACCGAGGAAGTCGTCTTCGATTCTCTCCACGAGACCGCATTCGCAGGTCAAGGCTTGGGTCGCACCATCCTCGGCCCCCGCGAGAACATTGCGTCCATCACCAAGGACCAGTTGCGCGACTACATCGACACCCACTACACTGGACCTCGCGTTGTTGTTGCAGGTGCCGGTGCCGTGGACCACGCCCAGCTTGCCGACCTCGCCGACAAACACTTTGGTTCCCTGCCTTCGTCCCCGCCCGCCGGCAAGGTTGTCCCCACCGACACAGCTCGCTTCATCGGCTCTGAGCTGCGATACCGTGACGACACTATGAGCGAGGCCCACGTCGCCGTCGCCGTGGAGTCCGCCGGTTGGACTTCCCCTCACGCTTTCCCACTGATGGTCATGCAGACTCTGTTGGGTTCTTGGGATCGCCTCTCGTCAAGCGGCCGCAATGTCAACTCTGAGCTCGCACAAGCTGCTGCCAATGGTCAATTGTGCCACAGCTTCAGTACTTTCAACACTTGCTACAAAGACACTGGCTTGTTTGGCGTGTACTTCGTTGCCGAGCCCAACAAAGTGCAGGACATGGCTTTCCAAACAATGGAGAATCTTGTCCGCCTTTGCCACAATGTTACCGCTGAAGAGGTGCGTTGAATGCTTGGCCCGCTGTGTTGGTGTTGGGAGGTCCCACTTTTCTTTAACGCCCAATGTTTGCTTTTATCAGGTTGCCCGTGCCAAGTCCCAACTGAAAGCAAACATGCTCATGCAACTCGATGGTTCCGCATCAACGTGTGAGGAAATCGGCCGCCATCTTCTCACATACGGTCGCCGCATCTCCCCGGCTGAAGTTTTCGCCCGCATCGATGCTGTGGACGTCGACTCGATTAACGCTTGCGCTCGCACGTTCATTGATGACCAGGACCCTGCCGTCGCCGCTGTTGGTGCCGTGCACGAGCTTCCCGACTACAACTGGTGGCGCCGCCACACCTACTGGCTGCGATACTAAACAACTTGGAAAACAGCGCAACCATAGAAAGAGTCCCGGCTGCACCGCACACCGCGCGACGGGTGGGAATCGCCTGTTGTGTGTGTTCGTGTGATATTTTACTTTTAGAAGAGAGAAATTTTGTACTGTACTTGGTTCTTCCGCCGCCGCCCGCACTGGTGGCCGTCACACGCACTTGCTTAGTGTTCTAAACACATGCAATGTTACGCAACGCCCATCATTCGTTGACTCATTCGTACTGAAAGTCGGTGTCGAATTGTTCATGGTGGTCATGTTCCTACGATCCCACGACATCAATTGAAATCGCGTCATCATTTCACCCGTTGTTAGTTTTTGTGACGAACCGATCGAGGACGCTGCTCTGACTCTTGGTACCGATACCTAGAATAGTCGTTATCGCTGCGTCCAGAACCTTGCCCTGCACAGCGTCGTTCACACCAAAATTTCTCAACGAGAAGAGATTGTTTGCGGCCACAGTTGTCGTCACATAAGTACTGTACCATGCTTGTTTCTGTTGCGCCTGAACGCATAATCGTCTTCATATTGATCGTACGCCGGGTCCACTTCCAACGGATGCGCCTACATAAAAGTACACTAACGTCAACATCGAACCAACGCATGGAAGCGAAAGCGGTTTGTCACAATGTAAACTCGATCTCACCCATTCATCAACGGAGTCTAGGTCATCATCGTCTCTATCGAAGGACAAATCTTCCTCACCAAAATCAACTGGTGCGCGTTGCGGTCGGAAATGCTCCCTGCTCGAGCCATTGTCCCATGCTTCCTCTGCATCGCGATTTCGGGCATAAGCTGCGTTTGACCCAGTCGCTGAAGTGTAGCGGTGCCTGCCCGAAGCTGACTCTTGGTTGCTCTGTTGGGAACGGTGAGGTGTTTCCTAGAATGAACCCGGCATGAGACGTCACAATGGCGACCATTTGGCTGACACAACGGAATCACATTCAACCTTGTCATCATCCTTCTGAGGTGGAGCAGTCTGATCCCCATACACGCCCTTGCGCCGAAGCTCCATGTCATACCTGAATCAGTACGACGCATGAGAACTCAACCAACAAACGTCGTCATCTTTTTTGCACACATACATTATTCGCTTCACAGGTTCACTGAGCTCTTCGTATGCTTCCTGTATGCTCTTGAACACGCACGACGCTCGATGTTGTGCGTCCTTCGACTGACTGTGCTTGTCCGGGTGCTGTGCAACCAAATATTCTTGCGCGTCATCTCTCATTCAGTTTTCAAGTTCACACAGGATTCAACCCACCCATTGAAGACACATTTTGCGGTAAGCCTTTTTGATTTCTTTGTCACTCGCCGATGCCTTGACTTGCAATAGCTACGACACCGTGCACACAACACTGTTGGGAGCAAGGTTCACTCTCACAAATTCTTCCAGAACACCAAGTACCGTGTAGTGCGTTTGCGAGTTCAACTCCTGCGCTCTTGCGAGATGTTGATTGGCTTTAGTATCGCGGGGCGCAATGGCCAGTGCACTTTTGAAACTACTGATGGCGTTCGCGTAGTCACAGAGGTGCCTACACACGAACCGATGACACCAATAACTAACAGGAGGTGGGTGAAACTAGCCAGACAGCTAACAATGAATACGAACATGTAGCATTCGCCCCGAAGCTTCCAAGCTTTTAGGAAGTCTGACAAAAACTCCGTGCTCTTATCGCAAAACTCGATCGCAACAACGTATGATTCCCTTCAGATGTCATCACACAGTAGCAGCATGTCAAGTTGATGAATTGACGGTGTGAACACATGCGACCGAAGAAACAAACATATGCAGTGCTGCTCGAGCGCAGTTGTAGCGAATGGTTGCAGCGTCCTTCGCATTGATTTGAATGTTGGCATCGGACTTTTCGCTCAATTCAATTGCTTTTGTAAAGACCTGTCACACAATTTCAACATCACTTTCTGTGCCACACTGACAATATAACACAGCACACCGCACCTCGAAGGCGCGCCCAAAATCTGATTCTTGATATTTTCGATTGCCGAAAGCGCAATTGTTCCAAAATTGTAGCTACAAGACATGATCCAATTGTAATTTGGGGTCGGGTGTGCCAAGTTACTTGTGAAAAGCACTAGTACTGAACCTGAGTGTCGCGGAGCAAACTTAAGCTTCGCGCGAAAGGCTTGAGCTTGCGCGGGTGTTGGTTTGTCTCCTCGCCCGAGTCATCCTCATCCGCCTTGGTGTCGATCTCTGATTGCACGTCTTGAGCAGCTGCACTGGCCACCAACATTTCTTCCGCAGTTACTCCAAGCTTGTTTGGACGTGTCACATCACACCCAGCCAGCATCAGCATTTCGACACAATCAGTGTGATCCAACCGTGCTGCGATGTGCAGCAGGGTGTCTCCATTGGGTCCCTTCAAACACCACAACGAAGATTTAGAGAGCACTGCGGGTATTGCAACGCCACAACAACAGACAGGTACCTTGTCCGTGGAATCAATACCGCTGGGGTGTCTTGCCAGTAGCATCTTCACCAAATCAGCGGACCCGCTTGCTGCTGCTTTATGTAGCGAGTCGTGCTGCTTGTCATCCGCGGGGTCGGTTGCGCAGACATCTGCACCGAGCTCCAATAGCGCATGCGATACCTCGCCATGTCCAAACTCGCAAGCCTTCCCTAAAGCTTGACCGAGAATGCTGGCGAAGAAACTTGGGGATTCGTTCTCTACGCCCTCGACTGTTGATGGGTTTTCGGTGGCACGCTTGGAAACTGTAAGTACAAACTTGGGTTGCAAGATCCGTTGAACCAACTCGGTATCGCCGGCACCGGCAGCATCGAAAAGATCCTTTGTTGAGTAATACGGAGCAGTCCCCGTCACCTGTCGAGCGTCTTTCGCTGCTTTCGTTTCCTCACCTTTTTTCTTATTGTTGGGGTCTAAGTTCTCGTCGACCTCGCCACTTTGTTTTGTGCTGGAGTTACCAATCTTCTTCTTTTCCTGTTCAGCTCGCAAATCGAAAAGTTCACGGAGTTCGAACTGCGAGGCAACAAGTTCCTGTACCAACGCTTCGTGTGTACTGTTCTGCGTTCGCGTTTGCTCCGCTAAATTGGTTGCGAGATTTTGTGAATGCTCCATGAGATCTTCAATTCTGTACCGCTGCTCTTCCACTTCATTTTTGAGTTTGATATTTTCGAGATGCAGTTTGTTGATTTCTTGCTTGTATTGCTGTATCTCAATCTGATGTCGTGATTCAAACTCGTTGGCAATTTCCAAAAGTTTGACGCTGAGAGACGACATTTCTCAAGGTTTATGTCGCTCAACGGGACAGGTTTCTGTTTACGTGGAGACCCGTCCCAGACTGTTCAACCACAGCCTGCTACCTGTAATCAATTCAAAATGTAGCTGCTCCCAAATCGTTTAGAGCGAAAAAGGTGGAGGTCGCTGCTTCTGCTTGTCGTGAAGAGTTGGGCGTGAGACCAGTACACCACCACACTGGGAACAGAACTACAATTTTGATTATTTCCTCCGGCATCTCGAACACAGTTCTGCGAGCCATCACCCTTTCAATAAGCACAACTGATGAAGTGACGCTGCTGAGCACTGGCCTTCATTCAACTCCCTCGTCAACTATGACCACTCATCACGCCCTAACCACCACCTCGCAGTCCCGCATCAAGCAGACAGACCAATCCAAGGCAGTTGTTGTCGCTCCCACGTTTCACGGCTTAGACGTCGCAAACACACAGTCCACGCCTCACGCCTCACGCCTTGCTCTGGCCGCGCTGTCGTGTGCATCACGCACCGGCCAGCGTTCTGGTGGTGTGCTGGTGTGCTCGTCGTTGTGCGCTGACGACGTCGAAAGTCAACCGACCGATTCAAAGTTCAAATGCAACGAACGAACGAACGAACGAACGAACGAACGATCGAACGAACGTCGCCGCTCACTCACTCACTCACTCACTCACTCACAGCCACTCACTCACCCAAAACGTCCGTTTGTCCGTTTGCTCGTTGACTGACTGACTGACTGTGTGTGAGTGAGTGAGTGAGTGAGTGAGTGGGTGAGCGCCTCCAATTCAATACAGTTGGAAATGGTACCAAGTACTGAAGTGATAGTACTCCTAGTATCACTTGTTCGTGATTGATTGATTGATTGATTGATCGATTGGTCGGTATTTTGCATTTTGTTCTTATTGTTGTCGTACTCAGTACTAGAGCTAGTACTTTTAGTACAATTCTCTTTCTGTTCGCGTTGGGCATCGTTTGTTCGTTGCTCGTCGTCGAGCAGTTAGTTGGTGGATGGAGTCAAGTCCGAAGCGTCGCAACGACAAGAGGTACGTGGTTCGTTTGTGTGTGTGGCTTGACGACGGAGGAGCGTTCGGGAGTGGACTGTGTAGACCAAGGCGCACACGACCCCGATAGCAGTCGGATTCGACAGTGGGAGCACTTGAAATGTGAGATGTGGCGGAATAGGCAAGTGGGAGAATGAAAGTCGTGACAATGCGGGAGATTGTCACAACAGCAGATGCGAATATCCAACAGCTGCAGTTCATGGAGACTACGCCGGCGACATCTTTGCCTGACAGATATCCAGTCTGGCATTGTGCGTCAGAGATCATTTGCCTCCGTGAACAACGTTTAGCTGAGAGGTGTCTGTTGATATGAGTATAAGCCAGTAAAATATCACACACACGTTGACGTATTGACAAAAATCATAGCAACAACAAAATAACCTGAAATGCTACTGACAAAGAAGCACATGGAGACTTGAGTGCATGCGTATGCGGTCGCAGAACAAAGGCAGCATACAACGGTATGCATCAATTATGATGTAGCTAGCGTGCCTGTTGCGATAGTATGCCGTTGAATTGGCGAAATGTAGCGTTAACCCTGCTGTGGGGTACCCCCGCGTGGTGCGTGCGCAACGCGCCTAAGGACACGTCGGGATTTGGCGTACGTTCAGTGCTCTTTCATCGCAGGCTTGAAAATTATTGCTGCATTGGTAACGTGCTTGAATAAAATTTGTGCAGGGCCCTGCATGCTGTCGAATATGCCAGAATCAGTTCAACAACGAGCTCAACTTTTTGGAATTGGATGAAGATGCGAAAGTGTCCGCGGCAGCGAATTTCGCCCGCTGGTCGCAAGAGACCATGTCTTTCGTTGAAATTTCGAGCGAGGTTACTAAATCGATTTGGTGTTGCTTCTTGAATTTGGTTCATAACTTTGCTTTCGTGTGATGTACTTTTGTTGTGCGATCACTCGTGTGCCTGTGGTGACCAGCCTGATCGAAAAGCACCATGTTGCAGCGTTTGTGTTGCGGACTTTGTATCTACGGACGGAGATTTAGATGTCGACTTAGTTGCGAGGGAAGGACCCTTTTCGATGATTCCACACGATCCCCAGGCCCCGCCACCGCGAATGCGACAAAGCAATTTCATTGAAGTTGAAGCTGGACAAGCCGCAGACTCCTTCCGTGATGGTCGCAAAAAGTCAACTCACACCAACAGCGCGTCCGCGATGGATGAGACGTATTTCTTGCAAGTTCAGACTGTGGTTTCCACTCAAAAAGCTGGAAGTGGCAACTTGGGCGGGGCATGCTGCAACGTACGGCGTGAGACTTTGTGATTTATCCATTAATTGTCGCATTATAACATCATGACATTTGGCTGTAGGTGTGCTCGGCGCAATCCCCAGGAATTCAACTGTTGACGTCAAAAGTTGTAGGCTACGGCGGTGGGACCAAACGGACGGAAGGTGGCTGCTGTACGGTCAGTAGTTTCCCGTCACCTATCCACCACTTGACTCTTGTGGCTTTACTGTTTGTGACTTGCTTCAATGACCATATAGGCTTGTGGGTCGCGGTACTATGGTGCGAGTGAATATGGGGTGCGTTTAACCGCGTAACGTGTCAGCCGCCCCTCCTCCATTCACCTAAGATATGCATATTCGCGCAACGCTGCTTCATAGGCGCCACCATTCTCCGAGCCTGGAAATCGAGAGCAAAATATTGGGGCCCCGTTCCCAAGCGTTATAGAAAACATGGATGAATTCGGAGGGCGACTGTACAACCCCACACACAAACAACAAGCGACTGTTCCGGGATTCACCAAGCGACAAATCAAACTGAGCCATGCAGTTTAACATTGTGGATTTCAGACAAATAGCAGATGTGAGAGCCCACTCGTGGTGTTTCATGTTTAACCATCATTGTTCTCTCCTCCATTGACCTTGAATTTATTTTCAACAAATAAGACTGTTGATTCGAGTGTACTCGGACTAGATGCTAGAACTACGATTACTTTACTTTGCGATACATCTCATCTTTTATGCCTTCTGCTTGTCGATTACATCCAGCATAATCTGTGCCTGCAAAACGTGCCAAATGTGGGCGACAAAATGTGGGCGACAAGAACAGACTGAGGACAATTTCGGTTCTACAGCCACATACCTCCTTGACATGCAGTTCCTCAACAAGACGTCCATTCACAACGATCACGCCAGTGCCCTCGCCTCTAGATTTCCACGCTTCCACGATGTCTCGCATCTTAACATGGAAGGCAGCGCACACAACAGAAGGTGAAACGATGTCGTCTTCAGCACGCAATTGTGCCGAGAGGTTGAAAGTACCTCCTGCACATAGTCATCGTCGTCTCCAGGTCGCCAAACGCTGTGACAAATGTCCACCTACAATCGTCCCAATTCGCAAGTTCTGAATTCAAAAATGTGTCACTGAGTGACACGTACACACTGGATGCTTACTTGACTTGGGTGAATCAATGACTTTCCGTCGAATCCAAAGTCGCGAGCTTGAATACTGGATTGCTTAAAGCCGTCGGAATCATGAATATTAATGTGAACGCCATCGACAGCAAACTTGCCGTATGCCCGCGCAGCAGTCACACATGTTGACATTGCAAAAAACAATGGTTCACGTGTTGGTGTTTGTCTTCCTTGCATACACTTCGTCAAGTCGTTTGGGCCCAAGATCAAGCCCTCTACCTCGGGCAAAGCTGCAATATTCGCCGCCTCCAAAACACCTCGCGATGTTTCAATCATGCACCAAATGGGAATTTTGTTCTCAATTTGAGCCGCAACCTCTGATATGGCCTTGGGATCCTCGCATTTTGGCAGCACTAATGCATCGCAACAAAACGAATTGTCGCCCTCGCCCTTCGCCTCATCGATCAAAAACTGCAGGTCGGCCTTGCCTTCCGGGATGCCAGGTTCGTTGATGCGAACGGCGGCCCTTGGTTTAGTTGGAGTTGGTTGTTGGGCTTTGAACGCGCGTAGAGCGAAGCTAGTGACCTCGCGAGCCGCTGCCTTCTCTGACGGTGCTACTGCGTCCTCGAAGTCAGCGATAATGGCATCGACGCCAAGTCCCAGTGCTTTATTTAGAACTTTCAGCTTGTTACCAGGACAGAAAAGCATGGAATGGAAGTGCTCGTGTACCTCTGTTGACAAGGCTGCAACTCTGGCAGAAGAATGTCGCAAAGACGACAGCGTCGCGCTGCGTAGCGTTCTCGAAAGCATCGTGTGTAAATGCGCTTTGCAGACTGATATTTTCAAACAAAAATATTGTGGAGGAACAAGATACGATTGAATATGGCAAGGTGCTGCGCATCTGGACCACCGAAAGCTCACACGTGCTCCAATACTGTCATCCTTCACGCCTACACCTTAAAGATCAAGTTGAAGTTGCACTTGATTAGGTGTTGTTGTTCAGAGCCGAACTCGTGCTATGCGCGCCGTTGTTTTGAACTGTGCTCGCTGTCAACCTGCACACAGTCCTCGCAACGTGAAAATCTGATGCATCACCATCGCGCATGCCGTCCACTCCCCGTCGCAGCAGCTCAAACTCTCTGCACAGAAGCCACAACTTCTCCAACTGGCCCAGTTGTTCGCTACCTCCGTCGTCAGCATGCCTGCTCGAATAGAACCATCCGCAACTCCGCAACAACTGTGTTCTACCGCATTGGTTTGACAGCTAACTGCACGCACCCACCTCGACGAGAATGTTCACGTGAAAGTTCCAGCACCCAGCGTGTTTGTTTGCATCGTTGTTGTTGCGTTCGTTCGTTGTTGCGGCGGGCGGCTTCGTTGAAATTAGTCATTATGTTTATAGTGCGTTTGGATAGCCCACATCACCACA